>Ga0136596_1000340_pt1 | contig 23945 bp, 38 predicted proteins | sample AntRauTorcE11897_FD_101387 | JGI IMG/M metagenome (GOLD analysis project Ga0136596, IMG submission 101387) | Saline lake microbial communities from Rauer Islands, Antarctica - Metagenome Torckler E11 #897 | ecosystem: Environmental > Aquatic > Non-marine Saline and Alkaline > Saline | place... | reverse complement strand
GCGGCCTCCTCCTCGGCGCGTTGTGCGGCCCGCTGTGCGGCGTTGGCTTCGCCCGTGGCCGCGAGCACGGCCTGCTCCTGTTGGGGCGTTAGCGGTGGCGCTGGGGACGGCTGCGGGCCTAGCGGCTCAGGCTCGGGGGCTTCCGCCACGCCCAGGGGCGCAAGCGGTTCCGTTAGGGGGCGCTCCTGCACGCTCAGGTTCCCCGTAGGCGGAGCGTCATACCTAGGGGGGGCAGCGGGTGGGGTGGGAGCAAACGCCAGCGACAGCGACGTGAGAGCAACCGTCGCCGAGGAGAACACTTTCTTTACAACCATCAAGAAGTCTTCCCTTTGGAGAGCGGCATGATGTATGCGATGTAGTCATCGTCCTTGATGCGCGTCATTGATTCTTTGCTTGGGCCAAGTGACCAGTAGATGTTCTTGCTGGTTCCAGCAGCGAGAGCGGATATCAGGTAGGTCGGTGTGAAGTCGATACTGAATGTGCCGCTGTGGTCGAACTCGGCCTCTACGATGTCGGACATATCGCCTGTTTCGGGCACGGTCATGAACAGGTGGATAATTCCTTCTTCGAAGTCAAAGTTCATGCGGGGGTAGCGCTCGTTCTTGACGAGGACAAGCATCGCTTCGATGGCGTTGTGCAATGCCTCTCGATCTACCTTTACTGCGAACTCGAAATCATCCCGAAGTGCCTTTGAGAGATCTGGATAGTCTCTATCGTAGATGGCGCAGGTTGCTTCGATCTCGTCACCTACACGCAACAGCAGCATCCGTTCCTCGGCGCGCATCCTGACCTCGCCTGGAAGGTTCTTCAGGATGGGTGAGAGAGTTCTCATCGCTACGGTGACGGGGGCCTTTAGGGGAACTTTACAAGGCACCCGTGCTAGCCGGTAGCGGTCAGTGGCGTTGAGGTACTCGCCATCGATGTTGACGCCCGTGAATGGGATGTTGTCCTGGTCCACCGCCCAAGCAACCTGACTGACTCGGTGAGCGAAGTTGGAAACCGGCTCCAGTCCATCCTCAAGAATGCGTTCCCACTGCGGGTAGGTGTCATTCGGCATCATCCGTAGCTTGGCTTGCTTGCGTCCACAGAAGATGCGTACCCGACGCTCCCCGTCGTCTTCGATGGTTACTTCTTTATCGAGTGGCAAGCCAGCGAGGATGCCAGCGAACAGTCCGCTCGGTAGTCGCCAAGTCACTTCCTCGTCTCCATAATCGACAACGTCTTTGACTTCTTCGCGGTAGTAGACTTCAAGGTCAGTCGCTCGGAGTGAAGCACTTTCCTTTTCGGGATCGACGTGCAGGACAATGCCTGCGGCCATGTCGAACGCTGTTCCCTTGTTCGGGGCGATGCGTGCAGCGCGCTCGACAGCAGCAGAAAGAGTTGCCACATAGAATGTGCATTCAGCCACGGTCAGACTCCTCGATGAATTCGTCGAGGGCGGTGATCTCGGCCGCAAGCCACTCGGCGTATTCGCGTCGCCCTTCGTCATTCCCTACGTTGAAGTACTTGGCTCGGAGAGTAGAACTGCTTCGAGCCTTCACGTAAGCGACAATGGCATCTTCGAGTCTCGTCATGCCTGTTGTCGGGTTGGGTTTGCTCATCTCTTCTTCTCCAGTTCCTTGTTGGCGAAGCGTTGAAGTTCTTTTAGCGTCACGCGCCATTGGCCTGTTTCGCCACTTAGCTTCATGGCATCGAGTCTTCCATGGCGTATCCAGTCTCGAACTGTTCCAACCTTGACCTCGAACATCTCGGCAACCTGAACAGTCGAGTAATACTTGGGAAGTTCAGTTTCGTCTTTCACGACCGGCTTCCTTTTCGAGTTCTTCCTGGCAGAGGTGGTAGCAGGCATCGGAGCAGAACCCATCTTCATCCGCCGGATACCAGCCGCAGTGTCGGCAGAAAGGAACGTCAGTGTCGGGTGGCATATCAGTTCTCCGTGTGCATCGGTACGTGGTAAATATCTCCTTCGAGGGTGATGGTGTACTCTGTCTCGACTTCGCCATCTGCCATCTGTGCGTAATAGGCACAGCCATCCCAGTGGTCTTCATTCTTGCCTTCGATGAAGCCCCGCTTATGGGCATAGGTCATCATCCGGTCGAGCAGTACGAGCCCGCCCACAACAGAGCAGGTGATTGCAGTTATCTTCTTCATTGTCAGTCCTCGTCGTCTGCCATGAGTGCTGCGTACAGCTTCCTCTTGAAGCTGTCAGTTTCGACCACATCATCGAACAACTGTCGCTTGGTCTTGAGGATTGCCTCGACCCGCTGCTCGATGGTCCTTCGCATGGCCAACTGGTAAATCTGCACTGGTTGGGTGGTGGACGACCCGATGCGGTGGATGCGGTCCTCGGCCTGTTCGTTCAGCTTCGGCACAAACAACTTGTCAAGGAAGATGGCCTTGCGGGCAGTGGCCATGTTCAGCCCGACCCCGGCCACCTGGAGCATCGCCACCATCGCGGAGGGTTCTCCATTCTTCCATGCGGTAACGGCTGGCACACGGTCCGCGTTCGGAATGTCACCATGCAACTGGTAACTGGGGATACCTACTTTCGTGAGCCGTTCGACCATGCACCTCTGTACGTCACGAAACTGCGTGAACACAACGACGTGCTCGCCCAACTCCTTGACAATTTCCTCGATCATCTCCGAAGCTCTGTCCAACTTTGCTGACTCATCCGGGTACTTAGTCCCGTCCTCGAACTTAAGTGTTGCGGGCGTACCACACACCTGCTTGAGTCGAAGAAACTTCGTCAGTGCATTTTCGATTTCCATCGAACTCGCGGTGGTCGGGTCCGGCGCTGCCAACTTCATTTCATCCTTGATGTCGTCGTAGAGCTTGCGCTGCAACGGCGACAGATCAAGTCGGATAGTGATGTACTGCTTCTCCGGAAGGTCGAGCACATCATTCTTGAGGCGGCGGACCATCACCTTTTGCAATCGCTCGTACAGCTCATCGCGATTCTTGACGCCGACGATTTGCTTATCTTTGAAGCCACCGTAAACGGCGTAGCGATTGCAGAAGAAGTAGAATTTCTCCATGCTCGGGTCGATGCGATACATGAGCGACCACAGGTCGGGGACGTGGCCGAGCATCGGTGAGCCGGTCAGTAGGAAGTGACGCTTTGCTCGGAGTCCCTGAGTTGCCTTTGTCCGCTTCGCCTTTGGGTTCTTGATGTAGTGCGCTTCATCGTAGATAACGATGTCAAACTCTATGGCATTCAGTTCGTTGAGGTGGGGGATGATCTGTTCATAGTTGGTGACGAGGATGTGGTCGTCCGACTGAACAAAGTCCTCGATGATGGCTGACCGCTTCTTGGGTGTCCCGTCCAGCACAACTGAACGGAACAGGGTGTGCTCTGCGATCTCCTCTTGCCAGTTGCCCTTGAGGCTTGCGGGGGCGACCACAAGAACGCGACTGGCAAACCCCATCTGGAAGTCGACGGCTGCCACGGTCAGTGCCTGGAGACTCTTTCCCAGCCCCATTTCGTCGGCAAGTAGAAAGCTGTTCATGCGCGCCAACTCCCGCACACCATCGATCTGGTGCGGGTAGAACTCGACCGTTGACTTGATGTAATCGAGTTGCTTGCGCGTCGCAGTGGTGCTCACTGCTTCCTCCCGTTCTTGCCGTGGCCAGGGATCTGCAGGCGGTCGAGGTTTGCCTGCTTCTGCGCTGCTTTCTTGGTGTTAGCTAGCGCCTTCTCCAGGGCCTCATGGAACCGCTCCTCGTAACGGAGGCGCTCGATGCTGTTGTCCGGGTTGCCCAGCACGAAGTTGACGAACGTCTCGAATCGCAAGTCCTTGATGTTCTCGCCGTTGATGCCGACGCCTTTTCCACCGAGTTCCTGGATGGTGTTGTTGTTGTTCTCCGAGATGAATTCGATGCGTTCGCGCATCGCTGCATAGTTACGCTTGTCTTCACTCACACCTTCTCCTTCATGGAGTCGATCTCGGCTTGTCGAACCTGGGCGGATGTGACATCCACGAAGCCGACCCAGTGACACTGTGGGCACTCGACCTCATCCCCACCCGTCCGGCCGTAGAGGCGGGGGAGCGGCGTACTGCCGCGACCGTTGCAGTAATGGCACCACTTGCCTCTGATTATGCTCATCCTGATTATCCTCCTTTACGGCTCGGGGCCGTGGCAGACTCAGCGTTCACCACGGCCCCGAAGGATCGTTACTACTGCAACATCAAAACGGAAGGTCGTCGTCATCCGCGACGGCCGCTGACGTTTCTGATGCTCCAGCGTTGGACGCGCGTGGCGTGTCCGATGCGTCCTGGGTTGCGGACTCGTCCTGCTCCGGTGGTGGTGCCTGGATGAAACTCCGGATTTGCCGATAGTTGCCTGCGTAGTCGGACCACTCATCCCGGTCCGTCGGTCCGACCTTGACGAAGCGCGGCACTGCGTACTTCACGCTGCCCTTCTTCTGCGGGTCAAGCGACAACTCCGTGATGACCGTGAACACCGGAGTATTGCTCCGCGCGAACCCGGTCAGGTATGACTTGCTCGCCTTGATGGCCGAGCGCTGGACCGTCAGGATGGCCGGTGCAGAGAACTTTTCCTCATCCCCAGCCCGCATGAGCAGGGGGAACGTGTGCTGCTCCGAGCACCAGGGCGTGTCCCGTTGCGGATGGCTACCCCATTCCTTCAGACTGCAAGCGTCACACGGAAGGGTGTTGCCGGCTGTCGGCAACTCATCGAAGCCCGACGCCCCCAGTGGGAACGTAGCCTCGTTCGGCACGCCCTCTTTGAAGTTGTAGGACTTGCACAAGGGACGGTCGCCTTCGTTTACGTCCGTATCCCACAGGATGCGTTGCTTGATGAGCCCGAGCATGACCACCTGCAACTTCGGGTGCTCTTCGCCCGTGAGAGTGTCCACGAACACGGCGTCCTCGTGCCTGATGGACAGTCGAGGCATGACCATGTCGGTCGTCTCGAAGTCCTCCAAGCCCGAGTCAAAGCCCATCTCGGCTGCCGTCACTGGCAAGTTGCCCTTCGTTGGTTCAACTGATGTATCGCTCATGCAGTCCTCGTCGGTGTGTAGGTTCAGTCGGTGTGCATCTTGTAACCGGAGCGGGCCGGTTCCCTTCTCTATTGCAGCGGCATCTCTATGCTTGCGGTCGGGCTGCTGCGGACTTCGCCGCTGCTAGGAAAGCCAGCAGACCACCCAACTCATTCATCCGGGCACTGAGTACCCGAAGCCTGTACTTGCAGGTTTCTGACTCCGCGTAGGCGTCCTCCTGCTTGCCCTGCGCGTCGTGGAGCACCTTCCGCATCTTGTTGAGAGTCTCATCCGTGCGGTGGGCGTCCTTGATCGCACGTTTCATGCCCTCGATGGAGAGCGAAGGGTCTTCGGCCTTGAGTTCGCCAGCCAGGTCAAACTCGCGCTGGTCGATGGCGTCGTTTGCCTGCCTGATGCGCTTCGCTTGCGTGGCGTAGATGCCGAGGTTCTTGTCGAGTTCCTCGTGAACGTCCTGGGCGTCGCTGTAGACCGTGTGGACGCCGAGCGTGTCCTCGGCGTAGGTAACGGGGGATTGCTTGCTCACGGTGCCTGCTCCTGTCGGGTGGCGTCCACCTACCCTAGCAGGGGTTCGCCGGGGTAGGTGTAGGTTTGCCGGGGATTATCGCGCCCATCCCCTCTCGTAATACTTCATGCCCTTGGCTTTCATCCAGCGGATAAGTTCTTGCTCAGAGATGCGCCATTCGGGCTTGTTCTCCGGGGCAGAGATATTGATTGCCCGGAGCTTGTCCCGTGGCGGCACCCCGACTTCGCGCCCCTCGTACCACAACATCCGAGAACGAAGGCTTCGCTCATCGAGGGAGACGAGAGTCGCAACTTGGTCAGGGGTGTAAAGGAAGGGCTTTGGAGGTAGTCCTACATCCCTGTGGCCGGGTGGCACAATTCATCTCCTAAATAAATAGAGAGAAAGCGGGACGACGCTGATCATGCGCCGTCCCGCTCCAGGCCCAACCCGACAAGATTAGGGCTTGACCAGCGTACATCATGGTGAGCGGTGCGTGCAGGGTGAGCGGGCCGAGGCGCCTGCTGTTTAGCCTGGCCTCGCTTGCGTCCCCATCAGTGCGTCAGGGGAACCCACCCGCCTAACCTCCCACTGTCCGAGCCTTCATCGTCAGCCGCAGCCTAGATGACTCGTCGTGGTTCGGTCACGAAGCCTCTGCTTCCTTAGCGGTCTTGGCCTCTTCCCGTTCCTTGGCGCGCTCAGCCTTCTTCTTCTCCTTGAGCTTCGCCTTCAGGTCTTCGAGGCCCTGCTTCTTGCCCCGAGCGCCGACGGCCTTGAAGGCGTAAGGCTTGGCGTGCGTGAGGGCGTACCCGGCCTCGTCCCACCGCTTGAGGATGGCCGCGATCGCGCCTGCGCTAGGCTTGTCCTCATCCGCCTTCTCCCCAATGATGGTTGCGATGCGCTGAGGGGTGAGCAGCTTTCCGTCGGGGAGGTCGACATTCCCCGCTTCGAAGGCATCGGTCACACTTACAACCAAGGCTTCCAACGCGCCATGACCTCGACGCGCTTCGGAGTCCTTGCGCTTGTCCGTCTTGTCCTTCTCTTTGGTTGCCATCTCAGATTGACCTTCCTGTGGCCCTTGTGCCTCTTGTGAGGCTTTGACTGGTTTACTAGACGAACCTACCTCGTTATTGCCCCACACTGCAAGTGCAGCTTTGGTCAACACCTCCTTCCGTGCGCGTGGCGCAGCCTTTTTACTAGCACCGCACAAACAGTTCTGCGTCCCGCACGGTGCGTGGATGTAGGTACTGCAGGTTGAACAGTAGAGCCACTTCATGCCTTTAGAGATGGGGGGGTTAAGTTCAGTGCCGCAACTTGAGTGTGTACTCACTGGCTAACTCATTCTTTGCGTCACGGGGTCGGCTGGAAGGACTCAATGATCGTTTCACCCTCTTCGGCATCGACGAAGGTGAGGCGCAGGCCTCCAACGCCGCCGAACCATTCGGCGGCGACCGGCTCGACATGGGCCAGCAGCGCATCGAGGTTGTCCCAGGGGCAGTCCATCCCTTCAGGGACCGTCCATGCAGTGTCCACAAGGTTCGCAGGCATCAGATCGTCGGCGATGAGTGTGGCGATGATGGCGTCGTTGCTTTTCATGGCGTGACCTTTCGGTGTCGATTCACTCATGCGAGCTTCCTTTCCCGCATGCCCTTGCGACGACGCCTCTTGTTGTAGACCACTCGAGCCTCGTTCCGCTTCACGCGGTACCCGATGTAGTAGCCGGTCGGCTGCACGTACTGGCGCGCGCTCACTAGCCCGAGCGTGTCGATGCCGTCGTGCCGCTCCATCCCACATGACGTGCAGAGCAGGCTGAGTCGAAACCCAGTGATGGGCTTCGGCTTGCCAACGGCGATGAACTCCTCCCAGTTGTGCCCAAACGTGCGGCAGAACAGATAAGAGAAATCATACTGTTCCAATGACTCGTAGCTCATTCTCCATCCTTGTCGGATTGGTGGATGCCCACATCGCACATGCGTGCATGTGTACTTTTGCAAATCAGTTAGGAATGATTCCTAACTCTTAGTCCTCGATGTTTACGTCGAACCCTACAAAGGCGAGGACCCTTCTAAGTGTATTTATCTTCTGGCCCTGGTCAGCTACCACCGCACGAAGATCGTCGTTCTCCTTACGCAAGCGGCGTATCTCTGACCAGGGACACCACATCACAGACTGAATACTTTTTCGACCAGCATCCGCCTGGAGTGGTCATCCTTGGCAAGGAACTTGCCTGAAAGGGTGACGTTGACCTGGCTCGGAGGTATCGGTCGCTTCGATGTTGGGGAGAACTCGCGCCGTAGGTCGATGTTGAGTGCAAACTTAAGTGCTTCTTCGATGGTGCCGAAGATCCACCAGCTAGCCATCAGTTTCGCGCCACGGCACAACTCTACACACCACACAATCTTGTTGGACCCTGAGTGCATTGGCGCGACCTCCAGCGACCACACAGCGAGTTCATCCTTCTCCTCGCGAGTCAACTTCGCCATCACGCGACTTCTTCATCTGGATCAGCGACCGCGTTCGCAGCGCGACGCATCGCATTCATGCTGACTCCGGTGTAAACTTGGGTCGTGCGGCTGTCGGCGTGGCCGAGCAGTTCCTGTACCGCGCGCAAGTCCTTGGTGGCAGCGTAGGCTTCCGTGGCGAACGTCGCCCTCATGTCATGGCTGGACGCGCGACGCGCGAGCCCAGCACGCTCACCTAAGCGCGTGATGGCCTTCCGTGCCGACCGTTCGTGCAGCGGCACCAAGCGCGGTTCACTGGCTCGACGGTGCGCCAGTGTGAATGCGAGCACGCGCATCGCGCGGTCGCTCACAGGGACGACCCGCTCACGGTCACCTTTGCCCCGAACCTTGATGGTCCGCTCTACGATGTCGATGTCGTCATGCGTCACGGTGACCGCCTCGCCTACGCGCAACCCGACCATCCCCGTGAGTGCTACCAAGTTGCGGTGAGTGTCTGACCTGCAGAGGTTGAGCATCGTGTCAACCCCTCCACCTCCTTCCTTGAGGGGGTGCGGTTGTGGCTTCGCTGGCTTCGGCCCGAGGTAGTCGGACAAGGCATCTGGTACGCCCGCCCACCGGCCGAAGTTGCGGAGCGTTCCGATGTAGCGCTCGATGGTGCGAGGCGCCTTCTCCTTGCGGACCTCATTCAGGAAGTCCTGAGCAAGCTCCTCGAACTCATCTGCAGTGTGGCTGCCAACCATACTGAAGAACACTCGAAGGTCAGCCCCCCGAGCCTTCGCTGTGTTTGCCGAGCGACCCCGAGCGGTCAACCATTGCTGGAACTGTTCGATAGAGTCTGTAGTGAGTGTCGTTGCCATCTTCGTATGCCTCCCTGGCTAGTTGGTCGCGGTGCTCGCACACTTCATGGGCTTCTGCGAACATCACATCTAGAAGTTCTTTTGTAGCATCAAGCTCCTGTGTTGTCATCTCTGATAGGTCGATAACCATACTGTGCGCCCCGAACCTCTTCGTAAAGATGCCCAGGATATGCGTAACTCCCCAACCCTTGACGGACCCTTCTCCACCTTCACGTTCTCCATCGGGTGTTGCGTAGTGGATGAACTCGAAGTTGTCAGTTCGCACCCACCTGATGCGCGAAGGGTCAATGGTAGGTTTGCGAGGCGGCTTTCTCTTTGCTGGCAATGTCAGGCCTTTTTCTGCGTAGTGCCGGGTGCGGTAGGAGGACCACCTTTGCTTGTGTCGCGCTTCCAGTCAACATCTTTCTCACGGCAATCAGGACACAACCACGCGGCCACCCGCGAGCGGATGACTCTGCCGCTGCGACCGAAGTCCTGAAAGATTGCTCTCTTGACAGTTAGTTGCCCCCTTTCTTGCTCGCGCTTACAGGAACTGCACACGTATCTGGGCGGAGCCTTGTCATCTGGCTCGTTCTTGGTCGCCATCAGAATGCCCATTGCCACAGTCGGATTATTGCGGCACCCCACAAGATGATTATAGGGATAGCCAAAAATGCAACCAGTACGCCAGCAGCGATGCTCGTATCTCTCGGGTGCCTGTTTCGTGCCGCGCGTTCGATGTCTCTTCGTTGCTCGTTCGTCCAACCAGTCATCGGTCGTTCTCCTATTAGGGTCGGGGGACAAGGTCGTCGTTGTCTTGGTTTGCACACTTCCAGCATTCGTTCCACATCTTCATGGAAGCGATGCCAGCGATGATAGCTTTGCTCTTCGAGTCTAAATCGAGATGCTCGCGCTCTGTGGTGGACAGGAAGTAGTTGGAGTGCATCTTCGAGGAACAGTAAGACACATCCAGATACTGGGAGCGCAGCCACTCGAACAGGACGAGCCGCATGGACCAACGCGCTTCGCCTTCATCTAGCCAGCCGACGCGCTCATCGCGCACGTAGAAAGGGAGCATCGAGCCCTTGCGCTCGGCGTGGTGAATGTTCGACTCTATTGCGAGATGCCGTCCGTCGATTTCGTCCTCGTACATCGGGACAAAGACAAGTCCTCCTAGCTCGTGCTCACAGTCGAGACCACTTTTCATTGCAGCGAACACATGCTTGCAAGGTGCATAGACGACCCCCTCTGCGAAGCCCATGCACTCGCAATGAAGTAATCCATTCTCGTCTTTGATCGTGCGACCCTCCACTACGCCGAGCGTCAAAGTTCCCACAAGTTCACCTCCTGCGGGTCAATCCCGTTCTTGATTGCCATTTTGTGAGCCCACTTGATGTGACTTCGCATCACCCAGACTCTGAGCTTGTCATTCTTGCGCAGTACCGCAATGAACTGGTCCATCTTGCTGATGCTTACCGGCTCTTCTCCGTGTGACGCATGTGTGCGATGCTCACTGCGAGTGTCATAGGGGGGAGCAAGCGGACCAAGGTCGCCGCCATCGGCGGCTGCATCTTCGAAGTCGGAGATGTCATCCGGGCGAAGTGCGCTTCGTCTGATCGCCATCATCGTCCCTATCAGTGTCGGGTTGAGGCTGCTCTTTCTTTGGCAACTTCCATGCGAGCGTCACGTCACACCCGCATGGGAACTTGCCACAGAACAAACAAGCCTCTTGAGCTACTTTCTTGCGTGCCATCTACGGTCCGCCCATCGTGACCGTCGGCGCACCGGCCATGCAGTCAGGTCCGTCGTTGCAGTAACGGATGTTGACTCGAAGACGAACGCCTAACCCCGTCACAACCTCGCGCGTGAACACGGAGATGTATCGGTCAGGGCGCTCGACGCCGCAGATGTGGCACGTCCACGAAAGACCAGGATGCGCATCCGGGTAGCGGATGACGCTGCGACGAGCATTAATGAGTTCATGGTTCACGGGCTTACGCTTCTTAAGCACAACTGACCTCCTTGTTGGCAACAGGGGCGGGGAGCCACTTCGCTAGCCCCGCCCCTGCGCTGGTCATGCCTCGGTGACGACCTTGCCAGAGACAGACTTCTCGTTGGCCTTCGTCTCGACCTTGAGCCCTTCACTCTTGGCTACGGCCCGAATCAGGTGCTCGATGATGTTGCTGGTCAAGTGTTCATCGACGTTGATGGTCACGTTGGCCTTGCCATGTTCCTTGAGGTCATTCCTGACCTGCTCAACTGCGTCGTTGAATGCGCTCATAACTTGATTCCTCTCTTGTCGGGTTGGTTGCAGGTGCATAGGCCAGGGGTCCGGCCTACCCATAGCATAGCGTACGGGTGGTACCACTGCTACTACCGCTCACGCTCACGCTCACGCGTACGCGTACGGGCCGATAGTGACGCTCACGCTCACGCGTACGGGCCGATAGTGCGCCCGTGGTAGGGCCGTACTAGGCGGGCCGTGCGCGCGTTAGGCGTGAACCTAACGCGCCGGATTATGCATAACATGACTGGTCATGACTGGTCATGACTGGTCATGACGGCGATGTCTCCGGGTTGTCATTCTCTGGGCGGCAAGCTGTTGCGTTCTTGCTATTTCTTTCTCCTTGCCAGATAGACTTGCCGTGCTCGGGGTGGGAGTCGAACCCACGGCCATCCGGTTAGGAACCGGCCACTCAACCCACTGAGTTGCCCGAGCGTGCGGGGGGGAGTTCATGTCCGCCAAGTATGGTGGAGCAGTTTCAAGACGTGCTCAGGTCTTGGTGCCTAGCGGCACTCATGCATCACTGTCCCTAGTATCGTTAGCATTTGTCGTTAAAGTAATCCCGGAACTGCGTCAGGCTAGGAGCGTCTTCTCCATATCCTTCAGCAAAGTATTCATAACCAAGCTCTGGTCCGAATAGGTTGTATCCTTCGCAGAAAGAGGTGCGATCAGCAGAGGGCATAGTTTCCCACTGGGCATCGAAGATCAGTGCTACGAACTCGTCACTGGTGGCATCGACTTCAGGCGAACTGTCGTAGCTTGAGGGTGCTCCTTGTTCTTGGGCGAACGCCTCGTACTCGCTACTGAGCGGCGAGTCCCAGAACAGGTCATCGCAGGCATCCATGTCACCATCGGTGCATCGGTCCTGGAGACGGTCCATCACCGGGTCGGACCCGTAAGTACCCTCGGGGGCACGCGGCTCAGGTTCCGGTTCCGGTTCCGGCTCCGGCTCAGGCTCCGGCTCAGGCTCAGGCTCAGGCTCCGGCTCTGATTCTTCGATGGGATCATCGGTTGCAAGGTCAGGTTCCCCGCCAGAGGAGCAGCCAGATAGGACTAATGCGAATGCCACTGCAGTCGCTATTGTTTTGACAGTCAATCTCATTGTTCTCTCCTTGTTGTGTAGGTCACTGTTGCGACACGTACTCGGGGATGGACTCGAACCATCTATTACCGGAAGACTTCTCCGTTACGTAACCCTGCGTCCCGAGCGTGCGGGGGGAGTTAGGGAGGCGCTGGCGACCCGACAAAGACCGCAGCCATCTACCTTTCTCCCCCCTATCTGGCCCTCTCAGGCCAGACGTTTGTGGAGTTCCTGTACCACCTTCGGCACGTCATCAATGCCATCGATGCGAACAGTCGGCAGCCCGTGACTCGATGGGCTGTCAGTCTCGAACGCGATACCGACCACCTCGTAACCATTGCGCTTACAGATAGCCAGTTCGCGCTTGAGAATGCGCAACTCTTCGCGGTAGTTCTCCAATGGCATGTCGCCATCCGTGTAGTACATGATCAACTTGTCCGTGGCGCGAATACTGTCGAGGCGCTTCCGATAGAACTCCATCGTGTGCCCGTCCAGGTTCGCTGCCGTCGGGACCAGCGACTCGAGCCGACCTTTGGATGCAGCATCCCAGCGGTCGTTCTCGCCCTTGATCTTGTAGAGTTGAGTCTCGAGCCACATTCCGTAACTTGAGTTCTCGGACTCTATTCCGTTGGTGTTGCAGGTGTGCGCCCACACTTCGAACGAGACACCAATGCGCGAAAGCAACTCGGCCTGGGCGAACGCTGCCGACTTGATGTTCTGGATGCGCAAGCCGCTTTTCGTACTGCCGCTCCCGTCCACGCCGATGATGACGTGATAGTCGCGCCGACCAGGGCGAGTCCGTTTTTGGAAGAGGCGACCGTCCTCGACGGGCACTCGTCGACCGATCACCTTGGCATTTATCTTGCCGGACCGACGATTGGTGTCCTTGCCTCCTTTGTGGTTCTCCGAGAAGGCAACCCGCAGCTTGCCGAGGCTCTGCTGCACGATCTTCTCTGGCATCGCGATGATGCTGTACTTGTCGGGGCGACGATGTACCTGAGCCATATTGAAGGCTGGACCTGCGGCGTAGACCTTCGACTCGAACACCTCTAGCGAGGGTTCATCGAAGTCACGTTCCTGTGCGATAGCCACAGCGATGTCCGCATCCTCGTCGTCTTGCTTGTCGTCTCCCTTATCGTCTTCGTGCTCAAGGTGGGCATGCGAACACAGAGACGACATCGCTGCTGCGACCTCCGACGGGTCACCCGTCTTGTCGTCGCTGTCGCCCTGTGCTTCTGCCCCATCCTCGGTGCGCGCATCATCGTCGGGTTCGCCGTCCTCGTACTCGGCATCGTCGTCACCCTCGCCCGCGCTTGGGTCATCGTGAGTCTCGCCGTCGTCGTCAGTGTCGCGCGACCCTGCGCCTACTTGGTCAGGGTCCTGCTCGTCGGTGTCCTCGTCGTCCCCTACGGGGTCGTCAGTGCCTTCGTCTGAGCCGCTATCGGGGTCGGGGTCATCGGTATCGGGGTCGGGGTCATCGGACGTTACGGGGCCGTCAGGCGCGTTCGGTGTCGGGTCGGCATCATCATCGCCGGACTCGTCAACGCCCTCGCCCTCGGCGTCATTGCCAGTGTCAGTCGAGATGCCGGAACCTGCGCCGCTGCCACCGTCACCTTCATCGTCGCCCTCGGCTTCGTCACTTTCTTCGGGCTCGCCAGCCTCGCCTGCTTCTCCTTCATCATCGTCATCGCCACCCGTGTCTTTATTATCAGGCTCGGCAAACTTCGACTTGACCGAATCATCTGTCGGCTCGCCCTGAGTTTTGAAGAACCCGAACGTCCGCAGCTTCTCCAGCAACGGGAACGCAAGTGCGTACACCTCGCCAGCCGAGCGCGACTCAGCGGCAGCCTTGGCGAAGCGCTGTACGTCCGGGTCACGCATCACTTCAGCCACAGGCTCACTGAACCACGACGCGGAGTAGAATCCTTGCGCGTAAGACATCAGCGCGGCCGTTACCTGTGCGTTCTCCGGCTGTTGGTTCCAGTAGACGAGACTGCCGTCTGTCTGTTCTACCCCTTCCTCAAAGACACTCCGAGTTCGTGACTCGAACATCGGACGCATCCCCTTACGAGACTCCATCGTTAGGATGTTGATCCTTGCGTCCTCCAACCCATTGATGAGTGGCTGCAGGTACGGCGAGATACGCGACGCGGCCTCGGTGTACGTGCCTGGTGGCTGCACCTTCATCGACTCACGGATGGCATCCAGGCGCTTGCCAGAGATGCCAAACCGTTCCGCCTCACTGACCGCCTCCTCGACGGCGTTCTCCTTCTGGCAATCATCCATCGCCTCGAACGAGTCATAGGCAATGTGGGCGATCTCGTGAAACAGGGCAACTAGCATGTTTTCGCGGACGAGGCACGCCGAACATTGCAACTTGTCACGCGCATCGCGCCTGCCGCAGTTAGGACGGTCGTGCCTGTGCTCGTCACCCAGCTCCGGGTTGACGCGCAGGTAGATCATCTGCCCATCGGTCATCGACGTGGTGGCGGTCGGCTGGATGCTCATCTTGGGCTTGCCTGTAAATACCCGAGCGAACGCCTCCAGGTTGGGCTGAATGCGGTAGAAGTGCCGGACGGCGCGCGCGTTTCGCTCGAATGTCTTTTGCGCCTTCGTGGCTGACTGTGGACTGTGCGTCACGTCAGTCATAGCCGACCTCCAGTGTTCACGATGTCGAGCAGCATCTCCTGCACCTGCGGTTCGAGGAAGTCGGCAACCGACCTCCGGTATGCAACTGCCGGACTGAACCACTTCAAGTGACGGATGACCTTGAGGTTCTCACGAACACCCCACGACACGGGAAGGCTGCCGTCCTCGACCAGCGCCCTGATCTCGTCGCTGTTCTCCAGCACCCCAGCCAGCACTTCTTGTCCTGGCGTCCACCCATCGTGCTCGCAAGCTGCCCGCAAGATTTCCACCTCGACCTCCCTCGCGGGTAGGCTCATGTATACGTGAGTCAGCCGAGAAGTGTCGGCCTGAGCGATTTCGTTAAGGCCGGTATTACGCGAGTCCCAGGATGGGTTCATGGCCATGAGCAGGAAGCAGAACGGGTTGCGCTGCACTACCTCCGCACCAGCCTCGTCCAAGACCAACTGCTTGCTGTTATCGGTGAGTGGCCGGATGCGCTGCCACACTGCGTCGGGCCAGGCGTTCGGCTCATCGAGCAGGATGACCCTCGGCTTGACCCAGGCATGCGGCAGCCGCCCCCACTGGAACTTGGTTTCTCCATCAAGGAACATCATCTTGCCAATCAAGTCTTCGACCTCCATCTCGCGGGTACCGGAGATACGGTCGAAGGGGATCTGCATCATCCATGCAATGTGCCGACCCAGCTCAGTCTTCCCTGTTCCTGGGCTCCCCCATAGTGCGGGGGTCGCGTCGAGTTCCATCCATTCGACAGCCACTGAGTACACGTAGTCGGCAGCGTCGATGTAATCTTCCGGGTGCTCAACATCGCCAGTCTGCGGGACGGCGGACAGCTCAGCCTCACTGAAGTAAGCGGGGTCGAAGATGGGCAGCATCGTCACGTTGCCTGTGCCGTTCGGGTCCTCGACCCGACGCCACGCGCGGATGCCGCTTTCCTTGTCCTCGTCCGACACTTCGAAATCACTTGGGTAGTCGCGGGGGTCGATGAATGACCCGTTCTTCTTGGCCTTCTTCCACTTGCCAAGTGGTGACGGGTCGTAGTCCTTGGCCTCGCTGAACATCGGGATGATGTGGACCTTGTCTAGCGGGTACTCAGTCGAGTTGTAGCGGCCAGGCTTGCGGTAATCGCACTCGCGCGCTTCCCGTGACTGGCGCCCTGGGATGATGAGTCGGCCGGTTGCAGAGCAGAGCCCAGCGGCCCAGCCGTGCTTCTCCAGGACCGTCTCTTCGTCAACGTAGAACTTGCAGTTCATGCAAGTGTTGACGAGCACTTTCTCGTCGTCAGAAGAGGGCTCCACTGCCACCTCCTTGAGCACGCCTGGGTGCGGCAGCGACACCTCCGTCTGGAGAAAGCCCTGCGGCATCTTCGGCGCTGGCATACCATAACCCTTGCAGTCACTTGCCACGCGCTCCTGCAGAGCCTTTTCGGCCACGGGGAGGATGTCAGGTGCTCCAAGTACCTTGCCGAACCGGGCGCACATCGGCGCTCCGATGGACTTGCCAAACACACCAGACACCTTGTCCTTGGACAAGAAGCTCGGGCACATCTGGCAAGATGGTGTCGGGTCGGACATCTTCTTGCTCCTAACTTGTCGGGTCGGTCTTGCTTGTCGTATCGTCTTGCAGGCCAGCTCGGACCATATCCGAGCGACATGGCGAGCATACCATAGTTACGCGTACGGGTGGTACCACCCGTACGCGTTGGGTTCGCGTCTACGGGGCGCTCGAAGGTGTCATGGTGTGGACGCTAGGGGCCGAACGCGCGCGCGCGTTAGAACGCAACCTAGAGCGTTGACTTTGGGTTCTTGGTAGGCGTCCTGTACGCTTCCTGCCAGTTGCAGCGACGCACGAGTTCGGCCACAGTCAAGGCACTTTGCTGCGGGTAGCCGTCGTGCAGGGCGACATACAGTTCAACTGCTTTTCCCTGGTGCGAACCATTGTCGATGCGGCAACTCCAGCCTGACTTTGCAAGATAAAGTTGCGCAGTCAGGTTGTTCTCTAGGTCAGACTTCGGTTCAGCAAGTTGTACGGTCATCACGACACCACCTTCATCTTTGCCGGGTACTTGAACCAACCTGGCTTTCCTTCGAATGCCCACACTTGCGCCTCGAACTGCACCCGGTCGCCCGCCTTGACTTTCCCGACCATAGCGGACGGACAGGTGCCAGCGACAGGATATTTCTGTCCGTCCAGCATCACCTCGATCATCGAGCGCATGCCGCCGCCATACTTGGCGTGCTTCTCCTCGTCATAGGTCTTGGAGACGTTGCCCGTAACTTTCTGAGCTTTCTTTGACTTGACTGACTTCGGGCGAGCCTTGTAGTTGGCACGTCCGGGCTCATCGAAGTCTCCGGTACCAGCGTGCCCACTCGGGACTGGACCTCCGGGGCTGGTCGGGGCGGGACTTGCAGTGCCCCCACCAGTAGTCCGAGGCGCAAGTGTGGGTGGGATAGGCGGAGTGGGGATCTTTCCATTCAAAAGAGACACATTCAGGCCTTCCGCCCACATAAGGATGAACAGTTTTACGTCATCCTCATGGATAGCCGAGTTGTTCCTCGTATCGGACAGCCTGACGACCTCGTATCCCCACTTCGATATCGCCTTGTCCCGGTCGAGACTCACATCGTCCATCACTAGGGCCATCACCGAGTACAGCGACGGCCACCTCCTAACGCACTCTAGGTGCTCCATCGTGCTGCCTCTCTCTTGTCGGGTCAGAACTTGCTGGTGCCGAGAACACCGCGCTCGCCCTGGATGCTTGCTTTCTCCAGGGCGACACGCTGGCCTCAGAACTGGATGGACGGGGAGCCATCGAAGGTGCGGACGAAGTCATCGATCTCGTCATCTCTCGTCTCGAGCGGCACAACCAAGATGGAGCAGTTCTCCAGTGCCGAGTACGTCTCGTGGTCGTCCAGGACCATCATGGCCTCATTGCCGAGCCCGATGTCCTCCGTGACCGCAAGATCAATCGTAACGGCGAACTCAAGGTGGGCGAGTCCGAACCTTACGGCCCGCTCAATCTCTTCGACGGTCGGACCTTCATCGCCAGTGACTTGGATCGTGACGTCGATGATGTGACGGGTGGTGTGCTTCTCCATGCTGTTCTCCTGTCGGGTCGGGGCTTACTCTTTACCGGATGGGCGGTGGCGGTGGCGGTGCAGTAGTCGGACTCGCAGCCGTCGGCACGAACCCTTTCTCCTTGGCGGTGAGGACCTTCTTCGAGCCGCAGCGTGAGCAGTACTTGAACTGCTCATACTTGCCACGAGAATGTTGCAAGGCAACATTCCTTCCAGCGTTATGCAGCCAAGGATTCGGTCTATTGCCGTTCCAGTTCGACTCCGCGAACCACTTATAGTTGCACGACTTGCAGTGGCGAGGCTTTACCGGATGAAAGAAACTCATGATCGTTCTCCTTGTTTGCTGACTTAACCCGCCTTGTGCGATGCGAAGAATGTGTAATGATTGCTCGGCACGTACTTGTTGCATGTCAGACAGAATGCCAAGTGCTGCATCGTCTTGCCTTTCGTGTCAGTCTTCCTGGTGATGGGAGTACCGCGCACCTTCGGCAGCCTAAACTTGTGCTACCGAAGGCGACGGCGCTATTGCGAGCACTTACTCGTAACGCGCCACTTCTTGCGGGAAGTACGTGCCCATCTCGTCTTCGATGGTGATGGAGTAGTCATCGCCACCAAGGACGCTGCTACGCGCACCAGTATCTGGATACTGCTCCTGCCAGCGCTCGGACTCTTTTCGGCACTTCTCCAGGAGAGCCTTGTCCAGGCACTCGCCCCACTCTGACTCGAGCCGTGACCACGCGGCAGACACCTCCGGAGGGTCAGGCTCAGGCCACTCGTTGAGCGATACAAGATTGTGCTCTTCGGCGAACCGAGAGCGCACCTTGACCCACTCCATCTCGGTCAACTCGACCGGGATGTTGCCGATGGCCTGCCCTACATCGAACCACCATCCGCCCTCTTCGGGGCCGCCACAAGAGCGGCCAATATCCCAGATAACGACGTACTTTCGGTTGATGCTCATGATCCTTTCCCCACTTGCCTGTCGAGCGCGACCTGCACGCTCGGAATGTCTACGTCATCGAAGACGTCGGGGAAGGTTATAACCACGGCAAAGATTGCGACATCGTGCTCATACCAGCCGACTTCGTCCGCATTGCCATTGAAGAACCCATGGCTCCACCCGGCGGCAAATGCCCGGTACCTCGCTGGCACCTTCGCGTTCTGCTCTGGGTCAAGTCTCACGCCTCCGTGGCTGGCGGTCGAGATTAGGGTGATGCCAGGAGCGAGATCTTTCGACAGGGTCGCTGCTCCCCAAGGTGTCGTTGTCATGACTTGTCCTCCCGTACAACGCGGACATTCTCCACGCTGGGCGCGTAGCCTTGGCCGATCCAGTCTTTAAACGTCTCGAGGAACGCATCACGAACCTCGTCGTCGGTCGCTTCTGAGTCGACGGCAACATCGAAGCCGATGGTCACCTCCGCGTAGACATAGATGATCTCTTCCTCGTCTTCCATAGTGCTGCCTTTCTCTTGTCGGGTCGGGTCCCCACCTCCCGTGGTGACTGCGGTGCGCAGCTCCTTCACGAAGTCCTCGGGCGCGATCTCGGTGCCGTCGATGCTGCGCCAGGCGTAGGCGATGGTGTCGGTCGTGGGGTCGTAGCCGAACTCCGTGCCGGACATGGACGTGCGTCGAAGTTCCAGGCTCAGCGTGTTGCTGAAGTCGAGCACGTCGGGCGGGCCAGTTTCGTCGGGGTAGCGCAGGAGCTTCTGGTCGTACGCCTGCTGAATGAGTGTGCGGATGTCCATCTTGGCCTCCCGTGGCCTCGTCGTTCCGAACTGGAGGGTGCGTGCCCAGTTCATGGGGGTACTTGCTTTTACATCACGCCACGTCGAGCGAGGCTCACCCAACTCTCCTGAGCGATGATCAGGTGGTCCAGCACCTCGATGCCGAGCATCTCGCCTGCTCGAACGATGCGCTTCGTCACTTTCTCGTCATCACGACTCGGCTCAGTGTTTCCGCTCGGGTGGTTGTGCGCCAACACCACTGCCGAGGCGTTCTCCAGGAGCGCAGCCCTGAAGATCTCGCGCGGAGTCATGAACGTCTGGCCGATGGTGCCGATTGACATCACTTCGGTGCCAAGAAGGCTGTGCTTCGTATCGAGAAAGGCAACCACGCACATCTCTTTGTCTGCACCGAACACAAGAGGCACCAGAACCACGGCGGCAGCATCCGGGCTGGTCACCTTTTTGCGACTATCGAAGGGCGCAGGCATGAAGAAGTTGTTTGGCTTCACTTCGGACACCATGGTGGTGCCGAAACTCGGTCCGTTGAGATAACTCATCTTTTTGCTCCTGACTTGTCGGGTCGAGTCTTGCCAGTGACAGTAAGTCACCGCGCTCGCCCTGGATGCTTGCTTTCTCCAGGGCAAGACGCTGACTTCAGTCGGACTTTATCTGCACCCTCCAGTCGATCTCCCAGGTGGTTAGACACTCGGAGCAGATCGTCTCTATGTGCTCGCACTTCTCGGGCGGCAGGCACTCGACCACAGCGAAGCCACTTCTCGATGCCTCGTGCAGGGAGATCTCTGCGTAGACGCTCACGACTTCCCTCCCGAACTTGATTGCGGCCCAGGCGCCGAAACCTCCGACAGTCAAGACAAAGAGCACATCCCACCACGGCTGCCAGTTCACGAACATCTACTCCACCTCCAGGTCTCCAGGTCGTCATTCTCTTCGTACTCGACCTCGAAGCGCTCTTCGTATGCGGCCTCGAGCCAGTCATCTTCGCCGTACATAATCGTTCTCCTTGTCGGGCCAGTCTTGCTGGTGCTGACAGCACCGTCGAGGCCAGGGACTCTCTGCCCTGGCCTCTGCGCTGGCGTCAGACGCCCTGCGGGCGAACCATCCGAGCCGAGTTGTTCGGTCGGCACGCCACCGAGATGAGCCAACCGAGACGCTGGCGCTTGCCCTTGACCTCGCGGTCCACCTCCATGCGCAACTCGTCATTGTGGAACCCGACCTCGCGGTGGATCTCTGCGTTGTTCGAGGCCGTCCACCTGAGCGTCACCTTGTCGCCCACCTTCACGCTGGATGCTGTGGTGCTCCACTCGATCACGAAGTGCGCCGCGTGGACCATCTCGAAGCAGGACGCATCCTCGGTGGTTGAGTCCGGCCCGTAGTTGGTGATGGTGCTCGGGATGCCTACCAAGAGGCGCTCGCGCTCCCGGCCGTTGTACGCGACCTCGGGGAACAACTCCTGCTCGGACTTGGTCCAGACCTTGTTTTCCCCGAACGTGGTGAGGACCAGTTTCATCCTGCCCTCGCCTTCGTTGTGGTGGAACGTGACTGCGCCAGCCTTGCGCATCGCTCGCACGTCCTCGCGGGTAAGAGTCAGCTGCAGTTCGGTCATGGTGCTCATGTGTTGCTCCTGACTTGTCGGGTCGGCCTTGCTGGTGCTGAAGGCACCGCGCACCTCCTGGGCGACGTTCTTCCAGGAGATGACGCTGTCTTCAGATACCAAACGAAACCAGGAACTCCGAGTATCCGCCCTCGTACAAGCGATCGACCTCTTGAAACACCTCCAGCGTGTCGCGTTCTTCCAAGTCGTCTGGGTCAGCTCCACAGTCCTCCAGCCACGCGCGGGCTTCGACCTCCAGGTCCACCCTTTTACCTACCTCCACCTCCGGAACCTCCGGACCCGGACTTCCAGACCCGGACTTCCGTGTGGCTTCGAGGCGCATATCTTCGACGTGGGACATTGCGCACTTGATCCATTCAATGGCTTGATCGTATGAGCCATCCACAGCTGAATGGAAAGCATCGCTCAGGTCATCTCGGAGAGATTCTTTGGTTGCAATCATGATCTTGCCTTTCTATCTTTTGTCGGGTCAGGAGTCTTACTGTCCAGTCTTGCTTCCGCGCTGCATCTCACGCCATGCGGCATTCTTGAGTTCGTCATCGTCCAGCTCATTCAGGAAGTCCATTGCGACAGCAAACTGAGCCTCGGTGATGTTGCCAGCCATGTACTTCTTGCCCATCCTGAATGCTTTCTCTAGAAACATCTGGCGTGGGTCTTGCCTTGGCGGATGCGGTAGGGGCGTCCACCCAGGAACAGTCTCGATGCCACCCGGTCGGCTGGGACTCACGACCAAGGTCGCTCCCGCGCCAGTCACGTTCTTGACGAAGTCTGCCAGTTCGTGCTCCCACAGGATGCTGCTGACTCGGTGCGTGCCTTGTGCATCGCACTCGAACCTGAAGTGCACGCGCATCCCGGCCGCAACAGGGGGAGACACGTAGCGAGTTGACTTGTCGCGATCTCCCTTGATTGCATAAACTTGCTCTGGACGCTTCATTCTCCTGCTCCCTCTTGCTTGCGTCGCCGGATGGTCCCGATGCCGTCCTTCAATAACTCCAGCTCGCGGGCATCGTCCACTGGGGTACAGATGATGTCGGGGCCAAGTTCGCGTTCTTCCAACTCTGTCAGCCAATGCTCACCGGGGAGGCGGATGGTCTTGTATGTTGCGCCATCGCGTCGTTCTGTCACTTCCCACATGAGTTTCAGCCGTTCGATCTCGCTCATCTTCTTGCCCTTTCTCCGACCATTTTCGGCCTGTTCTCCGACCATTTTCGGCCTGTTCTCCGGCCATTTTCGGCCTGTTCTCCAGGAAGCTCTTGGTCGTCTCCTGCCCGAACATGCGTTCGGTCGAACATCCGTTCGGTCGAACACTCGTTCGGCCGAACGCATGTTCGGGGCCATTGGCCGAACACTTGTTCGGGGCCAGTAACGCGCTAGGTTCGCGTCTACGGGTCGCGTGAGCGCCCCTGGTGCGGTCACACCAGGAACACCTAAGCGGACCGTACGCGCCATCCTGGCGCGCCGTGAGCGGGAGCGTGAGCGTGAGCGTCGCTAGGTTCGCGTCTACGGGTCGCGTGAGCGTGAGCGTCGCTAGGTTCGCGTCTACGGGTCGCGTGAGCGCCCCTGGTGCGGTCACACCAGGAACATGCGAGCGGACCGTACGCGGGAGCGTGAGCGCCCCTGGTGCGGTCACACCAGGAACATGCGAGCGGACCGTACGCGGGAGCGGGAGCGTGAGCGTGAGCGTCGCTAGGTTCGCGTCTACGGGTCGCGCGGCATCCTGCCTAGGGTGGTCCCCCAGGGATGCCGCGCGACCCGTACGCGTGAGCCCATCGCGTCCGGAGGGAATTCCCCCGACGCGCACTAGCGGCCGGTCACGAGGACCGGCCGCTAGTTGATTGAGTTCGCTCACCTTGCTAAGCGAGCGCGGTATACGCGTCGGCCAGCGAACGGCCATCCTCCAAGCGCCACACATCCCACCCATTAACGCTCACGCTTGCGGGTGCATCCGGGTGGGTCGCAAGCGCTGCATTCGCGCTCGCGGTCGGACTGGTGTACGTGACGCCATCGAACGTAACCTTCGCGTGGCCGTCTTCGCCGCGCGTGAGCGTGGCTGCAAATGTCTGCGCGACATCCGATCCACGCGGCGTGTAGGTCACGTGGAGCGCAGTCCCGATATTGAACGCGTCAAGCGCATCGGCCGGACGCGCGGCGGTACCGCCGCCGCCGCCGCCGCCGGACCCGCCGCGAACCTTGCTCACGTCCGGAGCCTTCCGGCCGAACGCGTCGCGGTACAGAGCGTCCAGGTCGAACGCGACCGGGGTCGCGTCCGCAAACACCAGGAATTCCTTACCCATGTCAAGCTCATTCGCGCGACCCCATGTTGCAACGTCACGCGCGAGCGCTGCGATGGCGTCCACGCGCGATGCGAGCACCGTAGCCAGGTCCGGTCCCTGCTCGGTGGCAGGTGTTGCGAGCGACGCGCGTAGGTCACTGCCGATACGCGCGGCGCGTTCCGCCCGTTCGAAGTTCGGGGCATCGCCATCGGTCATTGCAGCGCTTAGTACGCGCTCCACTACGGTCGCGCGGACGGCATCGCGAGCCTTCGGACCGCCCGGAACGGCCACCAACGCCGCGCGCGTTACTGCAACGTTGGCATCGGACGCATCGTCCACGACTGCGGCGAACGCTTCCGCGAACGCGGCGACCGCTTCGGCCTTGGTGAGTTTTGGCTCGGTGGTTG
>Ga0136596_1000322_pt1 | contig 24519 bp, 21 predicted proteins | sample AntRauTorcE11897_FD_101387 | JGI IMG/M metagenome (GOLD analysis project Ga0136596, IMG submission 101387) | Saline lake microbial communities from Rauer Islands, Antarctica - Metagenome Torckler E11 #897 | ecosystem: Environmental > Aquatic > Non-marine Saline and Alkaline > Saline | place... | reverse complement strand
TGATCATCTGCTTGCAAGAAACGGCAATTCTCTCCTATAATTTCTTCACGTGAATAGCCGGTTAAATTAATAAAGGCATCATTTGCAAAAATAATGGGGTTATCTTCTTTATTAGCATCAGTTATAGTAATACCAATATCTGTTGAGTTAATCGCCTTTTCAAGAAGATGGAGTTTCTCATTTTGTCGGTTAATTTGAAGGGAATGCTTGCGGGTGCGTAACTGATTTTTGATCCGCATATTTAGCATTTTTATTGGAACGGGAATTTCAACCACATCATCAACCAAATCCCATATAACAGGGTCTTTTTTTAGCAAGTGGCTGTTTTCAACCAAAAGGATGAGAGGCAAATAAACCGGAAGAGCCGCATTCTTCAATTCAATCAATTCCCTTCTGTGGGTCCGAAAATTTTGCAGATCGGTAATGCAGAGGTCGAAGTTTGGCGTTGTAGTTGATTTTCCCACCTCCTCAATCACCTGATAATTCCCGGGTATATTTTTCCTGATAAGCCTTCGGTCGGCAGACCGGCTTAACGAAAGCAATACGGTGGGCTTGCTGCCGGTGGCTTTTTGATCTATGGAAATATATTCGACCATTATATTAGGATTGATTTTATAATCAACATTTGAATTATCGGGGTTCAGGGGTACCACTTAAAATTCCCTTGAAACCGGAAAGCTTATCGCCTACACGTATTCCATCTTTGGTAATATTAAATTTTCGGATTGATTTTTCGAAATCACTCAATCTCTTTTTCAGTACACCAATCGCTTTTTGTAATTCCCCATCCATTTCAAGATATCTGAGGAAAATAATATTATCGGCCAGGTAGCTGGCGTGCATGTTGGTGGTTTCCAGCGTACCTGTAATGGTTTGGGTTTCATTGATCAGAAAGGTGGTAACGCCCATATTTTGCAGGTAAACGGTGAGTGAGTGCAGGCGATCAAGGGTATTTTCTTCCCGAACGGCCATTCCATATCCTCCCATCGAATCAATCATTACAAATTTAGTGTCATTGTTTTCAACATCATTGCACACCATTTTTGAAAATTCATCCGGAGAATACGAAAGGGGTTCTATGGATTCTATCTTCAAATGTCCTTTGTCTAACATATCTTTTATAGGGACATTAATAGATTCCGATCTTTTCAGGATCACTTCCCTTGATTCTTCAAAGGTATAAATGGCAGAACGTTCACCCCGCGTAGCGGCTTCTTTGAGAAATTGTACACACAAATTAGTTTTTCCCACTCCGCTTGGTCCGGTGACAAGGGATGTTGTTCCCCTTTCAATACCACCATGCAGTAATTCATCCAGTTCAGGCAATCCGGAAGATGCGGGACTGCTTAAAAAATTTCTATAGTATTTGTTAGGACGAAGAGCAGGAAACAGCTCAAATCCTGATTCGGTGATTTTGAAGGCATGATTTCCGCTTCTGAAGTCCGATCCGCGATATTTTACGACATTTAATTTTCTCCATGAGTCAGCATATATAAGGTTCACGATGGCATCAACCCAAAAGGTCGCTTCCTTTTCGGTCGATTTTTCAGAAAGTTCGGAAGTCATCAATAAAGTGGCACCGCTTTTGCTGATATATTTTATAAAGGCCAGCGCCATATTTCGGGTTTGGAAAGGATCTTGATTCAAGAATTGAAACATGGTAATGGAATCAAGAAACACTCTTTTGGGCTGATGCTTTTCAACAGCGTTGATAATAGGTTCGAAAATAGAAGAGGACTCTACTTCAGCGGTTGAAAAGACGGAATAAGAATCAAGATCTTGTGTAATATCAGTTTCAGGATTGAGATCAAGGAAGTGAACCCCTTTAAGATCGATACCTAATTTCCCGCTATTTGTATTTACATGTTCATTACTTTCGCCAAAGGATATATATAAAGAAGACTCACCTTCTTTCACCCCTTACTCCAGAAAATGATACCCGATGGTAGATTTCCCGGTACCGGGTCCACCTTGTATCAGGTAAGATTGTTTTGGAATAAGTCCTCCATTCAAAACTTCATCTAACCCCGAAATTCCTGTCGATATCTTTTGTTCTTTACTCATGTCACTCATAGGTTTTATTGTACCTAAACGATTTATCGCGAAATCATCTCTTTTATTTCTTATATAAAAGGTAACTAATTACGACTATAGTTTAAATCGCACAAAACACTTAATTAGGGTGTAGGTGTTTCTACCTATGGTCAGTATAAAATAAGTATTAGCGGATAAAAGGAAGCGGATAGAGGTTTGAAATATGCTCTATTAACCAGTTAAATATTTTTATGGATGTTCGAGAACATAAAGTGCTCCGTGAACATTGAACATGCTTAGAAAAAGCTATGAAAAATTCATGATTTGAATTATTCAATAATGTGGTTAATTTAAAAATGAATTAATGATGGTCTCGGGCAGACTTAAAGTGCCCAGAGTTAAAAGGGAATCTCGTGAAATACGAGAGCTGTTCCCGCAACTGTAATCCAAATCCGCCGCTGGCGGATTATCTGCAGCCTCACCTTTGCCACTGTTTCTAAATAGAGACGGGAAGGCGCTGCCAACGGAAAAGCCAGGAGACCTGCCATCATTTAACCGACGCACATTCTTCGGGTAAAAGAAGTTGCTGATATTGATGACATGCGTTTATCCCTGATTTTACTTTTTCTCACGAGCTCATTGTATACCAATGTGAGTGCTCAAATTAAAGCTGACACCCTTGATCTGGGCGAGATCACCATAGAATCAACCCGGATTAATAAACCTGCTTTTGATCAACCTGTTCAGGTTACTAAGATCGATTCTAGCCGTATCGCACTACAAACCGGCCTTGACCTGGGTGACATACTTAGCCGCTTTTCATTACTTTATATTCGCAATAACGGTCCGGGTGCAGCTTCAGTTATTTCACAGCGTGGGTTTGGCGGCGAACAAACCAGAGTATTATGGGAGGGAATGCCGATCAATCATGAGATGCTTGGTGTTACTGATCTGTCTTTACTTCCTGCTAATACTTTCTCAGAGATCGAAGTTACTTCCGGTTCCGGAAGCTCACTCTACGGAAGTGGTATAAGCGGAACGGTGTATTTAAAAAATGATCCAAACCCTGACCGGATCTCGGTGGGACAGTCGATAGGTTCTTTTGGGAACTATATAACCAATGGATATGCATCGGCTCAGGCCGGTAACTTTTTGGTGAGCGTAAATGCTTCTACCCAAAATAATGAGAATGATTTCCGCTACTATGACCAAAATTCCGGTTCAGTCGAAGATCGGGATAGAGGTACTTTTGAAAACGATCAGGTGATGGGTTCCCTAAGGTGGAACAATGGAAGCATTCAGACTAAAAGTGCTTTGTGGTGGAGCCGGGCTGATCATGAAATAACGGAAAACATTTTTTCGGGCTCCGGTAGTGCTACACAGTATGATGAATCTCTCCGCTGGGTTAACAATGTGAAGGTCTATACAGATAATTTTCTTTTGGAAGGCCGTTTCTATGCTTCATCAACCCAACTTGATTACTTCAATCCGGCCATAAACATCGTAAGCCTTAGTGAGAGCAGGCAGGCAAGTACAGAGATCACCGGAACCTATTTTTATAATGAAAGATCAGAGATCAGAGGCAATATCTCGGGAACACTGACTGAAGTTGAAACGAATAATTATTCAGAAGTGAAAGGCCGTAAACAGTTCAGCGCCGGACTGAGTGCTTTGCTTAATCCTGTCTCTAGGCTGAATATATACCCGGCGCTGCGATTGGATCACTACAACGATTTTGGAGAAGCCTTTAGCCCATCGCTTGGAGTGAACTATGCACTAATCAAAGATGAACTGAGTATTCGGGGTACTGTGGCAAAAAATTTCAGAGCCCCGACTTTCAACGACCTGTATTGGCCGGATGGAGGAAGTGAAGACCTTGAGCCAGAACGTGGGTTTAAATCTGAGATAGGGCTCAATCATGAATTAAAAGGTGAGTTCAATTTCAACCAGCAATTCAGCCTGTATTTTATTCAGCTTGATAATGGGATAAAATGGCTTCCGGATACAAATGGAGACTTCAGGGCTCAGAACATTCAGGAGATCACATCAAAAGGGATGGAATGGAGCGGCTCTGTTTCCGTGCGGATCGGAAAATGGAAGCTGGCGGCAGATCAGAATATCTCTTACACGCGGGCATTCATTTCGGAAGAACGGTTCCGGAATGATCAGGCCGAAGGCAATCAGCTTCCTTATGTGCCATACTGGAAAACCAGTACTTCTCTGCAAGCTGAGATCAGCGGCTTCAGTGCTATAATTAATGGCATTTTTATCGATGAGCGGTTTACTACAGAGCAAGAAAATGTGAATACAGCAGCTGATGAATATTTTGTTTTAGACGCATCAGTGAATTATAGAATTAACTTTTCTGCCACTCAATTATCTGTAACAGCAAAAGCGAATAATCTCTTTAACGAGCAGTACAGTATTGTTCGATTCTACCCTATGCCACTTCGTAATTTTTTAATTCAAATAACATTAACACATCAATTCTGAATCAAATCATGAAAAAACAGATATTACTTCTTCCAATTTTATTCCTTCTAATTTTAACAGGGTGTAATACCAACAATTCAGGAGGTAATGAGGTTGAGCTTTCCGGAGTATATGTTTTGAATGAAGGCAATTTTGGACAAGCTAATGCCAGTATTACTTCATTTAATCCTGAAACCGGAACCGTGTCACAGGATGTCTTTCAGGCTGCAAATGGCCGCCCGATCGGTGACTTGCTGCACAGTGCTTCGCTTATTGACGAAAAGTTATTCCTGGTAGTCAATAATTCCCATAAAATAGAAGTAGTAGAGCCGGAGTCATTTATAAGTATTGGGACTATTGAAATTGCGAATGAAGCGAGCCCTCGGTATATCATTAAGGCAGGAGAGAACAAAGCTTATGCTACCAACTTATATACCAACACGGTCTCTGTAATAAGTCTTGATAATTTAGAAGAGATAGGAACAATAAATGTGGGTGCAAATCCTGAGGGCATTTCGGTTGTTGGAAATCGAGCATACGTGGCAAACAGCGGATTTGGAAACGGGAATACGGTAAGCGTGATCAATACAGAAACGGATGAGGTGCTTGAAGAAATAATGGTAGGTGACAATCCTGTAAGTGTTCAGTCTGATGAATCAGGAAGAGTATGGGTTGTTTGTGTTGGTAAGTACGATGACTACAATACGCAGGAAACAGATGAGAGCACACCCGGTAAAATAGTTGTTTTGGATGGGGAAACCGGCAATGAACTTTCAGTGATCGAAACCGGAGGTAAACCCGGAGATCTTGTGATTAATACTGAAGCAGGAACAGGTTATTTAAGTAACGGAACTATTTTTGAGATCAATACAAGTACCTATGAAGTTGTATCTGAGAATTTCATAGGGAACACTTTCTATGCTCTTGGATTATCGACCTCAGCAGACGGAGAGATATCGCTATGGGGAGCAGATGCAGGTAACTATTCTCAGGATGGAACAGTGTTTCGGTTTAATACCTCGGCAGCCAAAGTTGATAGTTTTAGTACGGGAATAATTCCGGGGTTTTTCTACTTCGAAGGTAATTGATCACTACTAGCTTTTCGTGAACAATTACTTAAAAATGATTTGTCATATAATATTCAAGTGAAATTTAATTTATTTCATATGAGATATAATATATTATAAACATAAATATATTTTTTATTTATTAAATAGTATCGAAAAATATTTAGAATAGCATCCTGTTTGAGTATCAGGAAGAAACACATTGTGGATAACTTTTAGATAAAAGGTTACACATTTAAAGCCCCTTATTAAAATTAAGGGGCTTTTTTGTTGGTGAGTGAAATCGAACAAATACATTGTATAATATTATAATCATTATTAATTATAATATAACAATACTCTATAAAGTGAGAAAGTCACAATGTGGATAAGTCGGTGTATTTGTGGAAAAGTAATCGTTTTTTTTCTTGCTGTGTGTTGGTCTCACGTATATATTAATCCGTACTTCTTTAGGAGATAAGTATCGGGATTTGTTTTAAAAATTGTCTCTCATCTACGAAGGGTAAAATGTAACACTAACGCTAACGAAGTACGCCAATGAAATTTAATCGCTTTTATACCAACTCGGATTGGAAAACACCTTTTGACGAAATAGAATTTGCAACACGCACCTCCGAAATTAAAAACCCTGATGGCTCTCAGGTATTCCACATGGAGAACGTTGTGGTTCCTGATGAATGGAGTCAGGTTTCTACAGATGTAATTGCTCAGAAGTATTTCCGAAAAGCCGGAGTACCTGCAAAACTCAAAAAGATCAAAGAGAAGGGTGTGCCGAAATGGTTACAGCGATCCGAGCCAGATGAAAAAGCGTTGAAAGAACTTCCTGAAGAAGAACGTTATACTCACGAAATTGACAGTAAACAAGTCTTTCACCGATTGGCGGGATGTTGGACTTATTGGGGATGGAAACACGATTACTTTGACAGCAAAGATGATGCAAAGGTTTTTTACGATGAGTTGGCTCACATGCTTGCCAAGCAAATGGCGGCACCTAACAGTCCGCAGTGGTTCAATACCGGCCTTCACTGGGCGTATGGAATTAATGGTCCTGCACAAGGGCATTATTATGTAGATGGCAAGACAGGTGAATTAAAGAAGTCTGAAGATGCCTACACTCATCCACAGCCGCATGCATGCTTTATTCAAAGCGTAGATGATGATCTTGTGAATGAAGGCGGTATCATGGATCTGTGGGTTCGTGAAGCTCGTCTATTTAAATACGGATCAGGTACGGGAAGTAACTTCTCTCAAATTCGTGGATCTGAAGAGCCATTGAGTGGCGGAGGAAGAAGTTCAGGTTTAATGAGCTTCCTGAAGATAGGTGACCGCGCTGCGGGAGCCATCAAGTCAGGTGGTACTACACGCCGTGCCGCGAAAATGGTAACCCTAGATCTGGATCACCCCGACATTGAAGAATATATTAACTGGAAAGTCCGGGAAGAGCAGAAAGTAGCTGCACTGGTTGCCGGATCAAAAACCGTGCAAAGGCACTTGAAGAATATTATCAAGCTTTGCCACACTCCGGTGGAGATCGAAGGCAGGACTTTCAACGGGGCTATGAGCCGCGATCCGCTTAAAAACAAGGAACTTGCCAATGAGATCAGAAAAGCGAAAAGAAATCAGGTTCCTCTTAATTATATAGAGCGAGTGATTCAGCTTGCTGCACAGGGATTCACCGATCTTGAATTTGATACCTACGACACCGACTGGAATTCAGAAGCTTACTCAACCGTAAGCGGACAAAATTCAAACAACTCAGTTCGTGTACCTAACTCTTTCATGAAAGCGGTGAAGGAAGATAAAGACTGGCACTTGTATGGTCGGGTTGAATTGGAAGATGCGGAAGAAGAAGGCCGTGATCCAAAACCGATGAAAACACTGAAAGCCCGTGACCTTTGGGATGACATTGCTTATGCAGCCTGGTCGTGTGCCGATCCCGGAACCCAATATCACGATACCATCAACGAGTGGCACACTTGCCCCGAAGATGGCGAGATCAAAGCAAGTAACCCTTGCTCAGAATACATGTTTCTGGATAACACCGCATGTAACCTCGCCTCCCTGAACCTGATGAAGTATTTTAAAGGCGATGGTGAGTTTAAAGAATTTGATATGGAGTCGCTGGAATATGCGTCTCGCATCTGGACTGTGGTTCTGGAAATTTCCGTACTGATGGCTCAGTTCCCATCCAAAGAAATTGCCGATCTTTCGTATGTATTCCGTACGCTGGGACTTGGGTATGCTAATATCGGTGCTGCGCTGATGGTTCAGGGACTTCCTTACGACAGTGAAGAAGGAGCTGCTGTTGCCGGCGCTGTGACTGCTACTATGCACATGACCTCTTATGCAACTTCTGCCGAAATGGCCAAAGAGTTAGGCACTTTTGAAGGTTATGAGCGGAACAAAGAGCATATGCTCAAAGTAATTCGAAATCACCGCAGAGCAGCATACAATGTTGACCCTGAAGAATATGAAGGCCTGACCGTGAAGCCGATGGGAATCGATGCTTCACTTTGTCCTGACTATCTGCTGAAATCTGCCAAGAAGGCTTCGGACAAAGCTCTGAAGCTTGGCGAAAAGCACGGATACCGAAATGCACAAGTAACCGTGCTTGCACCAACCGGAACTATTGGTTTGGTAATGGATTGTGATACTACCGGTATTGAGCCTGACTTCGCATTGGTGAAGTTCAAGAAGCTGGCCGGTGGCGGATACTTTAAGATCATCAACCAGGCTGTGCCTAAAGCATTAGAGAATCTTGGTTATTCCCAGAAGGAATCCCAGGAGATCATAAATTACGCTAAAGGTTCAGGTTCGCTTGAGGGATGTCCTGACATTAATGCTGAAACTTTGATGGAAAAAGGCTTCACTAAAGAAAAACTGGATGCAGTAAATGAAGCACTTCCGGGAAGTTTTGATATCAAGTTCGCATTCAATCAGTGGACACTCGGAGAAGATTTTTGCAAAGAAGTTCTTGAGATCTCTGATGAGCAGCTCAACGATATGAACTTTAATATGCTACGTTACCTTGGTTTCAGCAATGAGCAGATCCAGGAAGCCAACGATTATGTATGCGGAACCATGACCGTTGAAGGTGCTCCGCATCTGAAAGAAGAAGATTACGCTGTTTTCGACTGTGCAAACCGTTGCGGAAGAACCGGAACACGTTTCATTTCTGCAAAAGGTCACATTCGTATGATGGCCGCTGCACAGCCGTTCCTTTCCGGCGCCATTTCAAAAACCATCAACCTTCCAAACGAAGCCTCCATCGAGGATATGAAAGATGCCTACATGGATTCCTGGGAGATGATGTTGAAAGCAAATGCGCTGTACCGAGACGGTTCGAAATTGAGTCAGCCGCTGAACAGTATGGCGGATGTACTTGAGGAACTTGACGAGGAAGAGGATGCAACTGTAGATGCAGAGACATCCATGGCTCAGGATAAAGTGCTTGAAGTGGCCGAGCGGATCATTCACAAATATGTAGCTCGCCGACAGCGACTTCCATTCCGTCGTGAAGGTTACACGCAGAAAGTGAAGATCGGTGGACAAAGCGTATATCTGAGAACAGGAGAATATGAAAATGGTCAGCTCGGTGAGATCTTTATTGATATGCATCGTGAAGGCGCCGCTTTCCGAAGCTTGTTGAACTGCTTTGCGATCTCCATTTCACTGGGATTACAACATGGTGTTCCTCTCGAAGAATTCGTGGATGCATTTGTATTCACCAAGTTTGAGCCAAGCGGTATGGTAAACGGAAACCCACACGTGAAGATGAGTACATCGGTTATCGATTACATTTTCCGTGAACTGGCTGTTACCTACCTCGGCAGAGAAGACCTGGCGCATGTGCCGGCCGACCAGATCGAGTCACGTAATTTACGACCAACTGCAGATGCAAACCCCGAAGTGGACAGCACTGAATTTGATCGCGATACCAGCAATAATGTAACGGCGCGTGCCCCGGAAGAAACATCCGAACCCGCTCCATCAATGGCAGATACATCACAGACCGCTGTAGAAAGTAAGACAGCACAAGAGACCGTAGTTAAATCAGATAGTTATGAAAGCGAATACGATAAAGCCAAGCAAATGGGCTACACCGGAGAAGCGTGCCCGGAATGCGGCAGCATGACCATGGTGAGAAACGGTACGTGTATGAAGTGTATCACCTGCGGTTCAACCACTGGTTGCAGTTAATTTCGTTATTGGTTATTCGTTAAGTGGAACTGAGATTCCATTTACGAATAACTGGTACACCAATAACGAAAAAACGAACTTTCTTGGAAAACAGGATAAACCCTGATCGGCTGAATTGCTGATCAGGGTTTTTTATTCGTAAAGAATTTGAATTACTCCGAGTATAGCAAAAGCCGAACAAGCATGTCTCCGCCAATAATTTTACCTTTAGGCAGTCCAAAACAATCACAAACTTTACGGTTATGGCAAACTTTCCCAATCCCTTTTTCCGCTGGAGACCACATCCGTGGCACGGACTCGAAGTCGGCTCCAATCCACCAAAAATAGTAAATGCCTTTATTGAACTTACCCCATTCGATACTATCAAATATGAGGTGGATAAAAAGACCGGGTATATGCGGGTAGATCGTCCGCAGCGGAGTTCGTCGTTACCACCTTCATTGTATGGATTTATTCCAAGGACATATTGTGGAGATAAAGTCGGAGAGCTTTCCAGCGAAGATGTGAAAGGAGATGGTGATCCGCTGGATATTTGTGTACTCAGCGAGCGGCCAATTGATAGAAACGAGGTGATCCTGAGTGCCCGGGTGATTGGAGGCTTGCACATGGTAGATCAGGGTGAAGCCGACGATAAGATCATTTCGGTTTTAGATAATGATACTTACTACAAAGACGTTGACGGTATAGACGACCTACCTCCGGTTTTGGTCGAAAGACTTCGCCATTATTTCGGCACCTACAAACTGATCCCCGGGAAAGATACCAATGATGTGTATGTGGAAGGGATCTTTGATGAAAAGCACGCTTATAGAGTTATTGAATCTTCGATGGAAGATTACGAAACGATGTTTGGAGAATAGTTGAGAACATCGAACACCCAATATCCAATCCGAATTTATGCATCGGTGTATGAGTAGAGGTAAAGAGAATATCCGGGTGCAAAAGTTCATCGTAGGGGTGGCGGTGTTGCTCTTTGCCATTAAGATGGTGGCATGGTATCTCACCGGATCGGTCGCTGTTTTAACGGATGGTCTGGAAAGTATCGTCAATGTGATCTCCGGATTCGTTGGACTGTACAGTCTGATGCTTTCCGCAAAACCTAAGGATTCCAACCACCCGTATGGGCATGGTAAAGTAGAATTCATCTCAGCGGGTATCGAAGGGTCGCTCATCACGATCGCAGGCATATTCATTATTTATGAGGCCATCCAAAGTTTTATCTATCCTGCACCTTTACAGAAACTGGATCTGGGGATCTTGTTGATCGGCGTTTCAGCTGTTATCAACTACGCATTTGGAAGGTGGGCGTATCAGACAGGAAAGGAAAATAATTCGCTGGCACTTCAGGCAAGCGGAAAGCATCTTCAAACCGATACCTATACGACCATCGGAATCATTGCAGGACTGGTGCTCATTCGTTTCACAGAAATTTTGTGGCTGGATGGTGCTGTAGCCATTTTATTTTCGCTGATCATTATGCGAACCGGGTATCGGATCTTACGGGAAGCCGTGGCAGGAATCATGGATGAAACAGATGACGACCTCCTGGAAGAGCTAATTACCTTTTTACAGAAAAACAGGCAACCAAAATGGATCGACCTCCATAACCTGAGGATCATCAAATATGGTAGCATACTGCATGTTGATTGTCACCTGACCCTGCCATGGTATCTTACGGTAAAAGAAGCACATGCAGAACTGGATAAGGTCGAAGAGTTGATCACTAAGAAATTTGGTAACCGGATAGAGATCTTTATCCATACCGATTATTGCATGGAATTTTCCTGCAGATTATGCCAGGTGCAAAATTGTGAAGTTCGACAGCACAAATTTGAAGAGGAGATCACCTGGACCGTTGAAAATGTGGCTTCTGATGGGAAACACCAACTTGGATAAGCCAGGTTAAAGCTAAGCAAGATGGCTTTATCTCATATCCGCTAAGCAGGTTCAGACTGTTCCAGTAAAGAATTCTCTAAGTTTTCAATAGAACGGAAAAGCTGATCGAAATCCTCCAGTTCATAATACTTGGTTTGAATTTTACTGGTAATGAAATCCTGCTCAATGAGATCAAAAATATCGTATGGTTTGATCTCCACATCGTCATTCATAACATGATCTGTTTCACCTGAGGAAGAAATGATACCGGCGCCATAGATCATAGTCGTATCTTTTTCTTTGATCAGCCCAAATTCGATAGTAAACCAATACAGGCGCTGAAGCTGAGTTACTATTTTTTTATTGTCAATGTATTTGACGCCCAATGCTCCAAGCTTTTGTGCAAAGTCGGCATACGACTCATTCATGAGAAGGGGAATGTGACCGAAAACGTCATGGAACATATCGGGCTCTTCAAGATAATTTAGCTGATCTTTACTTCTCAGCCATGTTGAGGCGCTAAACTTTCGGTTTTTAAGCTTCTTGAAGAAATCCTCAACCGGTATCAGTCCCGGTACTACTGAGATCGACCAGCCATGTTTAGCGGATAAGACCTCATTAAGCTCTACGAATCTTGGAATAGCTTCTGCATGCAATACATTCTCTAATTCGGCAAGACAGGTTAAATATTCGGGATGAACTTTTCCGGGTAAATTCTCTAACTGTTTGGTTGCTAAGTTATTCCAAACTTCCTGATCTTCAAGGCTATACTTCTTATACTTTTGACGCATTGTAAATAATAATATTTGATGAATAGTAACGACATTCGAACTGCCGTTGGAAAATAATCATTCCATAACTTTCAGGTCTTTAAAGTGATCTTCTTTTACAAATAATCACTTAGGTCAAGCCCAAGTTCCTCTCCATATTTTCGGAATAATTTTACTTTATAATCAGGAACCAGCTCCGCATTCCCGGCAGCGATCTCTTTCGCTAGACGGTTGGGGAGAATAAAGGATTTTGCATGAGTTCCAAGGTCTTCTGCGATCCTATCCTGCAGAGGCTGAAAAACTCTGTTCTTAATATCATTGATGCGGTTTACATCCCTTCGCATAGCAAGATATTCATCCCGGCTCATGGTCATACTGGCTTTCTTAGATTTAGAAAGGTTTTGACTCTCGGCCTCTTGTTGGCTTTGCTTTAAGATCTGTTTTAGTTTTTGCTGGAAATCCTGATTTCTAAGCCGTCCAAAGATCCCTTTGGTGTTTTGCCATTTGTCAACTTTCTGAGGATCGGTTGCGAGCGATTCCACCAGCTTCTTATTCACTAACTGATAGACGGGTTTGTTATATTTTTGTGCCACCGTATCAAAGAACTTCATTAGAGAACAGTAGACGTGCCATTCAAAGAACGACATATTATTTTTGTCCTTTTCTTTGATCAAATTGTTATGGTCTTCATCACTGTAATCAAGCTGATCAAATATGGTATTTTCCTGTTTGATCCATTCTATGACTCCTTCTTGATCTGCTCGTCTGTCTAATTCTTTTTTGAAGTCAAGTAGATAAATCACATCATGAGCAGCATATTCTTTTTGATTCTCGGTAAGGGGACGTTTGTACCAGTTACTTTGCTGGGAGGAACTGTTCACCTCAATATCTAAAACCTCTTTGATGAGATTGGTAAGTGAAGCCGGCTCAAAGTTTAACAGGCTTGTTGCCGCATCCAGATCATACAGGTTTTTGGGGAAGCAGCCCAGAGAGTGAAAGAGCCTCAGATCTTCACCAAACGCAAAAACCACCTTTTGTGTATTATGATCTTCTATGGGAGGGAAGATGGATTTGATGTCCAGGTTTCCACTCAAAGGATCAACCAGGTAACAATCCTGGCCATCGTAAATTTGCATCAGGCACATATCAAAACCGTACCTATAGCGGTTGCGGTCGAACTCAAGATCTATAGCAAATTCAGGTTTTTCTTTTAGTGATGAGGACAGATCGTTCAGATCATTTTGCTCAGTGATATATTGGATAGTCATATAAAAGTGTAATAAATATTGGCTTGAAAGGTATCAAGAAAAGTATTGAATTGTGAGGGTGAATCACCGATGCTTTTGATATTGGTTTGGCTCTAACTTCTCAGAAAGTTCATTCAGTGTTTCAGAAGCTATATTCTCAGAGTAGTTCTGTATGATACCCTGAAGCTGTTCATCCGTTCGGATTCCCAGTACACCTGAGGCCACTGCAGGATGCCGGAGCACGAACTGCACCGCTGCGCCCATAGAATTCCCTGTATCCCTAACAGCAGACTGCATCTTCTTTGTTTCATCTTTTGAATATCCAAGATACTCTTTTGCAGGCTTATCGATCAGCATACCTTTGGCCAAAGTTCCTCTTGTTATTACACTGATATCATTTTCGGTAAGCAGATCCAGCACTTCTTCTTCAGGCCGGCGATCCAGCAGACTGTACTGCATCATCACGCAGTCTATTTTAGAACGTTTAACGTATTCACGGATCACATTGGGTCGGATCGATGATATACCATATGCCCTGATCTTACCTTGTTTCTTTAGCTGCTCGAAAGCCTCAATGATATCGTCGATTGGATCCTCAATTGTTCCGCCGTGAAGCATATACAGATCTAAATAATCAGTTTGAAGTCTGCGAAGACTTTCAGTCACTTCGGTTAAAATGTGTTCTTTAGTAGGGTTCCAATCCCAGCCCGAACCATCTTCTCTCCACACATTTCCGACTTTGGTAGCTATCAAAACCTCATCCCGAATAGTGGAGAGGGCTTCTCCAACCATTTCTTCGTTAAGTCCCTTGTCGTAAAGATCGGCGGTGTCAAAAAAGTTAATTCCTGATCCGGAGGCTTTTCGTATAAGGGAAGTTACATGGTCCTGACCTTTCTCGACCTCCAGCGACATACACCCAAAACTTACCTCACTAACGTCGAGATCTGAACTTCCAAGCTTGTTGTATTCCATGATATAAAACCTGTTTTATTTATTGTACCAATACAAGGTGAGAGGCTTTGAAATGGTTCCTAAATAAAGGTTTCAGCTTTTATATATTACCTATTGCAATACAAATGGGATGACTAAGTAGGATCAGATTTCGATTTTTCCCTTATTGTATTTATGAATGATGCTGGAAATAAGCGTTTGATAGGGGACTCCTTCTTCCATTGCCCTGGCTTGGATGTCATGATAATCTTTTTCGGTAAGGCGAATGTTGATTCGTTTACTTTTTGTCACACTGGCTTTAGCCGCTTTTATAAAAATATCCAGCTCCTCTTTTCCAGTTGAGGACCATTCATCGTTCTCGATTGACTCAATAAGCTCTTTTTCTTCTTTATCCAGGTAATCCATTATTTTTCCTCATCATTGTCTAAATATTTTTTTGTGGCTATTCGGCTGGGATAAATGGTTTTTAAAAAATAAGTTTCGTCACTTTCCACAAAAGGAACGTAATAAGCATATCCTAATAACTCTATAACGAAAATTTTTTGATCAGGGTATTTTTTCTCATTAGGATGCTCAAGTATATCCAACAATGAATTGTTGGATATCGCTAAGACAACTTCCTCAAATGAAACACCCCGTTCATCTTTTAGTTTTTTATTTTTTGCTTCGTTCCAATCAAAATATTTCATTTCGGTAATTTTGTATGCCTTATAGGCACACATGAATGTACAGAAACTAGGTTAGTACGGCAAATGATTTTGGAAAGCTGAATTCCGTTGTGGATGATTAAACTCTAAGCTTTTTCGCTCCGACGCAGAGCATCAGGAGCGAGGGGGTTGTTGTCGTTAATTTCCTCTAAACCTTGATTCTACCCACTCAAGCCTGGTTCCACACGCTCCGCGTTGGAACCAAAACCTGTCTTATTTTTTGCACCAATACAAGGTGGGAAATTTCAAATAAATTCCATACTAAAAGCTGAAGTCTGAAAGCTTACAGCTAGGTCAACCCACGCGCCTTAAGCTCTAAATACTTATTGATCGCATTAACGGAAAGCTCTTTAGGCGGAGTCAGTATCGTTTGAATACCTCTCTGATTCAAAGCCTTGACGATCTGCTTTTTCTCGAATGTGAATTTTTCAGCAATGGTTTTGGTGTATATCTGTCCAATAGTTTTAGATTCTTCATGCAGAAGCTTGGTCATTTCGGTATTCTCAAAAAAGATGGTGACCAACAAATGATCTTTGGCAATGCGCTGCAAATAAGGAAGCTGACGCTCCATTGATGAAAAGGTTTCGAAGTTGGTATAAAGCAAGACCAGGCTGCGTTGATTCACGTGCTTCCTCAAAGAGACTACCAGGCGCTCGTAGTCTGATTCCATAAAATTGGTATCCAGTTTATATAGAGCTTCCTGAATACGCTGAATATGGGTTCGCTTTTTCTCCGGTTTAACCACTACCGAATCGTCATTGGAGAAGGTGACCAGTCCGGCTTTGTCATCTTTTATAAGGGCGATATTTGAGATGACCAAGCTGGTGTTAATGGCATAATCCAACAGATGTAAACCGTCAAAAGGCATCTTCATCACCCGTCCCATATCGATCACATTGATCACATTCTGGGAGCGTTCATCCTGATATTGATTTACCATCAGGTCGTTGGTGCGGGCCGTTGCCTTCCAGTTGATCGAACGGACATCATCACCGCGAACATATTCCTTGATCTGATCGAATTCCATGGTGTGACCCACACGTCGTATCTTTTTGATGCCTACATCAGTCAGCCGGTTTGAAATGGCGTACATCTCAAACTTGCGCATTTGAATGAAGGATGGATACACAGGGACCATTTCCTGAGCAGGAATGTTGATCTTTCTTCGTACAAAACCAATTCGCGTATTCACAAAAACGTTGATATTTCCAAAATCATATTCACCCCGTTGAGTGGGCCGTAATTCATAGGTAAACTCCTGTACGGCATTGGCATCAAGATCAGAATGAATACTAAAGTCTCTGATCTGAAACTGATGCGGGATCTCGTCCATGATCTCTGTATGGATACCAAAATTATACCTATTGGAGATCTGCAGCTGAATGGTATTCTCATCACCGTTGGAAAGACGTTTTGGAGCAAACCGTTCACCTGAAACTGCCTCCTTTTTACTGAAGACGAGAAGCAGGTCAATTCCGAGAATGATCACAAATCCAAAAAACAGGATCTCAGCTAAAACACCCACTACAGGTACAAAATATCCCACCAAGAAAGACAGAGCGATCCCCGCCAAAACCTGAAAGAACAGGTTACTGAGATGTATTTGTTTAAAGATGGTGATCGGGTTCATGTTATAATACTTAGTAATAGAGAACCTCCAAGCGTCTGCAAGACCTTGGAGCGTTTGGTGTTAAATTCATCTTCGTGCATTGCCAGTAAGGGCGCATGGCGATGCGCCCTTACTGGCCGGTTTATGTGCTACCTTGGCACTTCCACCTTTTCCAGGATCATCTGTATCACCTGATCCGGCTTCATGCCTTCCATTTCTTTTTCCGGGGTAAGGGTGATCCGGTGGCGTAATACGGGATTGATCACTTCTTTTACATCTTCCGGAGTGATGAAATCCCGGCCATTTATCGCAGCCCAGGCTTGAGCGGCTTTCATTACAAAAACCGATGCTCTTGGTGAAGCTCCGATGGATACCGAACTGCTGTTTCGGGTGTTTTGGATAATTTCTGCAATATACTTCATCAGCTCAGGCTCCACATGGATTGAGGCCACCACATCTCGCTGTTTGGTGATTTCCTCTGCCGAGATCACCTTATCGAGTTGGCTGATATCCAGTTTATTTTTCCGAGCATAACTGCCGGACAAGATCTTCACCTCTTCATCCAGAGAAGGGTAGGGAACATCTATTCGGAACAGGAACCGATCAAGTTGGGCTTCTGGCAGGCGATATGTTCCTTCATGTTCGATCGGGTTTTGGGTAGCTACCACCATAAAGGGAGCTTCCATGAAATAGGTTTTCCCATCCACAGTGATCTGTCGCTCTTCCATTACCTCAAACAAAGCCGCCTGGGTTTTGGCGGGAGATCTGTTGATCTCATCAATCAGTACGATATTGGAGAAAACCGGGCCTTCCTTGAATTCGAAATCGGTAGTTTTTGGGTTGAATACGGACGTTCCGATCACATCGGCAGGCATGAGGTCGGGGGTGAACTGAATACGGGAGAAATCAGCACTGATGGTTTGAGCTAGCAATTTGGTAGTCAGGGTTTTGGCCACGCCGGGAACCCCTTCAATCAAAACGTGTCCATCAGCAAGCAGGGCGGCAACCAGCAGATCTACCATCCGATGTTGCCCCACAATGATCTTTCCGAGTTCCGTGCGGATATTATTTACCAATCCTTCCACTCCGGAGAGATCCATTCTGCTTTCGAATGGAGCAGGATCGGCGGTTTTATTTTCAGAAGGCGTATTGGTTTGGTCTTTTTCTTCAGTACTCATCGTTGACTTTGGTTATAGAATTGGTCAATTCGTTCAGTTAATAATTTCAGTTCCTGCTGTGTGATCGACTCCTTTGATGAAACCAGATCGATCAGATCAAACAGGCCGTGAATCTCGGGTTCTTCAATTCCAGAGCGTTGGGAAATATCCTTTTTTACGGGATCATTAATTTCATCTGTATCAAGCCCAAGGTTCGACCGAATATAATCAAAGAAAAAACGGATCTTTTTATCAGCAATAAGTTTATGGCCACCTTTTTCCAGGTACAGGCTGCCGATGGTCCTTGCAAATTCAATGGTGGAATTCGAGGGGGGCTCTATCACAGGAATGATACGCTGCGAGCGTTTGGCTCGGAAGATCATGAATAATACGATCCCGCTTAAGGTTAGAAACCATGCCCAGCTCAAATATTTTTCGGAAACTACATACCTTACAACGCTTCCTTCTGCTCTGACATCTTTATAGTATTCATCCCAGACGGTGGTACGATCCGGTAGGTAGGAGAGAACTTTGAGGGCGTAATCTGCCCCGCTTTCCTCCCGTACAAAATAATTGGTGAATAAGGTGGGATTCGAGTGCAGGTATATATTTCCCCCTCCCCATTGAATTTTCAAAAAATTGGTATTCCCTTGTTCATTAATTCCAAGCCTGGTGACGTTTAGAGTGGAATCTATATTCGAAAAGAAAGTCTCGGTGGTGCTTTGGAGATAGGGAAACCCGTTCTCTTTAAGGAGTTGTGGGTTAGTGAAATTGACGTGCGAAGTATCGTCATCTAAAATAAACCCGCTACCTAAAAATGGATTGTTAAGTGAAGTGGTTAACTTCAGCGTATCGGTAAGGCCCTGGGAAAAATTCCGTGCAGCAATGAATACGTCCGCGCCTTCTTCAATTTGTGAAAGTAGTATCTCTGTTTCGAACAGATCGATGCCGAAACTGTTATTAATGAAGATCCAGTTTTTTTTCGGATTCGTTGTATCCGAATATTCAAACAGCGGAACCTGATTGGTGAGGAGCTGATCCTCAGAGAATGTGTAGGGGAGCAATTCATGGAGTACATATCCGCCATAGGGAATTTTATCTTCGGCGGAAAAACTCTCCGTCCAGTCCAGCGGTTTTGGTTTCAGGATCTGAAAAAGCACAAAGATGGTTACGAAAATTCCAAGAATGATATAATAGGTACGTTCCTTTTTTATCATGACCTACCTGCACTTTCTTGAAACTTCCTGAAGGTGTCCTGAACATTTTCGAAGCCTTTTTTCTCGATCTGAAAATCTCCGTACTCAACATATTCATAATAATAGGTAAGCCGGGTGAAGTCCGTTCTTGCAGGGTGATCTGATAACTCCCTGACATAATCATGATTGGTTTTGTCTGCCTTCAATGTGATCAACTCTGCCTCATTGAGTTGCTGCAATGCCTTCAGGTATAGGATGCGAACGGCATCATGATAGTGATCTACTGATAAAGCTTCCTTCAGCAATGCATCATAATCTGTTTGGAGGAGTTCTGAATTTTTGATATTCAATGAAATGGATTCGCTTGCTTTCTTTTTGGAAAAAGCTGTGGTCAGATTTCCGCCTAAGATCTGATTGATCAGTCCAATTAGTACCAGAGCAAATATCGCTAAGAAAATAAATCGAATGACCGGACCTGCCCAAGGGGAACCCATAATGTATTGGATAACTTGCATCAGCCAGCGGTAAATACGGCTCATGAATGAATCTGGATTCTGGGCAATCTCGTTGTACTCGAAAACACGATCTTCAGTGATCTGCTGCAAAGTTTCAATATCTACTGTTCGGATCTCCACTTCACTGCTGTCAGCAGGAATTTCAGACAGACCAGATTGCTGCCCAAAAGCTGCGGTCGAGAGCATCAGGATCAGCAAAAAGCTAAAAAGAACGTATGTGAAGTGAATAATTTTCATGCAGGTTCGCTAACAGATCTCAAGTTTTGAATTCCGGCAAAGAGTTTGATCATTTGAGTTAAGGTATGTATCAACCCAGCTCCTCAATTTGTTGACGCAATCCGACACCTTCTTTTCGTTCGATGAGATTAAAATACTGGAGGCTCATAGCGATCAGCATCAACACGGAAAAAAGCGAGGCGATCACGACCATCAACCCATAAAAAATACCCATTCCTGTCCCGAGAATCTCGTTTGAGTCGGCTCCGGAAGCACTCATAAAACCAATGAAGATGCTCATCGGGATGATCAATACGTAAGACATGAAGGTGGTCACAAGATTCATCACCAGGTATGTGGCAAAGGTAAACCACCAATGTCCCCCTACAAGATCCCACGATCGTTTAAGGGATTCAATTGGATTTTTGTTCTCGAAGATGGCCACCGCAGGCGCTACAAAAAACTTGATGGCGATATAGATCCCGGGGATAATGAAAAACAGGAAGCCGGGTATCACTGCCAGAATAATAAGGATGTAGAGTACAAGCAGGGTGATAAAGTTTCTCCCAAATCGGTTTGTGATATCAGAGACATGAACTTCATCATTTTCCCGTGCAATTTGAATGTGGGTAATGGCAACGGTTAGCAAAGCCCCGGATGATAAAGCAAGGAGTAAAAATCCCAAAATAAAATCACCGCCTATAAGTGATACTCCTGTTACATCAGGATTGTTCATCAACGCTGAAAAGAAGGAGGTATAGGCATTGCCAACGAGCACCCCGGAAACCAGGTAAAATGGAAGGACAAAAAACAAAAGCGCCTTGCCAAGACTTTTGTAATGTACTTTTACATAGACAAAAGAATCGGTTAAAATAGCACCAAGGTCTCGGTATTTTTGAAGCTTGAAGTCGTTCATTGCGTTGCTTTTAGTTTTATTGGAAGTATCACAAAGTAGTATAAAATAAAGGCCAAAGACCCTGAAATTATCAATAAGCTTAGCCACAGCGGCATGCCGGTATATCTGGTGACAAAAGATTCTAGAAACCCTGCGGCTATGAAAACAGGCACCAGTCCTACGATCATCTTTAACCCTTCCCGGCCGGCCTTGATGAAAGAATCTTTACGGGAATAGGTTCCGGGAAAGAGAAACCCGTTGCCGACTACAAATCCCGCGGCTCCGGCAATTACAATGGCTGAAAGCTCGAGGGTTCCGTGAATGAAGATCACCCTAAGGGCTTCGCCGATCAGATCGTATTGGGCGAAAAAGTGAAGAAAAGCTCCCACCATCACCCCGTTATTCAGCAGCACCATACCTACGCCGATGGAGGTCAGGAGTCCGCTTACAAAAGCATAGAACGAGACCCTTACATTATTCACGGTGATGGCGAAGAACATGTCCATTTCCTCCGCTTTCTTATACACCGCCAGCGGATCGCCCTCATCAATATTGCTGATGGTCATGTTCACGTAGGCATCGCCCATAATAAAACGCACAAAGCTTGGATCGTTTGCAGACGAGAGGATTCCGATCCCAATAGCCAAACTGAAAACGATAAAACTGTACAGCATTTCTTTTTGCTTGGTGGCAAAAAGCTGCGGAATTTCCCGGGTCCAAAAAGTGATGATGCGCCCCGTTTCTTCCTTTTTGGAACGGTAGATCTCATCATGAACCGCTACCGAAAGCTGATTAAGATATTGCTCGGTCTTACTGCCCGGATAATTGGCCTGTGCATACGCCAGATCGGCATTGAGCTCGATGTATAGATCGGCTAGCTTATCAGGATCATTATTCTTTTTGTCCTTCAGCAGCTGCTCGAACTCCTTCCACTTATCCGCATTTTTTCGCAAGAAGGCTACTTCTCTCATTCAGATAGATTTATCCACTTTCGTTTTACCGAGCATGCACATAACTTCACGCTCGTTTTGTTCGCAAAGAAGATAGTAAATCCAAACTAATCGACACGAACCGAATTCCATGTTATTCCATCTGACGGATCAACCGTCTGATGGATGAAAAAGTAGTGGAAGATAAAAATTCAACATCGGTCAGACGGACTTGAAGTCGTCAGACCGATTACTTGATTAACAGTTGAAAATCAAATTAGTGTAATCTGCGAAATCCGTGATCAATATGGTAGGAATTGAAACCAGTCAACACGTAAAACTCAGTTATGAACCGGCAGGAGTGGGAGAGCGTATCCTCGCTTTTTTCCTGGATGGATTTTTTATAGGCGTGTATTATTTAGTAGTGATCTGGATCTGGGGATATGTGAATAGCTTAGGAGCCAACCCATCTGATATTGAAAGCAGTCCGACATGGGTGCTCTATGTGGTACTCGTGCTTCCCATGATGTTGTATCACCTGATCTCAGAAGTGATCTCTAACGGGTACAGCATAGGCAAAAAGATCGTAGGCATTCGCGTGGTGAAGGTAGATGGAACCCGAGCCAGCTTGAGCGGTTATTTGGTACGCTGGATGTTTCGGCTTGTCGAAATTACGATGACCAGCGGGGTAGTGGCTTTTGTAACAGTGGTAATGAATGGAAAAGGGCAGCGCATCGGGGATATCCTTGGCAAGACCTGTGTTATCAAAGAGCGCCAGAACGTGAAGCTGGACAACACGCTATTTGCGGAAGTTGCGGACGCCTACGAGCCGGTATTCCCGCAGGTGGCCGAACTCAGTGATAAAGATATTCGCATCATCAGGGAAGTCCTCGACTCCCGTTCCCACTACGATTACGACAACTGGTTCCTCATGCTTCAGAAAACCCGCAAGAAAATAGAAGAACGCTTAGGGGTAAAAGACCACGATCTGAGAGGAGATGAATTCCTGAAAACGGTGATCAAGGATTACAATGCGATTCACGGGAAGTGAATTTTCGGCTTATGAATTTTCCCATGGCACACAAAATTCAGTAAAATGAAATCCGCATAACATAGAAAAAATAAGGGTTTAGGTGGTTATTTATGCGAATTTGAAATACTATGCTGCATGTTATTGCGGAATGTTAAGTCCGCTAAATACTATGTTATAGGGCTTACCAACACTAATAAACCCTAAAGGTTAACACTCTACATATTTTTAAGTTTAGGATCAGTATGAAGCATGTGATTAAAATTTTAAGGGTATCTTTTTTCTTTTTCGCATCTTTTTGGGTAGTAGAAGGATACTCACAGGCCATAATTTCAAAGAAATTCACTTATGGTGAGTATGAACCAAATCTTGGGAAGATTGTCAAAATCGAACAGTATAAATTAGGTAGCTTGGAAGTATTGCCTATAGGATCTTTGCTGAGCTATAGCATGTGGAAGTTTCTAACAGAGACAGGAGATAGCTATTATATTCAGTTGGAATGTAGCTCAGACCTCAATGATACTATCCTAAGCACTCTGATCAGTGAAAACGACCTAATTGAACTTATCGATTCAATATATGAAATGGAAAGAGCGGTCCAAGTAGACTTGAAAACAGATGCAAGTTACCTTGAATCAAGATTCATCTTATTCGACAATTCTTCATTTGGATATTTTGTTTCCGAAGGAGTTATAAAATGGTTTATCGATTTCGATGAAGCAAATGATGGTTCTGTTGTTCAAATTCTTAAAATCCATGAGACTAAGAGAGCTTTGGAAGTAGCTCTGGCCAAAATTGAAGAACACAAAAAAGAAAAATAACTATTTACATAGATTAAGTAGCTACATAATCTCGTTCCCAACGTCCCCGTTGGGAATGCCACACAGGACCTCCTGGTCCGCATGAAAAAAAGTTTGTAAGGAATTCCTTTTCAATCGCTCTAACAAAGAAAAGTCAAGATGGATCGGACTCGATACAAATTTCACGAAGAGCATTTTCCATACTTTATCACAAGTAGTTTATTGGAAGAATTACCAATGTTTACCAAGCATCAAGTGGCTCAAATTATGCTTGATCAGCTTGTATTTCTTCAACGAGAATGTGGAGTAACGTTATGCGCATTTGTTATTATGGCTAAGCTTCTCGTTAGTTCAGTAAGGAATTGAAGTATGCCGGAATCTCGGTTTCAAAAGTCATTCGTTCTTTGGTGACCGGATGATTTATTGAAAGTCTTGCTGCATGAAGACAAAGTCGCTTGATCTCTTTTTCTTTCTCCCCATACATTTTATCGCCAACAACAGGGTGTCCTGCTTCTGAAAAATGTACTCGAATTTGATTTTTTCGACCGGTCAAAAGATTCACCTCTATCAAACTATAATTCTCCGATTCCTTAAGAACCTTGTATTCCGTTTTCGAAAGTTTACCCGCTTCTGGATCTTCTACTGAATATACCCGGTATATAGCATTCTGCGTAAGATAGGAGCTTATTAAACCTTCCTTCTGTTCTAGTATTCCATTTACAACGGTGTAATAGGTTTTGGTAGCTTTCTTCCAATTATCTTGCAGGTATTTTTTCGATTGTTCGCTCTTGGCAAATATTAAAACTCCTGAAGTGTCTCTATCTAACCTATGTACAACAAACACGTTCT
>Ga0136596_1000320_pt1 | contig 24581 bp, 26 predicted proteins | sample AntRauTorcE11897_FD_101387 | JGI IMG/M metagenome (GOLD analysis project Ga0136596, IMG submission 101387) | Saline lake microbial communities from Rauer Islands, Antarctica - Metagenome Torckler E11 #897 | ecosystem: Environmental > Aquatic > Non-marine Saline and Alkaline > Saline | place... | reverse complement strand
GTATGAGAATTGCATTCAGTTAGGACTCCCTCATACCGCAAATCCGCTTCCTGATGTAGAAGAAGTAGTGATAAAACTCTCAACAGGACCAATGCAGATCGATTATTATGAAAATGATCTGTACCAGGAGTTTGATTCTTCTGTTGATTTCCTTAGTTACCTCAAAAAGATCGGAGCCGGAATAAGTACCTTGAATAAATCTCTGACAACTAAACAATTCAATTTACTTACTTCCCATTGGGACAAAAAAGAAGCCGGTGAAATCAAAATGAAATGGCACATTGTTTACCTTGCTGCAAAGAAAAATTAAGGTCAGAAATCACCGTCTGCTTTGAAAAAACTCTTTAAGCAGTAACTCACTTTCTGTCTCCATTACCCCTTGAATAATTTCCACGCGGTGATTCAATTTATTGTTGGAGGAAATATTAAAAACACTTCCACAACCACCGGCTTTGGCATCTGAAGCACCAAAAACAAGAGTTTTTAACTTACTCCAAACAGCTGCTCCAGAACACATTGGGCAAGGTTCCAGCGTTACATAAAGCGTGCATTCACTCAGATATTTTTCTGTCAGCGTTTCACAAGCGGCAGAAATTGCGATCATTTCGGCATGGGCTGTAGGGTCATTCAAGCGTTCAACCTGATTGTAACCTTTACCTACAATATTCCCTTTATAAACAACGATGGCTCCCACAGGTACTTCGCCTTCTTCATAGGCTTGTTCAGCCAGCATAAAAGCACGAGCCATAAATCGCTGATGTTGTTGTATGATCGGGAGGTCAATTTTGTTCATAATACTTGATTGCTATACTTGGTTTTAACTACCTTGGCGCGAACTTAACCCAATCTGGATGAAAAAAGTACACCAAAGTATAAAAGATTATATTTCTGAAACTATTCGCACAATTCCTGATTTCCCAAAGGAGGGAATCCAGTTCAAAGATATAACGACCTTGCTTCAAGATAAACGAGCGCTTGAGCTGACTTCCTATATGTTGGTTCAGTCTTTTCGGAATAAAACCGTTGATATTGTAGTTGGCCTGGAATCAAGGGGTTTCCTTTTTGGCACCAATTTAGCTCAGGATCTGAATGCAGGATTTGTCCCTGTTCGTAAACCCGGTAAATTACCGGCTAAAACACTTTCAGAAACGTATGCCTTAGAATATGGGGAAGACAGCGTAGAAATTCATGAAGATGCTATTTTTAAGGGAGCTAAAGTTCTTATCCATGACGACCTTATTGCAACCGGCGGAACAGCTTCTGCTGCAACAAAACTTGTAGAGCGATTAGGAGGGAAGATCGTAGGTTATTCATTTATAATTGAACTTTCATTCTTAAAAGGCCGAGATCAACTCACCAAAAATGTACCAATTGAGAGTATCATCATAGAATAGCGGAACATATTTTATTTTTGTTAATACAATTAACTGAACAATAAAATTCAGTAATTGAGGACATGAAAATGAGATTCAAAGTCTTTATCAAGATTATTTGGCTAGCTTCTTTTGTTGTTTTAGCCACGGCTTGCAACAAGTTTGTAGTCGAGAATGTTAACTATTCCCAACAAATTGAGTCTGTGTTGATACCTGATGAAAATGGAACTGTCCATGATGTTCGTCACGGTATTACTTTTAATGTAGAGCCATTTGAGAAGCAGGAATTCGGTGAGGATGAGTCCATTGAGATCAAAGAAGTAAGGCTTATTCGTAATGCTCAGGGGTATTATTTCATCACTGCAAATCAGTTTAAAAACGTATACGTGATGGAACCCGGCAAGTCAGAATTAAGGCTTATGAATAAGATAAAAATTTCTGAAGAGCGGCTTAACGCTCCGGCATTTAACCTTCGTGACTCAAAGGTTCAGCTTATTAAAACAGATACCGATGAAATAATCACTCTTAATGAAAACGGACTTCAAGAAAACAATGAGGAGGAACAATCATGAAAAGCTTGATAAAAACCATTAATATCATATTTATTTCAATATTATTAACCGGGACTGCCTTAGCTCAAACATCAGATTATCAGGTGAAAAAAAACTTTGAGGAAGCACACAATGAACTCCGGGTAGAGATTGAAACTGCAATGACAGTTAAAGAGGTTGACAGTTTAATGAAAGAGGTGTCCAACCTTGAGTCTCTATATAAAGATCGCGAAGAACTCCTAGATCATGCTTTATATCCAGAGACTTATTCCGGGAGTATAGATCAATTAAAGCAAAATGCAAGGAATACAGAGCATAAGCTTCTGATCATAGAAGATAAGGATGAAAAATTAGCGAAGCTTTCTAATGAGCTTTCAAGTTATCGGTCAGAAATTACTCACCTTAATACACGTACAGATTCATTAAGAAATCTTATCTCTGATTCAGAGCAAAGCGAACAAAAGCTTTCAGCTTTGGTCCAGCGGTATCGAAATAGTATGGAAGAACGAGATGAATTTGTGCTGAATATGATCGATTCACTATTTACTTCATATCGTGATATGGATAGCAAAAGCATTGCTGAAATTGGGGAAAATGCCAGAGAAATAGGTAATGAAAATAATCCTCTTGAAATTTTACAGGTGGTAATGGAAAAAAACATTCAGATCCTGAAAGCGAATGACGGTTCTTTGAACACTGAAGATTACCTGAGAATGTATGTTGTACAAAGTAGATTCAGTGAAGTCTGGAATCAGATAGGTAATGACCTCGTAACTTTATATGGAGGAAATAATACCTCTCAATGGGAGAGTAATATTGAAGATAAATTAGGAGACTGGAAAGCCAGTGCATCTAAAAATATGTGGGCTTCCATTGATAAGCATTTGGAACAACAAAATGTAGATCTTAATGCATTCGATAATAACGAAAGCTTCTACTCAGCTATCGAGACATTCATCAGTAATGCTACAGATGCCAGTCGTGATAAAGTGGTAACAAATGAAAACTACGACGATTTTCAGGCCTTTTATGATTTTTGGAATGGAAAGATCAAAAACGAATGGGGTGAATTTGTACAAGAAGGCGAAGTTCTTACCATGGCCCAGATCTCATCTATTGATACCGAAATGATGAGTTGGAGGGATGAAGCAAAACCAAAGTCATTCTTAATTCCAATCCTATTTGGACTTAGTTTAATAACCATTGTTGGTCTGATCATAGTTCTTGCCCGTAAGAACTGATCAGGATGACATACACTAACCGAGGCCGGCCCGACATGCCGGCCTTTTATATTTCCGCTATTTTCTAAAACTTTTAATCTTTGAATACGATACATTTTGGAAGTTGAACCTAATTTCACAAGAATATCATGAAAAAAATAATATGCACGTTGATCCTGATCATTGGATTAGTCCCTGTTTTTGCACAAGAATCTTTCAGCAAAGAAGAATCTACCACACTTATATTTGTCCGACATGCAGAAAAACTTGACGATGGAACCAAAAATCCTTCCCTGAGTAAGAAAGGAAAGATACGAGCTGATAAGCTATCTGAATTATTAGAAGAGAGCTATGATCTGAAAGCTATTTACAGCACGAGTTATAAACGCACGGTTGAAACTTCAACCCCAATTTCAAAAAAGATGGGGCTCAAAATCAATCATTATGGGTTAACAAATCCTGATTCACTTGTCAATGATATCATAGAAGTGCATAAAGGTCAGCAAGTGTTGATCATGGGGCATTCAAATACAACTCCGCAACTTGTAAATACAGCTTTAGGGAAACACACCTTCGATCAACTCGATGAATCTGAATATGATAATATATTTGAGGTGAAGATCGATGAAACAGGAAAAGCCACGGTAACTCGGTATAAGTACTGGACTCAGGGAAGGGAATAATATTTTCTCAACATCCATTCAGAACCCAACAGTAATAAGATCAGCATAAACCAATTGAGTGAACGTACAGGGAAAGAATAATTTTCAACCGTCTGAACCTGGGGCTCCAGTATATTTTGTACTTCAAGTGCTCTCCAAAAGTTTTCGACATCATCATGGGTAAAGAAAAGGCCGCCCGAGTTCTCCGCTATAGCTCTCATCAATGGGTCATTCCTCGTGGTGCTGGCTAATTCAGAGCTCGCATTTGATACAAGAAATTCACCGACTTGAGTCTCCAGTTCCCGATCACCTTTTCTTGCTGTTGCCGTATATTCATATAGCCCTTCTGAAAGCCGTGGAAGATTAAGTCCATAGTTTCCATTTCCTCTGTTATCCATATTAAAGGTTCGGGACGCTCCCTCATCACTTTCAAGCTGCACCTCAATGATCCCTGCATTTTCCGGGTCTCCGCGTTCATTCCTTAAACTTCCGTTTAGCACGGGTTGCTCTGATGTGGTAAAAACTTGCTTGACGGGGATGATTCTCAGTTTACGGTCATCAGGGTCACTGGAGGTCCATGATACGAGGTTTGACAAAAGGGTAGAGGTAAAGGCTCTGTGATCTTCGTTTGTACTCTGCAATGCTCTGTACCAGCCCCAAGGCATAACGTGTGCTCTTCGAATGTTTCCTCGCTCTAATACAGACATCAAGGGGAAATCGGTCTGCGTCCGGTTATATGTCAACCCAAAAAGTGTTGTGGATTGAGGATCACGAACGGAAGTTCTAAGTGGAGAAAATAGAGGGGGAAGGTTAGCAAGATCTATCTCAGGAAGTTCAAGAATCGGATGTTGGTCACTGTCCTGAATTGGGTGTAAAGTTATTTGTGAGACCTGTGCAGAGCCAGAGATAGGCCTGATCAATTGTATATCATTTATAATATCAAACTGTGAACTTTGCTCGGTACTTAATTGAAAATATATAGTTGGTGTATTTTCTGTTTCTGATAAGAATTCGAAATTACGAGCTGAATTTGGAACACCATGAATTATGATAAGATTGAACTCGTTTTCATCCGGAAGCTCTTCGACGTAACGATCGCCGCCAAGCCAGGTAACCGGGTAAATTTCGTTGGTCTCATTTCGTTCAATAACAGAACGAATAGCTTTTACATCGGGATGGATCTGGAATGCAACGTGTAAGATCTTAACCCTGTCATCTAAAACGTCAATTGAGAACAACCGGGAGTTGTTACTTTCTGTCCATTCCTCAGGTAATGGCTCGACCTGTATCTCATATTGTTTCAAGCCGGCTTCCTCCAGACTTAGCTCAAATTCTATATTTAGTACCTGAGCGTCCGTTTCAAAAGTAACTTGTTGTTCCTGAATAACCTCATCGTTCGAAAGCAGAGATAAAGTAGCAGTATTATTAGCGAAACCTGACTGCGATATTTCAGCTTCAATGATATGAGCGGTATTGGTGTAACCTGTAGGATTGGTAATTACATTTGAAACGGCAATATCCCTGACATCAGCAGTATCACCAATGGCAATAGTGTGGATCGGGATTGAGGAGTTAAAAGCACTTATACTTGGATTCCGGCCATATGTAATAATTCCATCAGAAATTAGTAGAGCGGCTTTTACATCATCTGCCATTTCTAAAATAGAATTTACCGGGGCAGAGAGGTTGGTCTGAATTTCACGGGCAGATAATGAATCTGGAGAGAAATTCTCAACATTTTCACCCATAGAATAAAATTCTATATCTGCATTATTTATGTTATCGAAATTCAGTCTGTCTAGAAGATCGTTGTAAGAACTAAGTCCGTTGTAATCACCCTTAACAATGCCAACACTTTCCGTGTTATCAAGGAAAACGGCAATTTTAGGCTTTACTTCAATCTCTTCAGAAGAATAAAAATAGGGGTTGAGAAGAAGAAGTAAGATCAGGATCAAACTTGTTCCTCTTAATCCGATCAAAGTCCAGCGGCCAAGAGTAGGAATGCTTTCAAACTTTTGATAAGATGCCCAGGCAACGCCTAAAAGTACCAGTATGATTATTACAACTACAGCAGATGGAATAATAAGTTGAAAGCCCTGGAAATCCACTTCAATTCCTCATTTAAGATTAGGCTTCGTCGATAAGCATGTTTATTAATTTAACCGTAGTAAAACCTTCAGCTTCTGCTGCATAATTGTTGACAATACGGTGTCTTAAAACAGGAATTGCCAACTCTTTGATGTCTTCTTCCGTGACGTGATATCGACCTTGTGAAAGAGCACGTGCTTTTCCTCCTAAAATGAGATATTGAGAGGCTCTTGGTCCGGCTCCCCAGCTCATGTATTTAGTTATAAATTCGGGTGCCATATCGGTTCCAGGTCGTGTTTTTGATACTAGCTCAACGGCATAATCGAGTACATTTTCAGGAACTGGTACTTCACGAACCAGGTTTTGAAGCTGTTTTATCTTCTCTTTTGTTACCAAAGCTTCGATCGTGACATCCTGATGAGCTGTGGTTTTGCGTACAATTTCTTTTTCTTCTTCAAGTGAAGGATAATCAACCCAAATGTTGAACATAAACCTGTCCAATTGAGCTTCAGGAAGGGGATAAGTTCCTTCTTGTTCAATAGGGTTTTGCGTTGCCAAAACAAAGAAAGGAGTGTCAAGATGGTACGTTTTACCGCCCGTAGTTACATGATACTCTTGCATACCCTCAAGCAAGGCAGCCTGTGTTTTAGGAGGTGTTCTGTTGATCTCATCAGCAAGTAAAATATTTGCAAAAACCGGTCCTTTGATAAAAGTGAATTCTTTACGGCCTGAATCTTTGTTTTCTTCTATTACTTCCGTTCCGGTTATATCTCCGGGCATAAGATCCGGAGTAAACTGAATGCGGCTAAAAGTTAAATTTAGTGACTCAGAAAGAGTGCGAATCAGTAATGTTTTAGCCAAGCCGGGCACTCCAACAAGTACACAATGTCCTTTTGAGAATAGGCTAATCAAAAGCAGGTCAATTATGTCTTCCTGCCCGATTACAACTTTATGAATTTCATTCTTGATCTGATTGAAAACAGAGTGAAACTCATCTGCAAGTTTCACAGGATCCTTTATATCTGAACTCATAAAGTGGTCTCCCTCCATGGTACATCGATCTTATAATCGATGAAAATATCTTCCCTTAATTCCCGAAACCATTCTTGCATCATTCGCTGCTGTTTTTGTTGCAAAGCAATTCGTTTAATTCGCTCGTAATCCTGCTTCAAGTTAGCAATGTGCTCAAGTACCTGACTGTCGAGCTTTACTATTCGGTATGCTTTTTTTCCTTGTTGTTCCAGATTAAATGATTTCGGCTCTGATATGGATCCTTCCTCATCCATGAGCAACACTATTCGGTACATTGCAGGATCTAAGCGATTCAAAGGAATAAGCCGTTCACCGGTTTGAGGATCGATAACCTTTCCTCCATAGTTAGCTGTATTAGGGTCTTCACTTTGATTTCGAGCAACATCAGCAAACGTAACATTGGGATTAGTCATGATACTGTCTCGAAGTGCATTCAATCTGTTGATAGCATAATCATCATCCAATTCATTTGAATTTACCGAGATAAGAATATGCTTGGTTTCGATACGGTCTCCAACACGACGTTCTAACTGTATGATGTGAAAACCAAACTGGGTTTCTACAACTTTTGAAATACCTCCAGGCTGAAGGGCAGCGGCTGCGGCAGAATACTCAGGAACGAGTTCATCAAGTGACATTAAAGGGAGAAGTCCTCCATTTTGTGCAGACCCGCGATCTCCACTGTGTCTTCGTGCAAGTTCATCAATTGATTTTCCGTGTACTACAATTGAGTCACGAAGTTGTTCAGCAAAATCCTTTGCATTCTGTTTGGCATTATCTTTGGCAGGAGGGATCTTTACAATTTGAGAGAGTGATACCTGCTCAGGAATAGTTGGCAGAGAATCGGTAGGTATATTATTAAAAAATTGTTCGACTTCAGGTCTTGTGATAGAAATCGACCGCTGCTTTTGTTGCTGAACACGGTTTGCTAGCATTTGCTCTCTAAAATTTTCACGGAAATCTGCCCTGAGTTGAATAATAGATTTACCAAACGCCTGTTCTAAAGCACTTTCGCTACCTGCCTGTTGAGTTAGCTGTCGAATACGCTGATCCATTTGCATATTCACTTCATCATCTGATACGGTAATAGAATCGATTTCAGCTTTTTCAAGCAATACATAATTGTTTATAGCTGATTCAAGAAACTGAAACCATAGATCCCGGCTGAATTCAATATTTTGACCTGAAACTTGAGCTTGTCTCAAATAATCTGCGACACTTTGATCAATGTCAGATTTCAGAATGATGTTATCATTTACATGTGCTACAATTCGATCAGCGAGCTGGGGAGCTTCCTGGGCATGTACCGTGGTAGTAAATATTGCTGATAAAAGGAAGAGGGGTACAAAAAATAAGTTATTCTTCATTAGTAATTTGGTTCAGTGAAACGGTGTCTGTTGATACCGAATTCGTTTCGTTGGTAACGTTAAAAATTTTAATTTCGTTGTTGGCTTGTGCCTGAAGATAAAGATTCTTTACGTATGTGTTGAATGCTCTTTTCCGTTTTTCAAGTATCAGCCATTCTTTGATCTGATCAATAAGCCAATCCAGATCTGGATGATCTCCGGCCGGCCGTTCCTCTAATAACTGAACAAAATGGAATTCATTGCCCGACCGATAAGTAGGGGAAATCTCTGAAGGGCCAATAATTCTTAAATATCGATTTATCATCGAAATATCATCACCTGAAATAGAGATAGGCCAGAATCGCTCCGATTCCCTTATTTTAAGATCGGGATATTTTGAATAACGCTCTGCAACTGTTTCCCACTCTACAGCCTGCATCAGCTCACGTTTTGCACGTTCTGCATCAGCATTACTTTTCGCAATTAGGTGGCGATATCGAACATAACGTTCTTCTAAAGTGAATTTATCTTTGTTCTGCTGATAGTAATTCCGTGCTTCCTGATCGGATACTTCCATTCCTTCTTCAAACTCACTTATGATATAGTCTTGAACAGATTGCAGTATAAATTCTTCCTCAAGGCGGCGGAGTCTTTTTTGTACCTCGTTTCTATTTGAAAAATTAAGGCGATCAGCCTCTTGTAAAATAATCTGCCGCTGAACCCATTCATCTCGAAAATTGAGGTAAGCGGTTGCACTATCATCCTCAAATATATGTGGGGGAATTTCGGACCGTGCATGCTCTTTTGTTAGAACTTGGTCTCCAACCTCTGCTATGATGAACTCAGAGCTGCCGACCTCATTCTTACAGGATATAAATGTCACAGAAATAAGTAACAATAAAAGAAACTTAAATTTCATGAGTATAAGTTAAAAGTCTTTCTGGTACGCTTCCTGCAGATTATCATACATAGGTGTAACATTATATTCCTCTCTAAGAATTTGTATCCATTCTTTTTCTCTCTGGGGTTGAAACAATGTAAACAATCGGTTAAATGCTTCATCAAAAGTCATTCTTCGAGCAGCTAAACGATCCTGCATCCAAAGTACTCCTCTTCTGTTCTTATAATCAAATTTATCAGAAAATGTTCGAATATCCATTCTTTGTAATTGGTCAAAGGGCTGTTCAAAATTAACTGATGATGAATCTGAATTTACGATAAGATTCTGAATGGCTGACTGTAAACTATCAGGTGAGCCACCATTATTCATGAAATCAATAGCTTTATTCAGGGTAGAATCGTGTTGAGCAGTTAGAAAATAATAAAAAGGACGTTCAGGGTATTGATAATTCTCCAAATTAGCTTCATAGATGTTTCTTAGGCGAACAGTATCTACGGTAGCGGGATCCCAGATCATTAGTTCATTTAATTTAAACACAACCAAACCATGTAAATAACTATCGGATTGCTCTTCAAACTCCGGAAAATATTCTGTAGTAATATCTAGAAGTTGTTCTTCGGATACAGGACGTTCGAATTTCTCTTCCAGATAATTCAGAACAAAGCTGTTACTCTCTTCATAGTAGGGCGTGTCCGCAAGCCGTGCTCTCAAGGCTTCATTCTTTTCCTCTTCAGTAGAATAAGTTTCAACAGAATCTACTCTAAAGATGTGATAACCGTAATTGGTTGATACAGGCTCAGAATATGACTTATCAATTCTCAGATTCATAACCAGATCAATAAATTCTACGGGGAAATTAGCCAGATAATTTATCCATCCTATGTTTCCGGCATTTTGAGAAGAAGCCTGATCCTCAGTGTAGGATGCAACCGTTTCCCGCCAGCTTGTTCCATCTTCTAAATCCTGATATGCTTCATTTATTTTATCAATTTTAGTAGAGTCGTTAGTTCCTCTTACATATATATGTTGAACTAAACGGGAGGGAGTCCGTTCTCTTTTATCTTGTAACCATACTATATGGTACCCGAATTGAGTTCGAAATGGTTCTGATATTTCACCGGGTTCGAGAGCGTATAATTCATCTTCAAAATCCTTAACCGTTCGTCCGGCTGAGATCCAGGGCAAATCACCACCCATACTTCTGCCTCCCCGGACTGTGGAATATTTTTGATCAACTTCTTCGGGAGGATTCCCGTTCTCCAATTCTGATTTTGCTTCACTCAGAATATTTTTCACAGAATCGATTTCTCTTTCAGATGCATTTTCATCGACGGCTATTAAAATATGGAACGACTTTAGTTCAAGTCCTGACCTGTATTTGAACTCTTCGAAAGCAGAGGCTTTGATCTCTTTTTCTAACCAAAAGGAATAAGCAGCCTGTTTTACATATTGTTGATGTTCCGCAACTAATACAGAATCTTGATAAAGGCCCTGATCTTTTCCTGCTAATATCTTGGCTTTATAGTCTAAATAGATAGGCAAAAAATCTTCAAGGTTTTTATAAGTAGGAGTAGAGAGACTTCCGGTTTTGAAATTTTCAATAAGTTCGTTGTAAGTGACATGCTCTCCACCAACAATACCTACCGTTATAGACTCGGCCTCATTCTGTGCAAACGCGGAAAATTGGAAGCCTATTATAATGATCAAAAATCCTAAAACTGTCTTTAATCTAAAAATGGAATAATCTAAACAAGGAATCATAGTCGGTTCTTATAATGAATAAGTGATAATTAAAATAACATTCCGGCAAATGTTGCGGTCATAAGGTTTGCAAGCGTACCGGCAAATACAGCTTTGATACCAAATTTTGCAAGTTCGGATTTTCTGCTTGGAGCAATACCTCCAATACCTCCAATTTGTATAGCAATAGATGAAAAATTAGCAAATCCGCACAAGGCAAAAGTAGCCATAGCAATTGTTTTAGGAGTTAAATTAGCAGCGCCAACTTCTTCAGCAAGTTTCAGATAGGCTACAAACTCATTCAGAACAATTTTTGTGCCCAGTAATGAACCCATATTTACGGCATCAACCCATGGAACGCCAATCAGCCAAGCAATAGGAGCAAAAAGCCACCCCAATATCATTTCGATAGTGAGGCTTTCTCCCAATAGAGAAGTAATACCGGTTAGGTCACTTCCCCAACCTAGAATGCCATTGAACATTGCTAATAAAGCAATGAACGCCAATAACATAGCTCCTACATTTAATGCAAGCTTAAGACCGACTCCTGCACCGGTTGCGGCTGCGTCAATACCGTTTGCATCGGTTTGCTCTACATGCATCGAAACATCGCCTTTGGTAACAGGCTCACCATCTTCAGGATATAATATTTTTGCTATCACAAGAGCAGCAGGGGCAGCCATTAAACTTGCGCCCAGAAGTCGTTCTGCAAAAAGTTGTTGGGCTACTGCAATTTCAAGACCGTTTGCCTCTGCAAAAGGAGTTCCAAGCATGGCTACATATGCTGCCATTACACCTCCGGCTATAGTAGCCATTCCCCCGGTCATAACAACCATAAGTTCTGACTTGGTCATCTTTTCAATAAAGGGTTTAATAACCAGTGGTGCCTCCGTTTGGCCTACAAAAATATTGGAAACCACGGATAATGTTTCGGCTCCTGAGGTTCCCAAAAGCTTCTGCATTCCTTTTGAAACGATCTTAACGATGAATTGTAAGATTCCATAGTGATATAAGATCGCAGTCAAAGAGGCAAAGAACACAATGGTAGGCAATACCTGAAAGGCAAAAAATACTCCGAGACTTTCAGGATGTTCAGGTCCTTGCCCAAGTCTTCCAAATATAAAAGAAGCTCCCTCAGTGGTATAATTAAGTACCACAACAAAGAAACTGGCTACTTCCTGAAATAATAATACCGGCCACCCCAATGGACCCCATACACCGGCAAGGAAATCAGCTTTTAAAATAAAAATAGCCAAAATGAACTGAAAGCCAATTCCAATTCCCACCAGCTTCCAGTTTACATTTTTCTTGTTATTACTAAAAATGAAGGCAAGACCAAGGATGGCGACCACCCCGATTACACCGCGTATAATATCCATTAGGTAAACTCTGAGTTTGTTTCTTTTTCAGTTTGTTCTTTTGATTCTTTGATCTCAGGATTTAGAAAAGGACGTATTGGACGTCCTCGCCTTCGATCTACAGGAGGCCGGAAGCAATGGCGGGCACGAGGTTCATAAGCATCATATTCACCTACTAAAACCTGTCCCTCTTTCTCAACTACACGTTGAGAATAATGAGCCATAGTACCACTTTCCGCACAAATAGCATGCAATTTAGTTACATATTCTGATATGGCAAGCAAATAGGGCATAGGCCCAAAGGGCTGGCCTTCAAAATCCATATCAAGTCCTGCTACGATCACTCGCTTTCCGTCGTTTGCAAGAGAATTGGCTACATCCACTACACGTTCATCAAAAAACTGAGCCTCATCTATGCATACCACTTTGGCATTGGCGGTGAGGAGGACGATCTGATCCGCAGTATCTACCAATATACTTGGTAATGCATTCTCATTATGGGATACCACTTCGGTTTCGCTGTAGCGTTTATCAAGTGCGGGCTTTACCACAACAACTTGTTGTCCTGCAATATGTGCCCGTTTTGCCCTACGAATAAGTTCTTCAGTCTTTCCGCTGAACATACCTCCACAAACAACTTCAATCCATCCAAATTCCCGTGGTGCTAACGAAGGTTCGTTGATCATTTACTTTATATGCTTACTGGTTTTGAACCGTAAAATTTTGTGTTGGAATATATCAGAGCATAAGGAGAAAAGGAAAGTATAAAATGATAAGATTTGGATGGATAAACTATTAATTCATTTTCAATGCAATGATGTGAATTCGTATTATGTGCTCCTAACTTAAAGTGGCAATTTCCTAGTATGACAGACATCAGAGATAGAAAAAGAGACCATGTGGAACTTACTGTAACCGACGGGACTCAATACAGGCAAACTACAGGCTTCGAAAAGTATAGGTTCAACCATAATGCACTGCCGGAAGTCAGCTTTCAGGATGTTTCGACACATACTGATCTTTTGGGAAGAACTTTTAGCTTTCCATTATTTATCTCTTCAATGACTGGGGGATATGCTGAAGCCGGGCCGGTGAATGCGATCATTGCGGAATTTTGTGAAGCAAAAGATCTGCCTTTTGGAGTCGGAAGTCAGCGTGCAATGCTGGAAGATGAAAACCTCACTGAAACGTTTTCAGTTGTTCGTGAAAAAGCACCCAATGCATTTATATGTTCTAATATTGGTGGAGCTCAACTTATTGAAGGGCTTGACAATGCAAAGCTGAATCGACTTATAAATTCGATAAAAGCAGATGCGGTGATCGTACACTTAAACCCTTTGCAAGAGTTGATGCAGCCGGAGGGAGATAGAGACTTTAAGGGAATATTAAATGGTATTGAACAACTCGTGCGTGATGTAGATCTCCCTGTGATAGTTAAAGAGACCGGGGCAGGTATTTCAGAACATACAGCCCGCCGCTTGTTAAATGTTGGAGTTGATGTTATTGATGTAGCGGGGGCAGGAGGAACAAGCTGGGCTAAAGTTGAGAACTTCAGAAGTGCCAATTCATCAGCCAACCATCAGTTTGATGAATGGGGAATACCTACTACAGAGTGTTTGACACAGATAAGTAGACTGGAGTGGGAGCGCAGTTTTGCGATCATAGCCTCAGGAGGTATTCGGTCTGCTTTCGATATTGCGAAATCGTTGTGCTTAGGAGCGCATTTCACAGCTACGGCTCAACCTGTTATCAAAGCTGTAGTGGAAAATGGAATTGATGGACTCGAATCATTATTCAATGAATGGGAATATGATCTCAAAACAATATTAACCTTGTTAGGCTGCGAGCGTATTGAAGATCTGAGTCCTTCACATCTGAGAGAAATTAACTGACACATCATCAAATTTCCTTATATTAAGCTCTTCATCTACAAAAAGAACAGTGAGTACTACAAATCTCCAGAAAACCATATTAACCAAGATTGAAACCGGCTTGCAAGAGCTTGAGTTACCGGTTAAGCCCCTAACCCTATACGAGCCATATCGCTATGCGCTTTCAGTTGGGGGGAAGCGTATCCGTCCCATGTTAACTATGCTTGCCAATGGATTGTGTGGTGGTGAGATGGATGAAGCCTTATCAGCTGCATTAGCTATTGAAATACTTCACAACTTCACGCTGGTACACGATGATATAATGGACAGTGCAGAAACACGAAGGGGAGAACCGAGTGTGTTTAACAAGTGGGATGAAAACACAGCTATTCTGACTGGGGATGTTATGTTTGCGGATGCTTATCGTCGTTTAAGCTACTATGGTCATTCAGATAAATTTTCGAAAGAAGAGTACGCAGCTATTCACGATGTTTTTTCCAAAGCAATTATTACGGTTTGTGAGGGGCAGGCTCTTGATATGGAATTTGTTGACCGAAACGATGTAAAGCACGAAGAGTATATCCAAATGATTGCCGGTAAAACTGCGGCTTTGTTAAGCGGTGCTTTGGAAATGGGGGCTATTTCCGCGCACACATCATCCAAAAAAAGAACAGAACTTTCTGAACTTGGGTATGAGATGGGAATCGCATTTCAGATTCAGGACGATCTTTTAGACGCAACCGCCGATCCCAAAAAATTTGGTAAACGTCCGGGTGGAGATATTTTTGAAGGGAAGAAAACATATCTTACCATTCTTGCGTTAGAACGGGCAAATGGTGAACAATCGGCTTTTATCCAGAATACACTAGATGATGCCAGCCCAGATCCGGAAGATGTGGATCGGGTATTGTCCATAATGAAAGACCTGAATGTATTAAGAGATGTGGCAGATGAGATACAGGAACACTATAAAAAAGCCTTTGATCTACTAAGTAAATTTACAACCTCAGAATATCAACAAGAGCTTGAAAAACTTCTTATCTTCCTTCAAAATCGTGATCATTAAATCAGAACAAACTCATTCAATGCGTAACACACTTTTAATTTTAGTCGGTTTCCTTTTCGTTTTTACTGCTTGCCAAAACGATAAACTCATCAAACGGGGGGATACCGTTGACGTTGCTTATGACAAAGCAATGGCTTTTTATGTAGAGAAAGATTTTAATGAGGCTGCAAATGCTTTTGAAACCGTAACCCGGCTAGGACGTGGTACCGACTACGGCCAAGAAGCTCAGTTTTATTTAGCTGAAAGTTATTACAATGGGCGCCGTTACCTGCTTGCAGCATCCGAGTATGATCGTTTTGTAAGCCTATATCCACAGGATGTACGTCGCCAAGATGCTGAGTTTAAAGCGGCAATGAGTTATTACCACCAAAGTCCACGCTATAAATTAGATCAATCTGCAACAAGAAACGCAATTGAGCGATTTAGACTTTTTAATAATCGCTTTCCGGATTCGGAATTAGTAACAGAAGCCGCTGATATGATCGATGAGCTTAGAAATAAGCTTGCGAGAAAATCCTATGAAGCAGCGCGCTTTTACTCGAGAACAGATCAATACAGAGCAGCAAGCATCTATTTTAATGAGACTATTGATCAGTATCCTGAAAGTGAATGGGCTGAACGTGCTTTGGTGGATCAGATTCAAACGTACATTACTTATGCCGATAATAGCATAACTGCAAGACAGGCAGAACGTTATACAAGCGCCATTGAGACATACGATAAATTTCTGCAGTTATTTCCTGAAAGTGAATTCAGAAGTGAAGTAGAATCACTCCATGATGAAGCTCAGCAAAAATTAAATGCTGTTGCAGTAAGTGAAGAAGTAAGCCAGAGCTAATGTCCCTTAGAGTTGGGTTATTTGGGGGAACTTTCGATCCTGTTCATAATGGACATATATCCATAGCAGAGTCTTTTATTAACACAGAAATGATCGATGAATTATGGGTGTTGTTAACTCCATATCCACCCCATAAGCAGGAAAACAATCCTGCTACCTATAAAATACGTCTTGAGATGCTTGAATCTGCTTTTAAAGACACATCCGGGATCAAGGTCAGCACGATCGAGAATGAACTCACAAAACCTTCCTACAGTGTTCAAACCATCAGGCACCTGAAGAAAAAATATCCTGATACTACTTTTTTTTATTGTATGGGAGAAGACAGTCTTAATAAATTCCACACCTGGAAATATTATGAGGAGATTCTGGAAGAATGTAGACTCTTGGTAGCTCAACGTCCCGGAGCATCTCACCAAGAAGTAGAAAAAGCGATCTTGGGGCGCACTCATTTCGTCACTCATACTCCACTCGATATTTCTTCTTCTGAGATCAGGGAATTAGTTTCTGAGGGGAGAACTATTACGGATATCGTTCCGACCGAGGTAGCAAAAACAATTGAAAAAGAGCAGTTATATAGCTAACTACTGCCATTCATAAATCATCGAAATAGAATGGCTTTTACAAGGAAAGATTTTCTCAGAGCAACCGCATTAGCTTCACTGACAGGTCTTACATTCAGTAGCTCAGGTTGTGCCCCTCAATCAATAGATGATGCTCAAAAGCTCAAACCTAAGGCGCTTAAGAGGGGAGACACTTTAGGCTTGATCGCTCCCGCAAGTCCTATCTATGAAGAGAAAGTCTTCAATGATATGCTTATGAACCTTACCGATCTTGGCTTTGAACTTAAACTGGGAGCACATGTCAGAAAGCGAAACGGCTACCTAGCCGGTACAGATGTTGAACGTCTGGAAGATCTTATGAACATGTTTCAGGATCCGGATGTAGATGGCATCATGTGTATTCGGGGAGGGTGGGGGTGTAACCGGCTACTGCCATTCATCGACTATGATGTTATTCGCAATAACCCAAAAGTATTTTGCGGCTTTAGTGATATCACTTCTCTCCATATGGCATTCTTTAAAAAAAGTAACCTGCATACTTTTCATGGCCCTGTCGGTAAGTCTGTGTGGAATAGTTTCACAACTGATGCCTTTAAATCGGTTATTTGGAGAGGAGAGCAGGCAGAGTTCTCGTTACCTGCTGAAGAAGATGGTAGCTTTTTGATCACTCCGGGTCTAGCACAGGGAATTATGTTGGGGGGGAATCTTTCGGTTCTTGTCTCTATGATCGGTTCTGAATATCTGCCTTCTTTTAAAGGGGCTGTTCTCTTTCTTGAAGACATTGGCGAAAGTGTCTATCGAATTGACAGAATGCTTACTCAGCTTAAACTTTCGGGTATCCTGGATCAGATATCAGGTTTTGTTTTTGGGAAATGCACTGAATGTTCAGCCGGAAGTAATAGCTTAACTCTCAAGCAAGTTTTTGATGATCATATCAAACCGCTTAATATCCCCGCATTTTACGGAGCTATGATCAGCCACGAAGATGACAATATTACTATTCCATTTGGGATGAAAGCCACGATAAGTGCAGATGAAAAAGCCATCCGAATGGCTGAATCTGCTGTGGTATTGAGGTAAAATAGCTTATGAACAGGGTTAATTACTTCCGTTCATATGATCTATGATCTGTCCATCTTTGGTGTGATACTCCCGCATCAAATCTGCAGTGAGGCATGAGTGGATAGGGAATATCTGGATCATCTCACCGACTTCAATATCTTTGAACGTCTTCGAACTGCATTGAATAATGCCATGTTCCTGAGACAGGCTCTTAAGGTAGGTCTCTTGTGAAAGATGCCTTAAAACGGGTTCTCCAAAACTTCTAATTTGATCAACCTCTACGAAATCTTTGGAAAAATGTACTGCACCTCCATGAATCAATACCTGATGTCTGTCTTCAAACTTTTCAATTACAGGACATTCCATAAAAACGGCAACTTCGTTGGGCGTACAAGATCCGATCTCAACCTGCATCCAATCATAAAACACAAAATTACCGGGACTGATCTGGTCTGCAGGACCAAAGTTATCTAACACGCTGCAAGACGGCGTATCGCCAAAACAAATTGGGATTTTAGGGTAATGCTCTTTTAAAGTCGTCAGTTTTGAAAGGGCTTCTGTTGAAGCCTCAATGACCTCATCCCTGGATCTTGCTTTGTAGGTATGGCCGGAATGGCAATAAAAACCGGCAACATAGCAGTGGATGGAATCTTCAATGGCAGATAGCACTGACCGAATCTGTTCAATATCCGTTACGGGAATTCCACTTCTGCCATAATCCGGATCGATCTCAATATATAACCCAATTTCACCTATTAATTTAGCATCCAGTTTTTGCACAACTTCTTTAGAGATGACCAGTGTCTTAAGAGAACACTTTGACGCTAATTTATTATATGCTTCACTAGCTAATATGTTGGCAGGGAATGCGATAGTAATATCTTCCCATCCATCTTTTAGAAAGTAATTGGCCATTTTTATAGAAGAAACTGTAATGCCATTCACCCCAAATTCACGAAATATCTTACCAATTTCTTTGGATTGATGCGTTTTAAAATGAGGTCTGAATTCGACCGAATTCTGCTGTGCCTTTTCACTCATTCGGTTGATGTTAGAGCGCACGGTTTCCAGATCAATAAACAGGGAAGGGAAGGGGTTCATCGGTATCTAATTTTTTGAATTTAACCTAGTTCTAAGAATTTCATTTCTTTCTTCTTCAGTTAACTCATCTTCAAAATCGAATAATGCATCTTCCCAGGAACCATAAACAGGATTTGGAAAGGTAAACCACATGCGGCCAAATTTATTCGCATTCTGCTCAACTAAGTCTGCTCGCTTTGCTTGGGTAATATCTTTGGCAGGAAAGAAATCATTAAGATCATCTCCAAACGACATTAATACCCTATAATTATCTTCTACGATCTTTCGCCGTTCTGCCTTTGATGAACTCCAACCGGCCTGTTCTCCATTACTCATAATGGTATCCAGCGAATCGGAAACCGGAAAACCTTCATCGATCAAATTCCTGCGGGTGGCTTCTTCAACTTCATATCCTCGGTTAGTAATATAAAAAATAGTTACACCGCGGTCCGCCGCATAATTTGTAAACTCAATTGCACCCGGTACCGCACTCGCGTTTGCTTCATTGCACCAAGCGTTCCAGTCTTCAATATTGAACGTTTTATTTTGTTTGATCATCCTGGCCTGAAAAGGGGAGTTATCCAACACGGTTTCATCAACATCCAGAATAACAGCAGGAGGGAGGGATACATGATTTTCATCTTCTTGTTGATTCAAGGAAGCAGTCCAAAAAGAATCTTCCAGAGAAAGAGGGAGCATTCTGGCAGCTGTTTTGTAGGCTTGTATAGTAATTGCCTGATACTCTGCTGAATTCTGCACCCATAAATTAGCCTGAGTAGTTTTATTTAAAGGAAGTTCAGCACTGTTACTAACGTTTTGGGTAGTACTGCAACCGACGAATAAGACAATTGTGATTAGCAACTGCGGAATTACTTTAATAGAATGCATAATTGTATAATTATTTTACTTTTTATAAAGATATGAAATGAACAGCTAAATATATTTGATATGACAATGTAATTAGCCAATTAATCCTTTATTTTTAGTGTTACCTATGAGTACATCAAAGTTAAAAATAATTGGACGTATAGAGCAGGTTGATCTTCCTGAATGGAATTTCAATGCCCTTGAGGCTAAAATTGATACCGGTGCTTATACGTCTAGCCTTCATTGCCATCATATTGACCCTTTTAAAAAAGGAGACGAAGACTGGATCAGGTTTTACTTGTTAGACCCTGACCATGAGTCTTACAGCGATCAGAAATTGGAAATGCCAATTCACGATCAGCGTGAGGTCAAGAGCTCGAATGGAGAAGCGGAGTTAAGATACTTCGTTCAAACAAAGATCAATTTCTATGACGGTATATATACGATCGAGTTTTCCCTGACCGACCGCTCTGGTATGAAATATCCATTATTGATTGGCCGTAAATTCTTAAAAAAAGGGCCTTTTGTTGTAGACGTTACCATTTCAAATAAAAATAAAAGTATAAAGACCAAGGAGTCTTAATGAAGATTGGAATTCTTTCAAGAAATTCAACACTGTATTCGACAACACGATTAGTAGAAGCTGCAGAAGAGCGCGGTCATGAAGTAGAAATAATTGACCACCTTAAATGTGACATCGTAATTGAGCAGGATAACCCCAAGATCTATTACAAGAGTAATAAGATCGACTATCTGGATGCTATAATCCCAAGGATCGGAGCTTCTGTTACATTTTATGGGGCCGCTGTTGTTCGTCAATTTGAAATGATGGAGGTGTTCAGTGCAGTGCATTCTCAGGCATTGGTCCGATCAAGAGATAAACTTAGAAGTTTACAGCTACTGGCAAGTTCCGGAGTTGGACTTCCAAAAACAGTTTTTACCAATTACTCTAAAGAGGTTAAAAAGCTTATTGAATCGGTTGGAGGAGCCCCGCTGATCGTAAAATTATTGGAGGGAACCCAGGGGCACGGCGTTGTTCTGGGACCTACCAAGAAAGCAGCAGAATCAATTATTGAAGCTTTTCATGCTATGAAGGCCCGTGTGATCGTTCAGGAATTCATTTCTGAATCGAAGGGAGCAGATATCAGAGCTTTTATTGTAGACGGTAAAGTAGTTGGCGCTATGAAGAGACAAGGCAAAGAGGGCGAATTTCGTTCAAACTTGCATCAGGGTGGTTCAGGAACACTTATAAAGTTAAGTAAAGTTGAAAGAGAAGCAGCTTTGACTGCTGCCCGTGCTATGGATCTACAGATCGCCGGCGTTGATATGCTTCAATCAGAACGAGGCCCTTTGATACTTGAGGTGAATTCTTCTCCCGGACTTGAGGGAATTGAAAAAACTACGAATAAAGATATTGCTTCAACCATTATCAGATATATTGAGAAGGCCCTGGAGCAACGAAAGGTAAATCCCGCGCGTAAGAAAAAGGCCAAGAAAAATGCCTGATTCTATTTCGATCAATAAGCAAAAGATCGGGCTGGGTGATCAAAAGATCATTAACCTTAACATTGCTCGGTTGCCAACATATACAAGTATCGATCTGCCTGTATTAGTTTATCGGGCACCGGTTGATGGGCCTGTATTACTCTTAACAGGTGGGCTTCACGGAGATGAGATCAATGGAGTTGAGATCGTTCGCAGAATGATCGAACGAGAATTAGTTATGCCTGATAAAGGAACAGTGATCGCCATCCCAATTGTGAATATTTATGGCTTTATACAGAACTCCAGAGGACTACCGGACGGCAAGGATATAAATCGAAGTTTCCCCGGTGCAAAAGGAGGCTCATTAGCTAAGCTGCTTGCTTATACTTTAATGAAAGAGATCATTCCTGAAATAGATTATGGAATTGATTTCCATACCGGTGGCTCTGCTAGATCTAATTACCCACAGATACGCTGCTCATTTAAGATCAAAAAAGCGAAAGAACTTGCCAAAGCATTCGGGGCTCCGGTGATGATGCATTCTTCATTGATATCAAAATCATTTCGGAGTGCTGCCCACAAAAAAGGGAAGGAGATCTTGGTATATGAAACAGGAGAATCTCTCAGATATGATGAGTTTGGAATAGAAGAAGGAATAAATGGAGCAAAACGCCTGATGAAATATCTGGGAATGATCGATGAAGCTCCGGAACAAAATAAAACCAAGGTTTTTACCAATTCTACATGGATCAGAACAAAAAATGCAGGACTATTTATTTCTAAAGCTGAGCTGGGTGAGGAATTAAATAAACGACAAGTATTGGGCTCCATCAAAGATCCATATGGAGACCTGAACTCTCGAGTAATTGCCCCACACGACGGAATGGTGATCGGCCTAAACAATTGTCCTGTAGTAAATAAAGGTGATGCCCTCTTGCATTACGCATATAACAAATAAATAAAATAACAGTGGATATAGATCTTTTATTTGCGGTCATAAAACAATCAGAGTGGCGCAAGATTTCGCAAGAAGAAAACTTAAAACCTGCATCTTTTGAACAAGATGGAGCCGTTCATGCCTTTACAGGTGAATATGCTGAAGATATCATCAATCACTATTTTGACGGGACTGAGAACCTACTGCTAATAGTATTGGATCCGCTTAGGATCCAAAGTCCAATCAAGCGTGTGAAACAAGATGGATTTGACTTCATTGCTATTCAAGGGCAAGTAAAAATGGACGCGATCATCGATAAGATCAAATTAAATGCAGACAAAAAAGGGGCTTTTTCATTAAATGTTAAACACTTCGATTGAGCAATAATCCCACATATTGCTTTTTGATCAATTGTTCATCTAATTCGTCAAAAGCTGAGTCTTTTTTTAGAAACCGAGAAGATAGTCTCAGATCGAAATTATCCGGAAATTCGGAATTTATCTATATATCCAGAGAGGATTCCATTCTGGATATCACAAAAGAAAAGTCTGGAGAGTTTTCTCACATTGTTGCCTGCGGAGGCGACGGGACTGTAAATCGTGTTGCTAATGGTATTGTCGGTACTTCCGCTGTTTTAGGGGTGATTCCATTGGGAAGTGGAAACGATTTTGCTCAAAACATCGGGCTGTATTTAGACTTTGATAAAGATTTTCAGGTTCTCCTACAGAATAACATCACGTGTGTTGACGGTGTAAAAACTCAATGGGGGTATTTTTTCAATACTTATGGAATTGGGGTTGATGGACTTACCAATTATTATGCCTCCAAAAGTCTTTTTAAAAATGGGGCTTTGAAATACTTTTTTGCCGGCCTAAGGTCTTTAAGTGTGTCAAAACCATTTCTTGTTGAAGTAAGGATTAATGGGACAGGTATAAGTACAAGTAAAAAGGCCTGGATGGTGGCTATCGCAAATGGTAAAACTGAAGGAGGAAAGTACACAATTTCTCCTGATTCTGTCAATAACGATGGGAGACTGGAACTTGTGTTGGTAAGGGATGTTTCAAGAATAAGATTACTCACAGAGTTTATTAAACTTTCCTTTGGCTTTTCATTTAAAGATGATGTGGTTGAAATTTTCAGAACTAATGTCGGGTTTCAAGTCCATTCAGATCGTCAGTTAAAATCTCATGCAGATGGCGAACAAGTAGGAACCGGTGCAAATGAGTATAGTTTTACCTTTCATACAGCAGCTGTACAGGTTGTTAGTAATAAAGAGATCCTCAAATAATTTGCTTCATAAAATCTTCACGGATAAAAGCTATCCTTAAGTAACTTCTTAAATTAATCGGAGGTTACTATGAGAGTCCCGGTAAAAATAATCGATCGTAAAAACGATCTTAAATCAACATATCTTATTCGTCTTGAAATAGGATTTATAATCGCACTATTGATCCTTATATCAGCGTTTAAAGTAAATATTCAGCCTTCCGAGAAAGATGATACTATCCTATCTGATCGTCAGGAAGAGGTATTTATGGAGGAAATAGTTCAGACTAAACAAGAATTAAAAGCTCCTCCACCACCAAAACCAATTATTCCTATTGAAGTCCCAAATGATGAAATCATTGAGAATGAAATAATTGAACTTGACTCAGAACTCGATCTAAATGAATCATTCATGGAGTTACCGCCACCACCGCCTCCAAATGAAGAAGAAGAATATGATGAGGAAGAAATATTTGTTGTGGTAGAACAAATGCCTGAATTAATTGGTGGATTATCTTCACTAAGTCAATATATAACTTATCCTGAGATGGCTAGGAGAGCTCAAATTGAAGGGCGTGTAATAGTCCAGTTTATCATTGACAAGGAAGGAAATGTGCATAATCCGGAAGTGATTAGAGGAATTGGTGGCGGCTGTGATGAAATTGCAGTAAAAGCAGTCAAAAAGGCTAAATTCATACCTGGTATGCAGCGTGGCAAACCGGTCAATGTGAAGTACAGTATGCCAATTAACTTCACATTAAAAAATCAGAACAGTTAGTATACTAATGCAAAAGCAATATGGAAGAAAGGCTCTGAATTGACACTCAGAGCTTTTTATAAGTTTATATTTTCTTGATGGTTGCCTGCAATTCATCAAAACCAACAGGTTTGATCAAGTAATCGAGAAAGTCTGTTTTTTGAGCTCTTTCATAGTTTATAGGATCAGAATTTCCGGTGATGTAAATAACTGGGAAAGAAACACCATTTTCACGAAGCGTAGACATAGCCTGAATTCCATCGATATCATCCTCAAGCATTATGTCCATTAAGATAAGATCGGGCTTTAGTGAATTGATTTTATCGATAGCATCAGAGCCCTTAGTAACGATCTCTAAAACTTCATGCCCAATTCGTTCGATCATTTTTGATAATAGTAGTGATAGTACTTTATCATCTTCAACAATAATAATTCTCATTTAGCAAATGATTTATTTCTTAAAGCTTTTCAGGCTTATTTTTATAACACTCAATAATAACAAATTATTTACCCATTTG
>Ga0136596_1000319_pt1 | contig 24616 bp, 27 predicted proteins | sample AntRauTorcE11897_FD_101387 | JGI IMG/M metagenome (GOLD analysis project Ga0136596, IMG submission 101387) | Saline lake microbial communities from Rauer Islands, Antarctica - Metagenome Torckler E11 #897 | ecosystem: Environmental > Aquatic > Non-marine Saline and Alkaline > Saline | place... | reverse complement strand
TCTATTTGCTCTGAAAATGTTGCTCTGATGGTTCTATCAGTGGCAAATTTTTCTTCTTGATTCCCAGGATCCGTATTTATTACGGTTGGAGGAGTATCGTCCTGAGCTTCTTCCGTCCTGAATGTCCAGCTATAATCCTCAGATAGAGGGTTGCCTGCTAAGTCCATTATATCTGTGGTGATGGTTACGATATATACCGTTCCTTTTTCAAACTCTTCATTCGGAATAAATATGGCTGTTGTTCTTTCATAGTCCAAGGTGCCTGCTATAACATTTTCACCTTCCATTACTATATAACTTGAGGTAGTAAGAGTTGATAAATCTATTTGCTCCGTAAAAGTTGCTCTGATGTTCTGATCAGTGTTAAAATCTTCTTCTTGATTTCCAGGATTGGTTGAACTTACTTCAGGGGAAGTATCGTCCGTTTCTTCTTGTGTCTCAGTTGTAAAGCTCCATTCATAGTTTTCTTGCAAAGAAATGCCGCTCATATTTTCGGCTCCCGTTGTAATAGTAGCAGTATATGCAATTCCATTTTCCAATAAGCTATTAGGTGAAAAAATGGCCATTGCCCCACTATAGCTTACTTCCCCAGAGATAACCGTGTTTCCTGCTCTTAACAAAAAGGTCGCAATGTTTATAGTTTGGGAGTTCATTTCTTCACTAAATCGTACCGTAACTGCTGTATTGGCCGGAACATTTTGTTCGTTATTTGATGGGGAAGTTCCTGATATCTGAACTGGTGTTATCTGGGATTCGTCACCGGTTGTAAAATCCCACACATGGTCTTCTTTCATGGAGTTTCCGGAAATATTCTTTACACCCACTGTTATAGTAGCCCTAAATCCCTTGTTTGGCAGGAGGCTTGAGTCAGGTATAAAAATTGCAGTGCTATCTCTGAAATCAACAACACCTGGTAAGGAAGTGGTATCTTGCATTAACGTAAACGTAAATATGTTGACACTTGATGGAGTTACGGGTTCATTGAAAGTAGCAGTAATGATCGTATTGGTTGAAATATTTCCTGCCTCAGCGACTGGTGAAGTCGATTGAACCTGAAGGTCATCAAACAGGCCTTCCAATCCTGATTGGTTTTCGCATCCGCTTAATAGACCGGACATAATTAATAGCATAATTGGAACAATTACGTATTGATGATACACCCCTTGTTTAGAAACGGCGAATGATGGATTTTCACACATAATTATCTTTGTTGACTTGCTAATTAATAACAGAAGTTTTCACCTGTATTACATAGAGAGCAAAAAGCGAGCCAAAGAAAACAGCCCTTCATCACAATTTGAGCTTATTGTTACAAATAACCGGAGGATGGGTTGTGAAAATATGATACACCTGCAGAATTGTAAATAGTTTTATACATACTTCACAAAATCATAAGCTCTATGGTCGAATTGATATATCTTTCATTCAGCTAATAATCTGTAATTTATACAAGCCTTTTCTTTTTTCCTGTAATGCTAATTGGGGTGTTTTTTGGCAATATTGTAGACAATCATTTCTAAAAAAATCAAGAGGGTTATGATCGAGAACATAGAAGTAACTCCACTACAGGTCTTTGACAGACTGCCAAAAACGGGTACAGAGAACAAGAGGTATCCGGATCCTGATGATCTGCATCAAGAAACTGGGATAACAATTAAAAAAATAATAAAGAAAAAGAATGAGTCGCCGCGTACAAACAAAAATAAAAAGGTTACGATAAACTAATTCGGGAAAGGTAAAAGAGTAGGCTTCAACAACAAATAGAAATGTGTTTACAATAATCAGGGCTTTATAATAGTAGTGAGATTTAAGACATGAGATAATAGACGTATTATCTGAGTCCAATATCTCACATTAAACACCTAAAATGTAAGCTCTTGTTTCTATTCAATAATCTAACCCGAAAAATACCGTGAAATATCTAACAACTGCCCGGTTTATTGTAACACATAGGGAATCATAAAAGTGCAGTTTATACCCGTGAAATAATTTCACACTAAATATTCAGAAAAAAATAGAAAGTCATGAGAGAAAGAAAAATATTCCCGTTCAGAACTTCATTTATAGCCTTGTTTCTGGCTGTATTTGCAATAGGCAGTACACAATACATGAGTCCAATCCCACAGGAAACCGCAGATAACGAGCCCACTGTGGTAAGTACAATCCCATCTGATGGAGAAATGGATGTAGAAAGAAACATAGTTATAGAGATCACTTTTAGCGAAGAGTTAGATTCAACGGCCCGGCAGAATTCCACCTTTACATTAATGCAGGGAACAGTGTCCGTTACCGGGACCTTAGAGTATTCCGGCAACAAAGGCTATTTTACAGTAACTGAAGGCTTAGAGGCCGAAACCGAATATACGGCTAACATAACGATCGTAAGCAATTATTCAGGTGCCAATCTTTACGATGAGCAATTCAATGATGAGCAAACTGAGGAAGAAAATTATTCAAGCAATGGTAAAAAATGGATTTTTATCACGGGCGGAAACAGTGACCCGATAGAAAGTGTAGATCTGGGGACTGCTGCTAATTTTGTTATTCTTGCACGAACTTTAATTGATAATGATTACGGATCTGAAGTTACCGGAGAAAAAGGTATTGATCCGAATTTCAAAAGCTCCAGAATAGATAAAAAGGTGTCTTCGTTAAATAGCAAAGACGCTGACAAGAAAACAGCCCGCGTAGACTCAACCCTCAAAAAGAATGACAACCGGGGAAATTCAGCAATCAAAGCTAATCTAAGTTCTAACGATCTGAATAAAGCATTTGAAGATATGATGACAGCCTACACCAATGCCGCAGTGATATCGCCGGTTGACTTCATTGATTACAAATTCATCCAATCAAATGATACGCTCGATTTTTTTTGGGAAGAAGATCAAATGAATTCAATGAATTCCTCAGAACAGGGATTAGAAGAGGAACATAATACTCAAGGCGAGATGGATAAAAACACCCATGAAACCTCGATAACACTACAACCCGGAGTTTATAAGTGGAATGAGTCAGTTGAAATCTCAACAAATATTATACTATCCGGTAATGCTGAAGCTGTATGGGTTTTTCAGATTCCTGAAAGCCTGACTGTTAACGACGGCATAGAAATCACTCTTAGCAATGGTGCCGTTGCCGAACATATATTCTGGCAAGTAGCCGGTGAAGTAAATATTGGTCCTTCAGCTCACATTGAAGGGATCATTCTATCTCAAAAAGGAATCACCATGGAAAAAAGCGCGACTATAAATGGTCGAATGTTAGCCCAGGAAGATGTGACCCTTGATGATAACATAATCATGGAGCCCAAAGTATTAGTATCTGCTCAAAAAACAAGCAGTAACAAATAGATCTTTGAGGTTCTATCTCTAAATAGAAAAAGCATCCCTGACAATCATCAGGGATGCTTTTTTATATAATACAGAATTCATTTAGTAGCTTTGATAAGCCCCGTTTGATCTTATTTTCCTTTAGATCGGTACAGAGCCAAACCAACTATAAGTACGATTGCAGAGATCAGAATCGGAACATAATCTCCGGTACTAACAGCTACATCAGCTCCAAATAATGAAAACGTTTCTGAGTCTGCCATGTATTGATAACCAAAAAATATAACACCTATCAATCCGCCAATGCTTAGTATACTGCCTAATGTTTGATTCATTTTTACTCCTTTTTCTTAATGTTTCATGTAAATAGATTGTTAATCTAAGCAGTATGAATTTGGACATATTCTTTCACATGTACCGTATACATTACTTGTTTTATGTTACAGGTATCACAGGTTTAGATCTTTAAAAGGCTTTTCCTAAACAGTGATCGGGGGAAAGAGCTTCTAAATACCTGCAATTTATGTAAGAATAATTCACCTATCTGTAACACAAAAGGAATGAGATTGAATGATCTTGATGATCATTCTCGGATGAATAGAAACCAGTTTTGAAATTGAAGCACATCATCCTATTGATACCTTAAAAAAACGATAAAAACAGATGGAATTATTAGATGTTGAGAAATCGAAAGCTTTTATCATTGTCGAGATCATTGAATATGTACCGGACTCTGTTGTGATTAAAACAATTATTAAAAAAACTACCGGTAATATTAGTGCTGTCTCATTCGATACAGGTGAGAAACTGGAGGATAAAACATCTCCCTTCGATACATTTATTCAGATCATTGATGGAAAGGCAGAAATTATTATTGATGGAAGTTCAAACGTATTGGAAGTAGGGCAATCGATCATCATTCCGGCTCACGCTCTTAATTCAATAAAGGCAAATAACCGATTCAAAATGATATCAACCGTAATTAAAAGCGGATACGATGAGGTTAGCTAATCTTATCTAAACAATTTCATTCCTAGAACATGATCGACTCTTACATTGATGAAGAACCATTTATTGAACCCAAAACAACTGTAAATTTGAAGCTGTATGTGAGATACATGGTTAGTTTACGTTGCAAGATGGTCGTTAAGGATGAGCTAAAAAAGCTTGAAATTAAACATTTGATACTACCTCGCGGAGCTATTGAATTTCTTGAAGAAGTGTCACAAAATGAGTTAAGCACTCTCAAGAGAAATCTACGGAAATCCGGACTGGGCTTGTTGAGTTTTCAGGAAAGTAAACTCATTGATCGGATCATCAATACTATTATTGAAGGGGTTCATTACTTTGATAAATTACCAAAGCTCACCTATTCCGAGATCATCTCAAGTAACTTAAATGATGCAAACGAATCTTTTCTGAAGATCTTTTCAGAAGTTGTGGGTATGTCGGTCATTCAATTTATTGTGATCCAAAAAATTGAAAAGATCAAAGAAATTCTGCTTTACGATAACCTCCCCTTATCCGAAATAGCCAACATACTTCAATATAAGAGCGAGCAGCATCTCGTAGCCCAGCTCAAAAAATATACGGGCCTTACACCCGAGTATTTTGAAGATTTAAAAAAAGAACGTAGAAATAAGGCTGATCAAAGCCCACAAATTTCCCATTCAGATTAGTCAACTTCTACTTCCAAATCTTCACCTGACTCATTCAATGGTATTCTAGATCGTAAAGTGGTTTTAAATCCTTCTGCTGTCAAATATGTAAGCTTTTGCATTCTTGGTGTAACAGTTGCTGTCCGTACATTAACGATACTTCTTCGTGATAATAATATCACAACGACCCCGCAGTTTGCGGGAAATTACGGACACCATTATGAAACTATTAACCAAGCCGGGCAACGTGTTTGCAACTCTGCTCCTGGCAATATCCATTATATCAGCAGCTTGTTCATCAACAGGAATGCAGCGCTCAGAAGATGTGCAGTCAACCATGAAAACGGTAGATCAGGACATTAAACTGATCGTTGTACAACTTGACGCCATCGGTGCCTCGCTTGATGAATTAACCAAGCCTGGGCAGTCTGATGTTAAAAAAGCATTTGAATTGTATTCAAAAAATGTGTCAAAAATTGAGAAAATGGAGAATGATTTCTCAAAACACGCCGATGAAATGACCTTAAGCGGTAAAAAATACTTTGAAGCATGGGACAAAAAGAACCAGTACGACAACCCTGACATTCAGAGAAGCAGCGATGAACGGCGTGCAGCACTTGGCAAAATCTATGATAGAATAGCTGAAAACAATAAGGGCGTAAAAGAAGCCTTCAGAATCTATGTTTCTGATACTAATCAGATAGATTCGTACATGTCTAACGATCTGACAACCAAAGGAATCACATCTATTGCAACAATGTCTGACAGAACTGTGCAAAATGGATATAATCTGAAAAACGAACTGGAAAACCTTCAGATAGCAATTGAAGACGCCAGATCAGAAATGACACAGACCGGAATTTCAATGAATTAACAGAAATACAAGGCACGCGAATGCAACACAATTGTATTGCTTGCCCATTAAAATAGACGAGACTAAAAGCCCTGTTGGATTTTCCATCAGGGCTTTTTCATTTTAGAATTCAAATATTGAGTCTTAGAAATTCAAAAACAGTAATTTATATAACTATACTTTCCTGCTGTGTAACAATTCAGTAATGAAGGTAACCATTGTAGCCGACCAATCAATAGCCGTTAAAACCGGTGCTTCTGTTGAAGGAAGATTATTGGCAAGAATAGCAGCCGTTACCATCGAAGTTAACACAATTGTTACACCTGCTTATTAATAAAAATGGTTGCAAAACACCTGCCTCAGTGGCAGATGGCAACCTTTTTTCTCCAAAACAAATGATGCTTATTAAATAGCTTCTTTTAAGCACATAAAGCTTTGAAAGCCCCGTATATGATTCATATACGGGACTTTTTGTTTGATGAATTCATAGCATTTCAGACGGTGTAAGATTTTTGGCTCTTATTTTCTTTACTCAGTGGACCCTGATTTACAAGACTTCAGGCAATCAGCCCCTTGACCAAACCAACCCACCCCGGCCTCCTTAGTGCGGCTGCGACTTGCATGGGAGGGGACAAGATTACAGCCTGCTCCATTGGAGCAGCACGTTTGAAAAAAACAACCCCTCGCCATAGGTTCGATATGCTCCCCGAGTAGTTTGTGAACTCAAAGCCAACTCAACATAACATCCCTAAGGGACGAAGCCCATCGCGATGGGTTCATCCTTTTACAAACGTACTTGTCCCTACCGAGATAAATAACCATGCAGTCTAAATTAAACTTCACTGCCAAATTCTCACCAAAGCGTCTTCTTTCCTTGCGGCAGTTTGAAGGTTTGGAGATTTGTACAGGCGTGCCGGGGAAAGAGACAAAGATAGGGTCCTGTTGAGTGGGGCAAGATCTCGATCTGACCGATAACCGGTCTGATCGATGACTATGGCTAAGGTACACGAATCCAACAATCGGTCAGACGGCTTTAAGCCGGTAAAACACAAGTAAACACATTCGCAATTCGGTCCATCGATCTTTCGCGTTTCTGCCCGATTTACGATGGACGATTTATTCCTCAACCCATCGCACCCAAAGGAATAGGACACGCTATGGTCTCGGATATTGCTCTTAGAAGTTCTTTCTCCCCAATGGTCATTTTTTTATCAGCAGCAATACAATGTATCATTGCACTAAGCATATATTTTTTGACCGGATTAGCTGATGCAACGAATTCATTCATTGCCTGGTCAAGTTCATCAAATCCACATTCTTCCTTTTTCAAGAAACGCACATTATCCGGCATCACACTTTTGATCGGTTTAAGTCCAGCCTGCCAGGCAGCTTCCGGATTTTTATCCGAGACATAGGAAAGAGAAGACAACATCACAGAAATTTCCTTCCCTAATGGCTTCAGATGATGATGGCGAATTTCAGGCTCTTTTGTTTTGGAAAATGTGGCATCAAGTTTACTGGTGATTAACTTTTCAAGAGCGAATGAAAAGATATTCACCCTCTCCTGCACCAGCTTTTCAACTGTTTTGCGAAATGATTTATACTGTTTTTCACTCATTTGCCGTAAGGCCGGAAAAGATAATTCAGCAAGCGGCAGATACCATTCCCTTTTTCCTTTTTCAAGTGCTGTAACCATATTGTTTAACTGATTCTCCATGCCTTCCTCAAGATCATTTTTTAGCCAGTAAGGGATAGCATTTTGCCCGGATTCATCCGCTTTCAATATCAGTGCATAGATCAGAGCTTCTGCGGCAAGTGGTTCATGAGCTGCGTTTTTCAAAGTTGCAGGCAGATCCTTCATCAGCTTACCGGCACGGCTTACATGTTCGGCACTCAGAGTTCCTACAGCGGCAACTATAACTTCAGGAGTCAGAGCTTTATGGCCACCCACTGATACCTTAGATCGCTGACTGTCAAGTGAACCGGCTATATGATCTTTCTGAAACTTTTCATGAATTCGTTTTTCTCTCTTGCTGTCGTCTGCGCTTAACGATGGGCTAATTGCCTGAATTCTTTTTTCAATAGGAGGATGTGTGGAGTAGATCTTATCTAAAAATGTATGGAAGCTGCTTGCAAAAAAAAGATGACTCATTTCCATAGAATGACCATCCCTGATCTCAGCTCCTTTAGCAGAGGAACCAATTTTTCTAAGAGCACCGGCCAGTCCATCAGGGTTGCGCGTGTATTGAACCGCTGCCGCATCAGCCAGATATTCACGCTGACGTGAAATAGCCGATTGAATCATCCGTCCAAATAACATCCCTATATAACCGATAATAATCAGCACCAACCCAAGAATTATGATTATAAAAGTAGAATTCCCACCGCCTTTATTATTGCTTTTACTTTTTACACGCATGCCACCTGAATAGAACATGGTGCGAATTATAACCATCCCCATGATGTGGATCATAAGGATTCCATTTAAAATACCTATCAAACGGATGTTAAGCCTCATATCTCCGTTAAAGATGTGACTGAATTCATGAGCGATAACACCCTGAAGCTCATCCCTGTTAAGCTGTTCCAAAGCACCGCGAGTAACACCAACTGCCGCATCTTCCGTTGTTAAGCCGGCTGCAAAAGCATTGATATTATCTTCACTATCAAGGATATAAACGTCCGGTACCGGAATTCCCGAAGCGATAGACATTTCCTCTACTATATTCATGAGCTTTTGTTCATCGGGATGCGAGGTAGAGGGCTCCAGTTTGCGACCTCCAAGCATCTCTGCGACAGCAGAACCACCTTTTCGTAACTGTGCGATCCGAATGAAAGTACCGGTAATAATTACTGCAAGTATGATAGAGCTTATAACTATGAGTAAGGATGGATTCCACAGCTCTTCCGAAGATAGTAGCAGCAAAACAACAGCCAGATAAACCGATATTACGATCCCTGCTACGGCCATCAGATATAGAATGATAAGTTTCCCTGTATTGCGTTTTGCCCGATCCTGAGCTTCAAAAAAATCCATCTGAAATAAATTAGGTTAGATAAAATTTATCCCCGCTAGACTTCACAATTCTGAATAGGGATAAAAAAAGACCTCAACTAAATTAAAATGATACTTTAGGAGCTTCACGTTCTTCTTCAGATTCGATCTTAAATTGCTGTGCAGGAGAAAAACCAAAACCACCCGCAAATATCATATTGGGGAATTGCTCGCGATACGTATTGTAGTTCATTACGGCATCGTTAAATGCCTGCCTTGCGAATGCAATCTTGTTTTCTGTGGATGAAAGCTCTTCGGTTAGCTGCATCATATTCTGATTTGCTTTCAGATCAGGATAGTTCTCTGAAAGAGCAAATAACTTACCTAAGGAACCGGTCAATGTCTGCTCAGCTCCCATTAAGTTTTGCATAGCCTCAGGATCATCCGGCTGATCGGCTGCTTTCTGTTCTGCCTGTTGCGCCTGATTACGGGCTTGTATGACTGCTTCAAGAGTTTCACGCTCATGCTCCATATATGATTTAGCCGTTTCCACAAGATTTGGGATCAGATCGTACCGCCGTTTCAGCTGAACGTCTATTTGTGCAAACGCATTTTTCAAGCGGTTTTTAAGAGTTACCAGTTTATTGTAAATGCCGATAAACCAGGCAATCACAACTATTACGATAATTACGAGGACAATAATTGCAGTCATAGCTTTGGGTATCTATTTGATGAAGGATGACTATTTAAAAATACATTTTATAAAGCAAGAATATACAAGATGTACATTAGCGTGCAAACTGCTTCACTCAATACATTCGCAACTTTGTCTTTCGGTCCCCTTTCTCACTTTTTCCATATGAACCTTGATCTCAAGGATTTCAGGATTAACAGGATTCTTTGTAGACGATCCCATAGGGCAAAATCTCGATCTGACCGATAGCCGGTCTGATCGATGACTAAGGCATCGGTACTTAATTACAACAATCGGACGGACGGACTTGAAGCCGTCAGACCAAGAGTAAACATTCACAATTCGATCTTTCGGTCCATCGGTTAAACGCATTTCTGTCTGATTTGCGAAAGATCTATGAACCGATTTACGATGGACGATTTGGCCTCTTAGCTTGCTCCATCGGAGCACTATGCTTGAAAAAACAACCTCGCAAAACTACGCCGCGCCGTAGGTGCGATATGTTATGAATTAAGATTGGGATGCCGAGTCCAACATAACGTCCCTAACGGGACGTGAGAGCTAAGTCGAAACTCTTTACAAACATGCTGTCCCTGCCGGGACAGACTCCTGTTGAACCATGAAACCAAATCTAAACCCACCTCCTATTTACAATATTTAATCGCTTCTACCCCAAAACTTAATGCAGTTCATTTTTTATAATTCAAAGCACGTATTATTTTCAGGCTTCACTTTTTCAAAGAACCAATGGTTAATTGTGGACAGCCTTCACAAAAGATCATTTTTATTTTCGTGTATTTGTGCATCCGCAGTTATATATAATATATTCTCATTTTTGCCTCGATTTCGCTTTCGGGCAATTCTTAGAATTTGTATGTTTGAAGCCATTAAAATTATCCTTAACCATCAATCCAGCTAAATCTTGAAATCATTATCTGCTCAAAGCCTGATCGTTTCTTTTATCAGCCTGATGGTTTTCTGGTATATCATGAGTGGTTTTTTTGATATTACCCATTCCTTGATGGGTGTACTAAGTGTGGGTATTGTAATGGCGATCAATTACAAGCTCAAAGCTCATTCCTTTTTTGAGGGCGAAACTGATGTGATCAAAGATCTTCGCTTCTTTTATGCACCTTATTATTTCGCATGGCTCTTGATGCAGATCGTGATATCGGGAATTCAGGTGGCTAAGATCTTGCTGAGCCCTTCTTTACCCATTCAAACATCGGTGGTGAAATTCAAAGTTGATTTCCCAAACCCGCATTGTAAAATGATCCTCGGTAATTCCATCACTCTTACACCGGGTACCCTGACGGTCGATATTCAAGGCGATGAATTTATTGTACACGCCATCTCTCCCTTTTCTTTTGAAGGGATAGCGAGCGATGCCATGCCCCAACAAGTGTTAAAGTTATTCACCAAAGAAATGCATCCCGTGGTCTCAGATTTTGAAGTAATACACACTCAGGAGGGACTGATCTAATGGATTCATTCTTCTTATATAGCGCTGTACTTTTGACCGCAATTATTGCTGTACCTGCTTACAGAGTAGTTAAAGGCCCTACCGTTTTCGACCGCTTGGTCGGAACCAACGCCATCGCGACTAAAACTATCGTTCTTATTTGTCTGATTGGCTATGTATTTGGGCGCATAGATATGTTTATTGATATCACTCTTGCTTACGCCATTTTGGGATTTGTTGGATCACTAACCATTGCGAAATATTTTTCATCTGAAAGTATAAACGTCCGGTTTGATGATTGATATAACCTCTATTTTAACGATCGTTTTTGTTTCAGCAGGTATTTTCTTTTTACTGATCGGAAGCGTCGGGATCATTCGCCTGCCGGATTTCTATTCCAGAACCCACGCCACCAGTAAAAGTGATACACTTGGGATGATGCTCGTCATCATCGGCCTTATCATTTTTGAAGGAATGACAATAAACAGCGGGAAATTATTTCTGATCCTATTGTTCATCCTGCTGGCCAATCCTATCGGTGCTCATGCATTGGCAAGAGCCGCACTGCATGCAGGACTGAAACCTCTCTTCCCCGATAATACCAAAGACAAGGAGGAAGACTAATGTATTGGGAACTAGAACTCATATTGTTCATCTTTTTACTCATCACAGCTATTATAGCATTGGAGTCTAAAAATCTGCTCGTTGCTTCGGTAATGTTAACCATGTTTAGCTTTCTTATGGCCCTTTTATTCACCACCATGGGCGCCGTTGATGTAGGATTTACTGAAGCTGTTGTTGGAGCCGGAGTGACCGGAATTTTGTTAATCGTCGCAATTTATCAAACCACTTATAAAACAGAAGATTGAAGTACCTAAAATTACTTTTGATCATAGCGTTTACCCTTGTGCTGCTTTTTGCTGCATCGGATCTTCCATATCGAGGAGATGCTGATAACCAAATGAATCAAGAAGTCAGTATGACCGGCACCGAAGTACCCGGCAACTACTATATACAGGAAGCATATAACGATGCCCACACACCCAACATCGTAACGGTTATTTTGGGCGACTATCGTAGTATTGATACCCTGGGTGAGCAAATTGTTATTTTTACCGCTGGTCTGATTGTATTTTTATTGCTACGAAACCACCGAGAAGAAGGAGAGGAAAATGACGAATAGATCTCCAAGTCCTATTATTTTACTGGGCACTCGATTTTTAAGTCCATATATCATGGTATTTGGGTTTTACGTGATCTTCCACGGGCACTATTCTCCCGGAGGAGGATTTCAAGGCGGAACTTTATTAGCCGTATCCTTACTTCTTATCCGAATTGCCAGTGGTACCAAGATCGCTAGCCTTCAGTTCAAAGACTATTTGGCAACCCCATATGCTGCACTTGGTGTACTCATTTATTTTGGTACCGGATTAGTCGCCATTTTCACAGGTGGATATTTCCTCGACTACGAACAGCTGCCTATACCCGGACTTGAAGCTGCTGATTTACGCTATTGGGGAATTTTGATCATTGAATTAGGAATTGGACTAACTGTAATGACCGTCCTTGTATTGATATACGATAATATGGTAAAAGGAGAAGATTATGCTTGATTTCTTTATGGGACATTACGCATACTGGTTTACCATCATTCTGTTGGCTATCGGACTTTATGGTATGCTGATGAAAAAAAACCTGGTAAAAAAAGTCATAGGACTATCCATTTTCCAGGCCGGCGTGATCTTGTTCTTTGTATCTGTGGCTATGAAAGAAGGTGCTACAGTGCCTGTTAAAGCCTATGGACTCCCCGTAAGCGAAGTTTCCAACTACATGAACGCCCTTCCACATACCTTGATGCTGACAGCTATAGTTGTGGGAGTTGCAACCCTGGGTGTGGCCTTTGCGCTTCTGATCAACATTTACAATCGCTACGGCACCCTCAACGAAGAAGAACTTTTAGATAAGATTCAATGATCGGATCCGAAATACCGGCGTTAATACCCGTTACATATATCTTTTTTGCGATCCTGATTCCCGTAATCGGACTCTGGAAACGTGAGATCACCTGGCACCTGAGTCTGCTTGGAACCGGTATCGCCACTTTTTTCTCCGCCTGGGGATTTATGCATCTCATTCAAACTGGCGAAACCATTCGTTATTTTTTCGGCGGATGGATGCCTCCTGTTGGCATCGAGTTTGTATATGACGGCTTAGCCGCTTTCATTGTCCTGGTGATCAACGCCATTGCCTTCCTGGTACTCATTCATTCCAAAGAGATCAGCAAGGTCGAATTTCCCGGAAAGAAAATGGCCTATTATACCGTCTCTATGCTGCTTATGCTCGGCTTCAACGGAATGGTGCTTACAGGCGATCTCTTCAATCTCTACGTATTCCTTGAAATTTCTTCACTCTCCAGTTACGCCCTCATCGCGATCGGTGAGAAACGTGCACCATACTCTGCATTCAGATATTTGATCATTGGTACGGTTGGCGGCTCCTTCTATTTATTAGGTGTTGGGTTTTTATACACTGTCACCGGTACCCTCAACATCATCGATATGCATGAGATGTTACCTATGGTTATCGGACATTCTTCTGTGATCGCAGCCCTGATACTTATGATAGTTGGAGTTGGGGTGAAAGCAGCTTTATTTCCACTTCATGGATGGCTACCTGATTCTTACACTTTTGCTTCTTCCACTTCCTCGGCCCTCATCGCGCCAATCGGAACCAAAGTTGCAGCTTACATTCTATTCAGAATAATACTGTTCTTATTCGGTGTTGAACTGATCGACGAGCAGCTTCCTGTTACAACTATAATTGGTATTTTTGCCGGAATCGGTATTCTATATGGTTCCATCATGGCCATTGCTCAGAGCGAATTGAAGAAAATGCTCGCTTACAGTTCGGTTTCCCAGATCGGTTATATCATTATGGGGATCAGTCTGGCAAACCCGTTTGGGTTTATTGGAGCGGTACTGCACATTCTCAATCACGCTATGATGAAAGCCCTGCTCTTCCTCGTCTCAGGAAGTTTGAGGCTCAAGGAAGGTCACTCCCTCATCACCAAATTTGACAATTCATACCGTAAGAAATATCCATGGACGATGGCTGCATTTACCACGGCCGCCATTTCTATGGTTGGGCTTCCTCCTCTCGCCGGTTTCTTTTCAAAATGGTATCTGGCATTAGGAACTATTGAAAACAGCAACTGGCTGTTACTGGCTGTCATATTGATCAGCTCCCTTCTCAATGCCGTGTATTTCTTCCGAATTATAGAAAAAGTATATCTGAACAATCCCGAAGCGGAATCACCTGAAGAATCTGAAGTTGTTGAAAAAGATGAAGTCGGTTTTAGCATGATGTTCCCAATGGCCGTGATGGCGATCGGATTGTTGCTAGTAGGTATTTTTAATGCCTACATCGTAAATATAATTTTCAACATGTTTCCGGCAGGATTTTAAATAACAAACAAACGCAATGGAGCTTACGTACATCCCTTTATTAGCTGTTCTTGTATCGCTTGCTGCGGTGCCGTTCATCTTGCTGAGTTCAAAAAAACCGAATCTCCGCGAGTTCTGGACTATCCTGGCCGGGGTTATCAAATTCCTGCTGGTTCTTACTTTGTTGCCATCAGCCCTTCAGGGAAATGTGATAGAGCTTGAATTGCTTGAAATTGCTCCAAATCTGCCACTCGTTCTCAGAGCCGATACTTTTGGGGTTTTCTTTGCACTTATTGCCTCTGGATTGTGGATCTTTACCTCTTTTTATTCTATTGGCTACATGCGCGGTCATCATGAGAAAAAACAGACTCGCTACTTCGCCAGTTTTGCCATTTGTTTGAGCTCCACCATTGGTATTGCCTTTTCAGGTAACTTGCTGACCTTTATTATTTTCTACGAAATGCTAACACTGGCTACCTATCCGCTGGTTATTCACAGCGAGACCAAAAAAGGAATTGCAGCAGGTCGTAAATACCTAACCTACACACTTACTGCAGGATTACTACTGATCGCTGCCGCGGGTATCACCTATTCCCTGACCGGAACACTTGATTTCCAGGCCGGCGGAATATTTGACGGCGTTGAGCTTTCACAAACCATGGCAGTAACCATTTTTATTTTATTCCTTGGCGGTGTCGGGGTGAAAGCAGGTATCATGCCATTACATAGCTGGCTGCCTTCAGCAATGGCCGCCCCGACTCCTGTTAGTGCTCTGTTACATGCCGTGGCGGTAGTTAAATCAGGGGTTTTTGGAGTGATCCGTGTAGTTGGGTTTATTTTTGGTCCAGAAGTGATGGCTGAATTCGGACTCAATGAAATTCTGATGGTGCTGGCCGGGATAACCGTGATCGTAGCTTCCCTTCTAGCCTTCGCACAAGACAATTTAAAACGACGTTTGGCATATTCTACGGTAGGACATCTTTCTTACATTGTATTAGGGGTCTCCCTTTTGACCGAAACCGGGTTGATCGGAAGTATTATGCATATATCCTTCCATGCCACCATGAAGATCACCCTGTTTTTCTGTGCGGGAGCAATAATGGTCAATCTGCACAAAAAAAATATCAGCGATCTGAATGGAATTGCAAAAGTGATGCCGTGGACCATGGCCGCTTTCGTGATCGGTTCGATGGGGCTGGCCGGAATTCCACCCGTAAATGGATTTGTAAGTAAATGGTACCTCGCCACCGGAGCGCTTGAAGGAGGAATGATGATCCCCGTGATCATTTTAGTGATCAGTGGATTATTGAATGTGGGATATTTCTTCCCAATTATTCATCGCGCTTATTTTCGAAAAGGAGGTCCTGAATTAGAAGGACACACAGAAGCTTCACCATTTATGGTAGTTCCGTTATTCAGTACGGCGGTTCTCTCCATTTTATTTGGATTGAATCCTGATCTCTTCTTCAATTTCTTTGATATGGCAACCTCGGTAGCATCAAGCATTTTTAACCCACTGTAACTATGAAAACCTGGCACTGGATAGCACTTGGTACTTTACTCATTGTGAGCTTAATCCTGGAGTTCACCTATCTCGCAGATTATGCCTCCCACTGGTGGAATCATGTGCCTGCATTTTATGCACTTTTGGGCGGACTCGGATGTGCTGTTTTAATTTTTGTTTCCAAAGGATTAGGTAAAATTTTCATCTTAAGCGACGAAGACTACTATGATCGTTGAGCTTCTTTCTATCCCGGCAATTATTTTGATTTTAGGAGCTTTTGTTCTCCCGCTGTTACCGGAGCGCATCCGAAGTACGGCCTTCATTACTTTTCCACTGCTTGCCTTGGCTATGGTTTGGACAATGCCGGAAGGAAACCTTCTTCAAACCCCATTTGCTAGTTATGAGCTACAGCTTTTGGCAGTGGATGGCTTGAGCCGGATCTTTGGGATCATCTTTTCTTTGATTACCATAATTGGGGGGATCTACGCTTTTCATATTAAAGATCTTGGACAACAAAGCTCTGCACTTGCTTATGCAGGTGGTGCTTTGGGAGTAACATTTGCAGGCGATTTCTTCACCCTTTTTATTTTCTGGGAAATTATGGCTGCAGCTTCCTCCTACTTAATTTGGGCCAGAGAAACCAAAGAATCTGACAAAGCAGGTATGCGGTACCTGTTGGTTCACATTTTCGGCGGGGGATTATTGTTTACAGGAATCTTGCTGCATCTCACAAGCGGGGGCTCTTTAATGATCGAAAGTATCGAACCTGCTTATACAGCAGCGAATATTTTCATGTTGTTGGGTGTGGCCTTAAATACGGCCGTTCCCCCACTCCACGCCTGGTTAGCTGATGCTTATCCTAAAGCCACTATCACCGGGGCAGTTTTTATGAGTGCCCTTACCACCAAGTCTGCCGTTTATGTGATGATCCGTCTCTTCCCCGGCTGGGAAATACTGATCTGGGTTGGAGTAGTTATGGCGATCTACGGAACTATCTATGCTCTGCTAGCCAACGACATTCGTGAAATTTTGGCCTACAGTATCATCAGTCAGATCGGATATATGGTAACAGCCATAGGCATTGGTTCAGAGCTGGCATTAAATGGAGCAACTGCTCACGCCTTTAACCACATCATATACAAATCACTGCTATTTATGGCGGCAGGAGCTGTTATTCATGCAACCGGCACCAGTAAGCTCAGTGAATTAGGTGGATTTGCTAAAAAAATGCCTTTGATCATTGGGCTTTATATGGTCGGTGCATTATCCATTTCTGGAATGCCATTCCTAAACGGGTTTGTCAGTAAGACCATGATCTCAGGCGCACTAGGTGACGCTCATCTTGAATGGCCTATTCTGCTTTTACTGATCGCAACCATCGGGACCTTCCTTCATACCGGACTCAAACTTCCCTATTTCACTTGGTTTGCTGAAAAGAAAAGTGAGCTCGAAGTCTCATCCATCCCAACAAATATGAAAGTTGCCATGGGAATTGGAGCCTTTTTCTGCATCCTTTTTGGATTGGCCCCGCAATTACTTTACAGTCAGCTTCCTTATCCAACCGATTTCAAGCCATTTTCCATATATAACTTTGTGGAAATGACACAGATCCTAGTATTAGCATTTGCAGGATTCTGGTTCTTAAAAAAACATCTCAATATTTCTTCGACCATTTCTCTGGATACAGATTGGTTCTACCGCCGACCAGCTGATCTTGTACAAAAAGCATTTGTTCAAGCTCCAAACAATCTGTTTGGCTTTACAGAAGATATAACACTGAAACTTGCTAACAAGCTCTCTGCGTTATCCAAGAATCCTATCAGGTATATGCTCCCGGCTTTCACATCAGAGGGCAGAGAAGTTAAATCTGATGGATTCACCGCTTCCATGAGTGCCGCACTCGCTTTTATACTCTTTGGATTTTTAGTAGCTATTTTGGTGGTATTCCTTTAATTATCCTTTGGATTGGATAACTTCGAGGAATCAATCAAAACTCTAAGGCTTTTTTATTCTTGAAGTATTTATTCAGCTTTTTCTTTTTACTCATCTGGATCTCTTTTCTTCCATTTTCATTTCTCAAAGCTCAGTCAGGATCTTCCTCTAAACAGAATAGTACTAAGGTTGACTCTGTAGAATTTGCCATATTACCTGCCCTGGGCTATAACTCTGACTGGGGTATTGTAGGCGGTGGAATTTTAAGCCGATACAGTTATAAAAATGACATAAACCCATTTCACTCTTACTTTACCGTTTTCGCGCTAGCTTCTACAAATGGACTCTTTGCAAGCTCTTTCTTTTTCGATAAACCTAATATTTTTGGAACCGATCAAAGGCTGAGTTTTGATATTTATCTCTCCCGTTTCTCCCAAAATCAATACTATGGTATAGGAAATTATAACAAGATAGAGTTAGAACCTGAAGGCAATCCGGAATTTTACCTTTATGAATCTTTTACCTCAGAAATTGAACTGATACTCAGAAAGCCGGTCATTGAAATGAATTCCAGATCCAGAATAGATGTCTATGGTATTCTAAATGCAAATTACCGCACCCCATTAGGTGATAATTCAGGAAGGTTTATAACCCAAGACGAACCTAAAGGTATAGATGGGGCCCAAACATTGAGTCTGGGAACCGGAGTGATCTTGGAAAACAGAGACAGTGAATTTAACCCAACAACCGGAACCTATGCAAAAACAGGCTTCCAAGTTGGAAATAACTACATTGGCAGTGGGTATAACTATCTGAATATTACAACTGAATTTAGGGGGTATACTTCATTTCAGTTTGGACGGCAGATCACTTTTGCCAATCGACTTAAATTTAACCATACTTCAGGATCACTACCCTACTGGAAACTGGCTGAACTTGGTGGGGAAGAAACCATGCGTGGTTATCCCGAAAACCGGTTCCTTGATGACAATGTGCTCTTTCTTAATTCCGAACTCCGGTCATGGCTGATAGAGTTTCCAACTTATGATATTAAATTTGGCGCTACCTTATTTACAGATGTTGGCCGCACGTTTCATAATGGAACTGCCATAAAAGATGTTTTCAATGATCTGAAGTACACCTTCGGATTTGGCTTCAATTCCTCATTCTTCAATGAGAATTTTATCCTCCGGGGAGATCTGGGCTTTTCTGAAGAAGGATATGGAGTTTATTTCACCTCCGGCTATATGTTTTGATCTTCCCCTCGCTTTTATCAATAAGTGGAACTCAACAACCGGCGGTTTCGATACATAATTTCTTTTGACCGCTCTTTCAAAAGTGTAGCCGCATCAATCAGCATAGCCTCATTTGTCGGGAATTCTATCCTTTCTGAATTGATCATAACATTTGAAGCTTCTGTTAACGCGCGCTTATCTCCTGAAAAAGTAGCATATATGTATTCAAAAAGTGCCGTAACACCTATATTCTCTGTTTTAACCAATTGATCCGTACGCAGATCAATGTAGTCAAGTGTTCCGCCTACCATTGCTTCTTTCACTTGTCTTGTCTTTGAGATCTCAGCTTCAACAATGATCATATTGGGTTCTCTGATGTCATTACCAAGCGAGTCTTTTTTGACATTCCCCCTTTCATCCAGCACATATTTAGTGCCATCCTGAATTTCCCTCGTCTCTTTTATCATCTCAGTTTCCACTCGTTCTGGAGTTACATCAATGGTATTAATGTTCAACACAATGAAGTAGTCATATTGCTGATCCTCGTCTTCAAAAACACTGTACTGTATCCACCGGTCATTAAGATCGCTCATCCCTATTTTCCTTAACTCGGTGTCAAACCGGCCCGGAAGTACAATTTCTGAATTATTTTCAATAACGAATAGAACCTGATTAGTACCTAAATATTGAGATTCCCGAAGCATCTGATCAACTTCAGCATAATCTGTATAAATGCTCTTCGTTCTTTCAAATTCATAATATGCTCTCCGCGCATTTTCTCTGCCGCCCAACTCTAAATATTGTAACCCTTTCTCATATGAAGTTTCTGCTGCCTGTGATTTAGACTCGATAAGCTGCTCATCGTAATCGATAATGACAAACTCATCCATTAATTGAGTAGGCAGTGTTTTTATCTGGTCTTGTCTGTTATCCAGGCTTTCGTACAGAAGAAAGATCTTTACATAATTCCCTTCCCTTCCTTCCTTCTCAAGAAAACTGATTTGATCCATATCGAAGCTATTAGCTTTTGAATAGGCTTCCTTCAAGACGTATAACTCTTTTTCATTATCAGGCTTTTTTCGAAGCTTTTCTACTGCCTTATCAATTGCCCGGTCATACTGACCTTTTTGAAGAAGTTTTTCTGAGGAATTACATCCCGCTAATAAAATGATCGCTAAAAAGAGTACGCCTATTCTATAAATCATGGTAGTCATATTAAATTTTTCAGAATAATAATATAAATGTATAAAAAAAGCCTTTCTGAATTACGATCAGAAAGGCTTCAAATCTTATGAATTACTTTGCTATTACCATCTTAACAAATTGATCTTGCTCACATCAACAGTGAGATTATTTCGGAAGATCGCAATGATAATTGCCAGTCCAACTACAGCTTCTGCAGCAGCTACTGCTAAAGCAAAAAACACCAAGATCTGTCCGTCTATATTGCCGTGGTGACTCGCAAATGCCACCAATGATAAATTTACCGCATTCAACATTAGCTCCACGCACATAAAGATTACGATGGCGTTGCGACGAATCAATACCCCCACAATACCGATGGTAAACATGATAGCACTAAGTCCTAAAAACCAATCAATTCCTATCATAATTAAATATTCTCTGTTCTTTTAATTTTATGCTGAGCGATCATTAGAGCACCAACAACCGCAGCGGTCAATAGAATAGCTGTTAACTCAAAAGGAAGCAGGTAATCCGTATAAAGTACGTCTCCTACCGCTTCCACGGTTCCTATAGTTGCCATCTTCTCAGAAATGGCTGGAAGCATCTCAGTAACACCCGCAAGGCTGTAAAAGATCTGTCCCATCACTCCTATTGCTAAAAAGAAAGCCAGGAAATATTTCACCCTGAATTTATCGAAAAGCTTTTCTTCGTCCTGCACATTCAACAACATGATCACGAAAAGGAATAAGACCATAATAGCCCCGGCATAAACCAGTATTTGGATGATGGCCAGAAACTGTGCGTTGAGTAGGAGGAAAATTCCGGCAAGTGTTACCATGTTTACAACCAGAAACAGGGCACTGTTTACCACATTTTTATTGATAACTACAGCCAAAGCCGACCCTACGGCCAAAACTGCTAACATGATGAATAAGTAAACGATCATATGTAATCTTTTTAGTGAGCGTCAAAGGTAGCCATATTTGTTTCCGCCTTCAAGAAGCGGACGCCCTAATTTTAGAAATTTTGCTCTTTTTTGTGATTTTAATTCCACCAATGGCATTAAATGTTATACAAGAAAATATATTAGACCGATTCCACCTACCGTCCAGCAATAATATGAGAAATAGTGGAAACCTTTTTTCTTAAGAATCAGAATGAGGTATTTAAGGGCATAAAAACCAGAAATAAATGCGGTCAGGAAACCAACAACAAGGCTAGTGAGTTGTGCATCACTCACCCCGATCTCGATCATTTCGGTGATCTGAAGTAGCATTGCACCTGCTATCACAGGAATTACCATCAAGAATGAAAAGTTAGCTGCTTCCTCTCGCTTCACCCCCAAATACAAAGCGGCAGAAATTGTGGAACCGGCTCTGCTTACCCCGGGAATCATTGCAAAAGCCTGTGCCAAACCTATCACAAAACTATTACCCAGTTTGATTGGTTTTTCAGTGTCGCCTACAAAACGCGTCAGGAATAATATAAACCCGGTAATGATCAACATGATGGATACAAGCAACGGATCCATGAATATTTCTTCTATCGGATCTTTCAGTGTAAAGCCGATTGCCATGGCAGGGATCATACTAACTAAAATAAAGCCGATCATTTTTACCTGTGGATCGTTCTTTTCCTGACTTGGGGATTTTAAAAACCTCAAACCGGAAAGAAATAAATCGCTCAATATCTTTCGATAATAGATGAGGATGCTGCACAGGGTTCCAAAGTGCACAACCACTTCATAGGTGATCCCTGCTTCAAGGTCGCCACCTAAGATATATTTACCTAATACAAGGTGTCCGGAGCTACTTATTGGTAAAAATTCCGTGATCCCTTGAATAAGACCTAATAAAAATGATTGTAAAATATCCATAACTTATATTTGAAGACTTTTTTAAGCCGAGAAAATAATCATATCATCAGCTAACTCTAAAAAAAAGAATTTAGAAAATGAGCGAATACGCAATTGACATGGAAGCACTGACTAAAAAAATTGAGAAAGACAGTGCCTTTATTGATGACATCCGAAAAGAACTGGATAAAGTGATAATTGGGCAGCGTTATATGATCGACCGACTTTTGGTTGGGCTGCTGACCAATGGGCATGTTTTGCTTGAAGGGGTTCCCGGTCTTGCCAAGACTTTGACCATTTCAAGTTTAGCAACTGTATTGGATACTGCGTTTCAGCGCATTCAGTTCACCCCCGACCTCCTCCCGGCTGACCTTATAGGTACCCTGATCTACAATCAGAAAGAAGGAGATTTCTTTGTTAAAAAAGGGCCCATCTTTGCGAATATAATTTTGGCAGATGAGATCAACCGTTCCCCCGCCAAGGTCCAAAGTGCTCTGCTTGAAGCCATGCAGGAAAAACAAGTAACTATAGGTGAAACCACCTTTAAATTAGATGAGCCTTTTCTGGTATTGGCTACTCAAAATCCGGTAGAACAAGAAGGGACTTATCCACTTCCGGAAGCTCAGGTTGACCGTTTCATGCTAAAGCTTAAGATCGATTATCCAACTGAGCAGGAAGAAATGAAGATCATGAGGATGCAGGCTAAAACCGGGAAAAAAGAAGTTCTCAATAAAGTGGTTGACCCAAAAAAGATCCTCGATGCCCGCCAGACGATCAATGAGATCTACATGGATGAAAAAGTTGAACAGTATATTGTTGATCTTGTTTTTGCCACCCGAAAGCCAAAGAACTATAACCTAGATGATCTGGAAGAATTGATCAGTTTTGGAGCCTCTCCCCGCGCCACTATCAACCTAAACCTCGCTTCCCGTGCAAATGCCTTCATGGAGCATCGCGCATACGTTACGCCCGAAGATGTGCGTACTATCGCAATGGATGTATTACGCCATCGTATCATTCCTACCTTCGAAGCGGAAGCCGAAGACATTACCTCTGAAAATATCGTGACTAAGATCATGAATACGGTTCAGGTTCCTTAGTTAATAACACGGCTATCCATTATTGACCCTACATTTTATCATATAAAAAGCCCCATTCAACTTAATGAATAGGGCTTTCTTTATTGTAAGACGAAACTATTCAGTCTTGCCTTCTTCTTTATTTGACTTATTTCTCAGTTGGTCATATCCGATAGGAACAGCAAAACATAAAACTGCTAGTACTGTTATAATAATTGTGGCAAAATCAATTTCCATTGTTCTAAAATTTAATGATTGTTACAACATACCCGTAATCCTTTCCCAAGGACGGTATGATTAAGAGTAGATTTCGGTAGTGATCACCAAGACTTTATGGCAATCAGATGAACAATGGATGGGTCAGAGGTAAGAGTGAAACGGAAAGATCCGTTTCTTGATCGTTAAGCTGATCTCCGTGCGTTTTGAACGTTCATGCGATATTGCAGCTTTCCAACGATAATACTTTTCGGAGGTATGAATTCTGCATGAATCCTCTTCCGTTAAACTCTCTGCACTAACTAAAGAGCTATTGCCTGGAAGATGTAGAACCCTTTCACCCTTTTGATGGACTGAAAATATAAGATCATGAGAGGCGGTTGCATCAGATTGAAGGTGACTTGCAGGTTGAATTTCAGCCTCATGACGAGTTGTGTTCTCTCCCATCATCGCAAAAGACTGCAATGAAAGTAAAGAGCTGAAAAGCAGCGTTAATATTTGAATCCTGATCTTCATTAACTAATGATACGAACTTGTGAGACGATAATTATCTGTCTTTAGAATAATACCGAGATTTTATTTCATAAAAAAAAGTCCTGCACATGAATCATGCACAGGACTTTTAAATTACTTAGCTAAGTTGAGAATTATTCTTCTTCGTCAGAAGCGTCTTCTTTCTCTTCTTTTTTAGCTTTGGTTTCTTTCTCAGCTTCTTCAGCCTTTTTCTTTTTGGCCTTAGCTTTATCAGCTTTTTCCTGAGCTTCAGCTTTCTCTTTTTCTTCCATGTCTGCTTTTAAAGCAGCCAATCCTGACATCTCACCGAGCGTAGGAGCACCGGTTTCTGTATTCGAGGTATCAACTTTCTTCTTAGCTTTCTTGGCTTTGTCTTTATCAGAGTCAAGCTGGCTGATCTCGATGTTCTTGTTGTTTTCATCGAAGTTTAGTACGAATGCATCCTCTACTTTATCGCCTTCTTTATATTCAGCTTCAGTAGATTTAGTGTAATTAAGGAATGCTTCAGCACCTAATGGAAGCTTCACAAAAACTCCTTTGTCAGTAGTTTTAATTACTTCCCCTTCAACAGTGTTTCCGGGAGCATACTCTTCAGCATATTTCTTCCAAGGATTGTCTTCCACTTGCTTGTGGCCAAGTGTAATTCGACGGTTGTCGAAATCT
>Ga0136596_1000314_pt1 | contig 24846 bp, 19 predicted proteins | sample AntRauTorcE11897_FD_101387 | JGI IMG/M metagenome (GOLD analysis project Ga0136596, IMG submission 101387) | Saline lake microbial communities from Rauer Islands, Antarctica - Metagenome Torckler E11 #897 | ecosystem: Environmental > Aquatic > Non-marine Saline and Alkaline > Saline | place... | reverse complement strand
TGGTCGGAGTTTTTATACTTGTTATCTTTCAGATATATGATTTTATCAGCATTCTCTTCTGTTTAATTATGCTTCCATTTTTGATAAGATTTTTTAAAAAGAAATGGGAGGGAGAAAGTGTCGTTGATATCTTTAATACGGCTGAAAATACATTTATCGCAAAACAAGTTAAGCTTGTTGAAGCTGCTAAACTGCTCACCTTATCAAAACTTAAAGAACGTTTTTTACGGAAGCCTTCCCTAAAAATCGAAAGGCCCTATTCTTTAACGGCAGTTGGAATAGGTATCCTGGCTTTTGTATTGCGCATAACACCGTCTATTCAAAATTCTTCTCCATTCAGCCGAATCTGGTATTTTGAATTGGATGCCATCAAGAGTTTAAGCCTACAAGAGTACTTTTCAGGATACCCAACTCCAAAAGGAATGCACTCCATCATTCATATCTTTAGCACAATAACTCAGGTCAGCCCTGAGATGATATTACATGTCATTGGCTCCCTGATCAGCTTCTTTTTAACTATTATCATCTTTTGGATCTTAAGAGATATTACCCGGGGAAGACATCAGGAAGCTTCACTGTTTGGGGCTTTGATCTATGCCGTTTTTCCAACTTTGCTTTTGCCCGTTTCAATGGAGATGCAATCAGAATTAACTACTCTTTCTCTGGCTTTATGTTTTGCATTACCTACTATGGTATTCTTTATAAGAAATGTAAGAGCAGGTAATAAGATTCCTTGGTTTTATATATGGATCGGAGTAACAGCTACCGGTTTCTCGGATGTTTTTGTACTCTTGAATGTACTTCTTCCTTTTATGGTGATCAGTTTATTTTCACTTCCCAAAAAAGAATACTCCAAAAAATTTGCTTCTATCTTTTTAAAAATGATGGGTGTCTATATTCTGGTCTTGTCACCCTACCTGGTCTATTTATTATACCAAGGAATTGGGATCGATACTTTTTTTCAGGATCAATTGTTTAATACTCAGGTGTTTAGTTTAACACCTAATCTTATTATCCCGCTTCAGGATCTCAGCGTTATTTATTTGATCTCCGGAGCTGTTTTGCTATTGTTCTATATTATTCGTCATTTTGTTCGCAAGAAAAAACGCATTGCTGATCAGATCGTTTTCCTAGTGTTGTTTATGATCATTTCCTACGTTTATACACCTTATTTTGACTACCAATATGTATATATAGATCCTGATCAATTAAACAGTTTTTATGGAATTCTTATAAGCATTTTCTTTGGGCTTACATTGTTTTCTGTTTTTACTTTTCTTGAATGGATTGCCAAAAGTTTTAAAAAAATACTTAAGTATGCAGCTCCCGTAGTAACCGGAAGTCTTGCTATTTTATTATTTGTTCTGCAGGGAGGTTTCGAGGTCAGCCGCATGTTACCAAATACACAGCCGAATGGCTTTTTTAATGCTTATTACCAGATCATTAATGAACGGGTTCCTTATACCTATGCTACCGTTGGCCCCGAATTAGACAGAGAGCTGTCTGTTAATCGTCATTATTTCATGAACTATCAGTTCTTTTTAAACAATTATGGTGCCATAGATTCACTGTATCAAAAATACTTAACGGTTCCCGATATCCAACGCTCTGAAGTAGAGGAGATCCCCCCCGCAAGTATCTTTATATTTCTTGAAAAACCACCCTATGGATCTATACAGCAAGGTATTTTATATAATGCAGAGGCCGTGATGCGCGACCTTGAGCAGTGGCTTGATTCATTTCAGGAAATGGAAGGAAGAACATTACGAGTATATCACGAAACAGAGCAGACGGTTGTTTATGAGATCGTTAATCGTGAAGATGAATCAACAATAACTGGAGTTTTAAGAAATATTTATCCAACAGAGGCAGGACGTGCAGCTAAACTGTTTCAATAGCTACGATTTTAATTTTGGTGCAGTAACTACCATTGCAGTTTTAATGCTTGCAGTGATAGTTAGCGGTTGTAACGATGGTGAAACTAATTTTTCACAAGAAGAAAGCAACGCACAGTCACCGTTGGTAATGGTAATTAAAGATCAGGCTGAAGATCACAGCAGAGAAGTCTCAGTTCAGGTACAAAAATCACTTGACTACTCAAAGATCCCTTTTCTAAGTATAGACCTGGGGATCATCTCGCAAGGTTTTAAGATTCCTAAGTCGGTAAGGAGTATCGTAGTCACTACAGAAAGTGTAGGTGAGCTGTCAATAGATGAAATTGAAGACCTTGTTGAATTCACTGCAAAGGGAAACTCTATCGTCTTTACCGGTCCGGTATCCATCGAAAAACTAGCTTATTTACAGGGTATAAAGTATGATGCATCTTATGCTTCAGATAGCACAAGTACAGGTTTTATACTACATGAAGAAGCTTTTCCAGGAATGGAAGGTGAAAAATATCAAATTTCAGGGATGATGGCTCACTATGGATTAACCGGGGATAATTTTAACGACAATGTGAAAGTTTTAGCCGGAACTGCCTCAGAGCTAAATACTCCTTTTATTGTATCACATAGTATCGGTCTGGGTGAAGTTGTCACGATCAACAGTTATGCGATTACTGAAAAAATATATAGAGGAATTATTTTTTCAGCCATGTTGAGGGGATTACAGGGAATACCGTACCAGGTAGCGGATGTGAGCACCTTATTTTTGGATGATTTTCCTGCTCCGCTGTATAATGAGAAATTACCTCCAATTGATGAAGAATACGATGTTACCCACGCTGAATTTGTAAGTAGTATCTGGTGGCCTGATATAAAAGCTTTGGCTGACTCTTTTAACATAAGCTATTCAGCCATGACTGCTTTTAACTATAACGCCAATGTAGTGCCTCCATTTGATTTTCAGGAATGGCGTGAAGGATCTATTCTTTATAATCAGGAAATTATACAAGGTAGCATTTACTTGGCAGATGATATCCGTAATTCAAGGCATGAACTAGCTTTCCATGGGTATAATCACTTTTCACTTTGGGAAGAAGACTGGGATAATATCAATTTTATGATCTCTGCGCTTCAGGCTGCGAGAAAACGCTGGAGGGTCGATAATATGGGGCCATTGCCAACCAATTATGTTCCTCCAACAAACCAGATAGATTCACTGGGATTGGAAGCTTTGATTCGGGGAATGCCGAGTATACAGTATATGAGTTCTTTGTATTTTGGGGAAATTGAAGATGGGGGCGGACGAGAATTTGATCCCGATCCGTATGTACCTTCAGAGATATTCAACTACCCACGTATTTCCAGTGGTTTTACAATGAATTCCAACTCCCTTTTCGAACAACAAGGTTTACAGTTGCTTACAGGAGTTTGGAATCATTTTATCCACCCTGATGATGTGTTTCAGGTAATACAACGCCAGGATGACGATTTTACGAGTCGAAATCCGCTCGGCTTAGGGTGGAAGAGTACCCCAGGTGGTAATTATGGACTATATCACTTGCTTAGCAGAAGGATAAAATTCACAAATAAATACTTCCCTATTAATAGGTTTGTGACAGCAACCAATGGGGCCAGAAGGGCAGAGGATTGGAGGAGAAGCCTTTCAAATTACTCCCTCGAGAATGCTTCTATTAAAGTAGAGTCGCAATTTCGCCCTAATTACACGCCAAACTTTGATGACAATGAACGTCATTGGTTTATGTACGTAAAAAATGGACAGTACAGAGAAACCGAAAATTTGCTCAACAAACAGGATATAGATTTTACCAGATCTACACTATGGAATGGATATCTATATCAAATTAGATCCTCTAAACAGATCTTTGTGGTTCCTAACTTTGATAAGCCTGTCTATCATAGTGAAGAATTTCTTAACAAGATCGCTATGGATCATATTGCAGAATTTCAGCAATTCAATATTCCACCTGCCCCGATAGTTCTATCTACTGAAGAATGGAGGGATGCACGAATGGAGGAAGCATTGAATAGGTGGAGGTCAGATCCGGAAAGCATTGCAAGGCAAGATACTTTGATCAAACTAAGTATTGAATTTGATCAGACTGAAAGGGCTATTTCAATTCTTGAAGATCGATTGCTGGATAATGAGAACTGGGATCAGCATGATCAGGATCGTCTCATTCAGTATTACGGATGGGAGGGAATGCAAGCAAGGGCGGAAGAATTTCTTGAAATTCTATGGGATAAATATGCAAGTGCTCAGGTAATTGCTTTCAAAGAACAAGCGACTGCAGCTTTGGGATTATTTGGGACAGAATATGAGCGAAGATGGAGTAAACGAGAGTTACAGCTAAATCCTGATGACTATCAGCAGTTACTTAGCTATACCAAAAGTTTAGAATCTTCTGAAACATGGCCCGAGATGAAGCGAAACTTACTTCGATTATTGGAGATGAATCCCGACACAGATTCTCTTTATGCATTCACGGTGGAGCGCTCGATTTACTACGAAAGTCAGGACAGCACTATAGCATTGGTCGAGCAATTTCCTGCAGAATCTTACAATCAACTGACTCCATTTGCCTCTAATCTGGCACTGATGTATGGTTTTACGGAAGGTGATTTAGAACAAGCTCTTTTCTGGGCAAATAATGCTCCGGAATTTGATCAGCAACTAATCCTGTTTTGGCTCGGAGAATTAGAACTTGATCAATTGTACTTGGCAAAATCAGATGAACTACTCTCTCAAAATCCTTCCGATGATGGCTTGCGATCTTATGTAGGTACTAATTTGTTTTATCGAGGATTCACCGATAAATCATATCAGGTACTTTATCCCTTATTTGAAAATGGAGAAGAGGAAGGATTTACGGCTGATACCTTGGTCAGAAATGAGATCAGCTATTTGGGATACAGTCAAAAGAAAGAATTTTTTATAGAATACCCTGCCTTTTTTGATGAAGATCAGGAACAAGAACTCAGAAATACACACCGTAAAAATGAAGGGACCAAGGTTTCTGTAAACGGTGAGTATAGAGACGACAACTTTGACAATACCTTCGCAAGAGGAGGAGTTTCAGTTCAATTTGGTAACCGCTTAAAAAGTACACATTCTCTTAAGACCGAATACCTGATCTTTTCAGATGAAGAAATTCATTCCGGATCAGCCTTAGATTATCAAGGCCTTGGATATGAATTTTCCCGGCGATCAGATAATCAACAACTTGAGTACAGATTAGGCGCTAATGCATTATTTGGAGAGAATAATTTTATACCTGAGGCCCTGATATCGGTGGGATACTCATATGATTCAACCTACACTTCAGCGCAACTTACAGGTGGAGCTGAGTTGACTTCTACGGCACTCGCTAATGATTATTATCAGGCAGAGCTTCAAATGTACCGACAGGATTATTGGGTCAATGGAAACCTTTCTACTGCACTTTCTGCCAATGTTAAATATTATACAAACGATGTTTTGAGATATGGAGGGCAGGGAAGATTATATCTTGAACTAATGGAAACAAAGTGGAGGATCAGGCCAATTGGTGAGTTAGCCTATTCTGATGCTACGGAGAATTTCACATCCGGAGTACCATATTATACTCCGGATCAATATTTTTCTCAGGGAATAGGAGCCGATATCCAATACCGAAACCCCGATTCTTTTGATTATAAAACGAGGCTCATTGGTGAGCTAATGGGTAAACATGAACGAAGAGATGGGTATTATCTTACTGGAAGACTAGAACTTGAGCATACATTTGACAATTTTTGGAGTCTGAGAATCGGCTCAGAAATTTCAACAAGCAGTGTTTACAGATCAAACAGGATATTCTTTACGATATCACATTCTTTTCCAAGAAAATTAATTCCTAATAAATAGAAACATAAGTACAAGTATCCACGTATTTAAGACATGAGATTCTTTCATAAACATTTAGAATGGATGGTATTTACCATCGGCTTATTATTATTAGGGTTCATGAATCCTGAGAATAGTGGAACTTCATTCTGTTTATTTGATCTTGCGGGCTTTGAATTTTGTCCGGGAGAAGGGTTGGGGCACTCAATATCTTATACGTTCAGGGGTGATTTTGACTCCGCTTTAAACGCCCATTTTGCTGGCCCTTTGGCCGTAATAGTACTAAGCCTCAGGATCATGCATTTGTGGCACAAAAATTATATTCAATCAATACTAAATACAGGAAATAACAATCATGGCTCATGTAATTGATCATCTACCGGAAATCGATGGTGACGAAGCCCTATATGTAGGGAAACTGATGGAAAGTTTATCAGAAGAACAAGCTTCAAAATTTACTTCCGTATATCGCACACGTCGAAAAGATCCGCAAACTATTTTGATCACCTGCATCCTTGGATTCTTTTTGATCGCAGGTGTTCACCGATTAATTCTGAATCAGATCGGTATGGGAATTTTGTACATTTTCACAGGTGGACTTTGCCTGATAGGTACCGTTGTGGATCTGGTTAATTACAAAGACCTGACTTTTCAGTATAACAGGGAAATAGCAAGAGAAGTACACTCATTTGTTTGATAGAAGGATTATTTACCGATCCCAAAAAACCTGTTGATGTTAAAGCCAAACCGAAAATCCATATTAAGAAGGTCGGTATCAGTTCGAGCAAGCAAGTGCTGCTCTGTAAACCATCTTCCGGTCATAAAAAAAAGCTGAAAAACGTGTCCTCCCGTGTCAATCTCATAGGATAATGCCATATGATTTTTGGTATTGGAATTACGCTTACTTAGTACAGGTAAATATTCGATCGCAAGTGCAGTTCGATTGTTTAATTTGTATCGTCCCACAACCCCTAAGCCTACCATTGTATTATAAAATTTGTCATTTTCTTCCTCTATAACCACAGTATTAAAATGTGAGATCATAGGGGATAGTTGAAGACTGAACTGGTCATTGAATTTTCTTGCAACCATCACGGAACCAAGATAGTTTAACCTTTCAGTAAAGTTGTAGTCAAACCGACGTTCTTTTAGGGTGGAAATTCCAATATTACCTTTTAAAGCTATTTGAACTGGGATTTTATCAGATTTAAGCTGTTCAAGTAGTATGTATTTGAACCTGAGATCAACCACATCCTCAATTCCTGTTCTCCCAATACCGACATCCAACTTATCAGTAATTCCATAATCGATACCAAGCCGAACAGCAGCTCCTCCATCTAACCCATAAAAGTCATGAATTCCTCCTGAAACTAATCCAAAGTTATGCATTACCATACTATTCATATTCCTTGCAGGGAGAGCAGTAACGGTACTTAAGCCTGCGATACTTCCTGCAAGAAAGATATCTTCAACGGGTCCATCTTCCACAGCTCTCTTACGCTCCATCTGTCCATAAACATTTTCAATACCTATGACTATGGTTAGCAGTAGAAGCAGTGTAAACTTTAAGTGACGCATGCTATTTATTTATCGGTTTAAGAAGGGCTTCGATTTCAATTTTCTGTTCCTGGTCTACTTTAATAAATAAAAGTTTTGGAGGTATTATATTATAATCTTCAAGCCTTAAGACCCAGCCGGCTTTTAGTAGTAAACCCTCGGATGTATACTCTAGAGTACCTGTATAATTGTTTTCATTTTCTAGGCCATGGATTTTAAAGGTTCCTTCCACTTTTACTTCCTGAGCACCGGAGGAATCAGGATCAAATTCTGATATCATAGTCCCATAGAATTCTGCAAAAGGATATTGATCAGTTTTCAGTGTTTCTCCCATGTCGCGGTCCCTTTTTGATATACCAGAATCCAGGGTACTTAAGTCCAGGTAAAAATCTATCACCTTATTTTCAAGGTCAATCATTCCGGTCAGATTTTCTGATGTGCCACTAAAAGAATGTAAAGGAACTTCTGAGTGAAATGTAGCTTTACCACTTTCAGTCATGAAAGACTGAGACTGTAGATTTAAGTTTACTGCTAAAATAAAAAAAAGGGTAAAAGTGAGTTCCTTCATTTAATTATCCTCTGCTCCAGCTTCGATCCAGGCTCTTATTAGTGAGATTTCTTCATTAGTTAATGTTCCGCCAGTTGGCATTCTTGAACCGAACTGAGGGTTTGGCTCAATTTTATTAACTAAAGGACTCTGATCGGGTTCACCAGCAATTACTATATTTGAACCATATGCATTTCCAATGCTATTCATTGTGGTGTTATAACTTGTAAGGGTTACCCCTGAGGTTCCACCGTGACAACTTGTACAACGAGCGTTGAAGATTATTTGTATATCGTTAGAGTAACTTATCTCAGAAGAGGGTGGAGGATTATCATCAAAATCAGGCGTGACATCTTCTACATTATTGATACAACTGGAGAGTATCAGCAGAGTGACAAATGTCATAAAAGAAAACTTGAAGTATCTCATAATTAGTTTATTAGTAAACGTGAGCCGTTTATAACTTTATTTGTTATCATATATACGTAAACAAAGTTCCACTGGTTTGATATTTATATTATGGATACTAATTCAAGAAAATTACTTAAAGAATACATAGAAAGTGAAAGCCTTATCAATCATTGTGAAATGGTAGCCCAAGCAATGGAAGCTTATGCCAGGTTTTTGGGTAAACCGGACGATGAGATTCAAGAATGGTGGACAGCAGGTTTATTGCATGATCTCGACTGGGAGAAATTTCCAGATGAACATCCAAATAAGGCTGTTAATGAGATTCTCCCCGCCAAAGGATATTCCAAGCAGGTAATTGAGGCAATCAAAGCTCACGCTCCAGAGCGAACAGGAAAAGAGCCGGAAACCGAAATAGAACGTTATCTTTTTGCGTGTGATGAACTTTCCGGTTTCATGAATGCGGTTTCCCTGATGAGACCCAATAAAATTGAGGATATGAAAGTAAAATCAGTGACCAAAAAACTGAAAGATTCTAAGTTTGCGGCCAATGTACCAAGAGATGATATAAGAAAAGGAGCGGAGTTAATAAGTAAAGAATTGAGTGATCATATTTCATTTATGATATCAGTATACCGCTAAAAGGGCCTTATTTCCTTTTTTGATTTTTTTAAAGTACATTTTATGGTGGTTTAAGAGATAACACTAATCAAATAAAACGATATGAGAGTATTATGCTATGCACTTCTTCTTGTACTGAGTGTTTCACTCAGCGTTAATGCACAGAATCTTGATCTTAAATATCATGGTTCAATTGATCTTTATGAGGGGTTAGATCAAAGTTTTTATACACAGAGTAATTTTGGGGTTAAAAATACAGTTTACTCGTCTTTTCCTGTAACAAAAATGATTCGCCATAACAGAGTAGATGGATTGTTTATTGGCTACCAGGAAGAGAAAATGGATTGGAATAACTCCAGTTTTTTAGGAATTGAAAATGTTGACCTTCATGGCTTGATCGGTTATTCGGTTGCTTTAGATGAATTACAATATTCAATAGGTGCTGAGAAGAGTATTGGAAATGATCGCAAATGGATGATGATAGGAGGACAGCTTCACAATACTACTGCAACAGAGGATTACTGGCGGTCGGGTATTAATGAGAATAGCTTGTCATCTTTTACTTCAGGTTTTGATTTTCACGATTACTATAAAGCAGATGGTTATGGGTTTTATACTTTGCTAAAACCTGTCAGGTTTATACAGATTGGAGCGTCATATAATCATGACCAATTCAGTTCACTGGAAGTAAACACCGATTTCTCTCTGATCTCAAAATATTCTTCTTTCAGGATAAACCCGGCCATTGATTCGCAGTTAGATCACATTAATCAACAGAGTGTGAATTTGGGCATTACCTTAAACCCAAGAGGCATTACTGAGCTTTCAGCTTTGTCTACGACCGTTTCTATGAAAGCTGAATTAGCAGATCTCGGTAGTTTTAATAATGATTTCATGTATAACCGTTATCAGATAGAAGGGAAGTCATTTTTGAGACTAGATAGCAGTACGCTTTTCAAATGGAGAGTGATGGCGGGAAGCATTACCGGACAGGCTCCTGACTTTAAGAACTTTGCTATCGGTGGTATTGGAAGTATGAGAGCATTGGGCTATAAGTCGTTAACCGGCAATCAAATGCTTCTGAGTAATTTTGAAATCGAATTTGGTAAATCTTCTTCTCATAAAGGAAATTGGCCGGATCTGAGTTCAACATTTATTTCTCTATTCCTTGATTCTGGAACTTCTAATTTTAATCCTCAAAACTATACCTCACAGGCCCCATTGAATAATTTTGATATATCAATATCAGAATTATCACATAATGTGGGAATTGGATTAGGTTTAGGTATGGTACGGTTTGAAGTAGCAAAACCTGTTGCGGGAGCTCAGGGGCAATCGTCTTTCTGGATACGATTCAATCCAGCTTTTTAACCGTTAACTATTTTATCATCACAAAATGAAACCCGGACCGATCAAAGTCCGGGTTTTTTTCTTTAGGGCATTTGGTGCTTATGCAGCATCCAAAAGCTCTTTTGCTCTTCGTTTAACAAATACGGCACTATGAATCTTAAGTTTCAAAATCATTAATGCTCTTTTCGCTGTTAATAAAGATTTGAATTATTCTCTTTTGCTCAGGTATTACTATCTTTAAGTATGAATTTGCAGAACTTAATCTCACTTAAAAAAACTGAATTAGTAACAACACTTCTCATATTTGCGGTGATAGTTACGGCTGTACTGAGTTCACGTCTCTTAAGACTTACTTCAGGCTCTGCAGTACACTTTGATCAGGAGATAGAATTAACTTTCAGTGAAGCGAGCAGACTAGATTCACTTTATAATTTATTGGAAGAAAAGGGTGTTGAAATTCAGAGAGATGAATTGTACTGGGCTGCAAATATTTTGGGGTGGCGTTCATATCAAAGAGGCCGATATGTTTTTGAGGGCTCATATTCCTATAATGATTTTCTTTCCAGAATGACGAAAGGGATACAGGATCCAACTTCTATTGTAATATTACCTGGCTCAACAATTCCACGATTTTCAGAATCAGTATCTGGGAAATTATACTTTGATCAGGAAGAGATAAAAGCGATTTTTACTGATAGCACTTATCTTAAAGAGAAGGGATTAACTACAGAACAGTTATTCGGAAGGATGTCACCTGACACCTATCTAACTTACTGGACTACGACTCCAAAAGGTTTTATCAATAAGGTGCTAAGAGAATTTGAAGGAAGCATTTCAGAAGATCATCTTAGCAGGGCAGAAGAGCTTGGATATTCATTAGATGAAATCGTTGCTCTTGCGTCTATTGTCGAATGGGAAGCAAAATTATCAGAAGAAAAAGCGAGAATCAGTGGGTTATACTGGAATCGTCTGAATCGCGGAATGAGACTGCAGGCAGACCCAACAGTTAATTTTGCTCTAGGTGAACGCCGGAGATTACTTTTTGAGGATTACCAAATTGATCACCCATTCAACACCTATTTAAACAGAGGATTACCTCCGGGGCCTATCACGAATCCAAGTTTATCAACTATCGAAGCAACCTTATATCCTGAAGATCATGATTACTTATACATGGTAGCCAATCCTGATGGGGGACATGTTTTCACCAAAACCTTTAGAGAGCACCAGGTTGAAAGTGAAAAATGGCGAATATGGCTCAGGGAGCAATATCGTATCAAGCGACAGCTTGAGGCTGAACAAGAGGAAGCCAATGAAACTGAGGCAAGCTAAAAATGCAGGTTATTGATCAATTTTCTGATGAATATAGACGCTTTATTTGTACTTCCTGGTTTATATGGGTATCTCTAAAACTCACACCAGTAATAATTCCACGGTAGTTGTTGAATTTTTTCAGCCCTTCCTTCAGGTAAGCTGGGTTTTGAACCTGGTCGAGGGTTTTTAATACTACATTTGCCGCATCATAGCCTATAAAGGCAAAACGATTTGGGGGGGTATCAAATCGAAGGCGAAAAGCACTTTCAAAATCATCACGGGTAGAACTGCCTTCTTCAAGTTCAAAGGTTTTGGAATAATAGACTTCTGTATCAGATAATCGGCTTGATGAGATATCAACGGTTTCCCATTCTTCTGAACCAAGAATAGTCATATCACTTCTCATGGCTTCAAGATTAGTAAGCAGGGAACTGATCAATGTTTGAGCTATGTTGCCCGTAAAAGGGGCATAAACTGCCTGAATGTTGTAATTGAAGACAGTATCAACTTCGGGATCAAATGTTTGAACATATTCGCTTATATCGTAACCGTCAGAGGCCAGATCTTCAACATAATAACGAACTACTTCTCCACCTAACTTACGGACCTCATCCAAAAAAGCCACTGCTGATGGTTCGCCTAAGGAGCCTCGTTCCGCAATTACAGCTAATGTATCAAGACCTAATGTGTTAATGGCATGACGTGCCATTCGCTGTCCCTGAATAGCAAAAGTTGGATTTAACTGGAAGGTGTAATTATGATCCAGATTAAGGCTGTCAGAATTTGCAAGCGGAGTTAAGAGTGGAGTTTCATACAATTCAGAAAATCTTGAAAGTTCGGTAGCCAATTCAGAAAAAAGTGGCCCTATCATTACATCTACATTATGATTCCAAACCAGATCGTTTGCAATTGCAGCTGCATTTGAAGTTGAAGCTTCTGTATTCTTGTACGTTATAAAAGCTTTTTGATCCGTATTTTGGCTGTTAAAACTTTCAACGGCCAACTGAATTCCAAAATAAAGATGCTGAGAGACTTCAAAATCTGCAGTTTCAATATCAAATTCTGGTAGGGCTACTCCAATATTGTATGCAATTCCTGCAGGTGCTTTCGAATATTCATTAGGATTATAGCGCTGCCAGTACCTTGAGGAATCACTTAAAATTGATTCAATGGATGCATATTGGGTAGTATCAGTATTAACAACGCTGTTCTTATAGGCGGTAAATAAGGCTTTCGCAGAAGCAAGGTCTACTGTGCCAATAGAAGATTCTACAAGATCTAGTCGAACAGCATCATGAGCGGATGCGTGAAAGGCTTCAAACCGTTGTTTAAGAGAGAGGTAGGAAGTAAGATCCCTGTAAAAATTATACGCATCCAAACGTATAGATAATTGGCGTGAGGTCTCCTTCAATTCATACAGTGCATCTAAAGCAGTAGCAAAGTTTTTTAATTGAAAATCAGCCAGGGCCTTAGTGTATTTAGCTTCAAGAATAATTTCTTGAGTGGTGCTATCAACTTTGTTTAGATAATATTTTGCTTTTAAATAGTTGTTTAATGCAAAATGACTTTTTCCTGCAAAAAGTTTTGCTTCCGGTGAATCAATATTATAGAAGACCTGAAGGGCTCGTTCGTAATTTCCTTCTTCATAAAATTCGACTCCTGTTTCAATAGATTGTGCAAACACCGTCGAAGAAGTTGCTATCAATAAGAATAAAAAAGTAAATACTGTTCTTTTCATTAAAATCTGTGGATTAGTTACGTCATTTATAACTGTGCTTAAACTAAAAAGTTCTGCAATGGAATGCTTCTTTACAGATATAAATATTTAATAATGGATCAGATCGATCTATAACCGATCTGATCCTAATAAATTAACATAAAATTATCAGGGAGCTGGATAAAGATAGTTAGATTCAAAGCTCAATGGGATACCGATCCACCAGTATAGGAGCAAGAATATCGTCCAAACCACCATAAATATCAGCGAGTAAGGTACCATCATCGAGATTAGAGTCCCGATCCCTGTATTTTTCACATAACGCTGACAGAATACAACCACTAATGGGAAATAAGGGAGTAGTGGAGTGATAATGTTCGAAACAGAATCACCAACACGATAGGCTGCCTGAGTTAGGTCAGGGGAGATGCCAAGCTGCATTAGCATAGGTACAAAAATTGGGGCTATAAGTGCCCATTTTGCAGATGCTGAACCTACAAGTAGATTAACCATAGCACTTAAGAATATAATTCCGACAATCGTTATTTGCCCGGGAAGGTTAAGTGACTGAAGGAAATTTGCTCCCTCAAGAGCGATCAAAAGCCCGATGTTTGATTTGCCAAATGCGTCAATAAATAACGCACAGAAAAATGCCATTACAATATAGTATCCCATGCTTTCCATCGACTTTTTCATGTTGTCGATCATATCCTTAGAGGATTTATACTTACCGGAAGCATATCCGTAAACAACGCCCGGAATCAAGAGGAAAATAAAAATGAGAGGCACAATAGCTTGCATCAATGGAGCCTGAAAGGAAAACAGTGAGCTAACATCCGGGTTATCCCAATTCGGATCGCGTAAAGCAGAACTTTCAGGCCATGCCCAAGCAAATAATCCGATAACCCCAAGCATCATGGCTGCAAAACCTAACCAAAAGGCGCGGCTTTCTTTATCAGAAACAGTTTCCATTTTGGGCATCTCATCTTCATCGCCATCTACTTTAACATCTTTAAGGCGTGGCTCAACGATCTTATCCGTTATATACCATCCAACCAAAACGATGAGAATACTGGAAGCGGCCGTAAAGTAAATGTTATTGAGTGGATTCAAAGCTATCCCGGGATCCAGGATCCGGGCGGCTTCAAGTGTAAAACTCATGATCAGCGGGTCAATTGCGGAAGGAATGAAATTGGCTGAAAATCCACCGCTAACCCCTGCAAAAGCAGCTGCAATTCCGGCAAGCGGATGTCGTCCGGCTGCATAAAATATTACACCTCCTAAAGGAATTACCAGTACATAACCGGCATCTGCCGCGGTATGACTTACAATTGCGATGAGTATCAGCATTGGTGTTAACAAGGCTTTAGGGGTGAAATTGAGCAGCTTTTTAAGCCCGGCATCGATCCAACCGGAATGCTCAGCCACTCCAACCCCTAACATGGCCACTAACACAATTCCCAAAGGAGCAAAAAGCACAAAAGTCTCGATCATGTTGGCTAGAAAGGCTGCTAAACTTGATCCTGTTAAGAGATTATTAACTGCAAGATCATCACCGGTGAGCGGGTGAGTTGCGTCAAAATCAATTGGAGAAAGTATTGCTGAAAGGATCCAAACCAATACTAATAAAATGAAGAATAGCATTGCGGGATCAGGAAGTTTATTACCTGACTTCTCTATTAAGTTCAAAAACTTATTAAACAAGGATGTTTTTGCTTTGTCCTCGTTCTTAGAATTATTTTTGCTCTTTTCCACGATATAAGATTTTATTTTAATTTTCGATGGAGGAAAATAACATATTCAGTTATCTATTCAATACCTGAAATAAAGTATTGTTTTATAGATCTTGCTTCTTTTTATTGAAATGGAAATAAACCAAAATAAGGGGAGCATATGTTTAAGAAATTATTAGCAAAACTGGCTAAGCTTAAAGTTGAACCCGAACCTATCGACTTATCTGAATTTGGAGACTCTTTGGCTGAAAGCGTTTCATGGAAACCTGCAAAAGGGGGAGGGACCAATCTAAAAACTCATAGCTTGAAGCAAGAAGATTATAACCGATACTCCTTCAAGACAACTTATTCAGCTATGATCTTTTTTAGCTCATTTGTATTGATGGGTGTTGTTTTACCTATAATAATTATTAAAGGAAATAATTTTAGCAACGGGATTATGAGTGTAGACGTACTAGCTATTATTGGTTTCGGTTTATTATTTATGGGTGTGGGGCTTTTTATGGGATATAGATTTATGCGCCCAATAGTATTTGACAAAAGTGTGGGTTTTTTCTGGAAGGGATGGAAAAAACCTGAAATGTATGGAAGGGATAATCCAAAAGGGGCTATCAGACTCAGTGATATTCATGCCTTTCAGATCCTATCGGAGTATATAAAAAGTGACAAATCTTCTTACCACAGTTACGAGCTTAATTTGATACTCAAAGACGGAACCCGTCATAATGTGATAGACCATGGTAAACTTTATGCCTTGAGAGAAGATGCCCAAGAACTCTCAGAATTTATAGGCAAGCCGGTCTGGGATATCACAAATCGGTAAAGAAGAAAGGGAAAACTATTCCCACTCAATGGTAGCAGGTGGTTTTGAGCTAATATCATAGACCACCCGGTTGATCCCTTTGATCTCATTGATAATGCGGTTAGATACGTGTGCAAGAAATTCATAGGGGAGATGAGCCCAGTCTGCAGTCATGCCATCAACACTGGTAACTGCACGTAAAGCAATAGTAAACTCATAGGTTCTTTCGTCGCCCATTACACCCACGCTTTGTACAGGGAGCAACACAGCCAGTGCTTGCCATACATCATTATATAGATTTTGCTTTTTCAGCTCTTCAATAAAGACATAATCAGCATCTCTAAGCAGGTTTAGCCTTTCTTTAGTTGGCTCACCTAAAACCCTGATTCCTAAGCCTGGTCCCGGGAAGGGATGCCTGCCAATAAAGTGATCTGGGATACCCAAAGTTCTTCCTACTTTACGGACTTCATCTTTGAATAATTCACGAACGGGTTCAATCAGATCCAGATTCATTTTTTCCGGGAGTCCACCAACATTATGGTGCGACTTGATAGTAGCAGAAGGCCCTTTAAATGAAACACTCTCGATAACATCCGGATATAAAGTGCCTTGAGCCAGATATTTGAAGTCTGTATCGCTTCCAATTTCCTTATCAAACACTTCAATAAAAACTCTTCCTATGATCTTTCTTTTTTCTTCAGGATCAGAAACGCCTTCAAGTTCACTCAGAAAAGCGTCAGAAGCATCAACACCACGGACGGGCAAATTCAGATCCCGGGTATATAATTCCATCACAGACTCAAATTCATTTTTACGAAGCAATCCATTATCCACAAAAATACACTGAAGCTGATCTCCAATTGCTTTATGTAGCAGGGTAGCAACAACGGTGGAATCTACACCACCTGAAAGACCACAGAGCACCTTATCATCACCGACTTTCTCACGAATAGAACTGATCTGTTCTTCGATAAAAGAAGTGGGTGTCCAGTCGCCTTTAAGTCCACAAATATCATAAGAAAAATTTTGAAGAAGTTGTTTTCCGTGATCAGTATGAGCTACTTCAGGATGAAATTGTACGCCATAGATATGGTTTTCTTTGTGACGGACGGCAGCTACTTCAGCATTTGCTGTATGCCCTATAATCTCATATGAATCCGGGAGTTCATGAATATGATCCCCATGACTCATCCATACCACGCTTTCATTGGGAATTTCCTTCAAAAGATCTTCGGAGTTATCGATAAGCAGATTCGCCCTGCCGTATTCTCGTTTTTCAGCTTTCTCTACACTTCCCGGAATTTCTGAATGAGCAAGAAGTTGAAGTCCATAACAAACTCCTAACAACGGAATATCCCAGTTTAAAATTTCAGTCTGAAGGCCAGGAGCATCTTCATCATTCACGCTCATAGGTCCACCGGACAAAATGATTCCCCCGGGACGAGGAGTCGATACTTCTTCAAGATCTACATTAAAGGGATGGATTTCGCAATACACATTCAACTCTCGTAAACGTCGGGCAATTAATTGAGTGAATTGAGAACCATAATCAAGGATAAGTATCCATTCGGAATGTCGGCTGTGCATGAGAGATGTTTTGGGAGTAGAACTAATATTTTATTAAATAAAAAAACCTGCCAGAGGTAACTTAAAATCTAAGTTTCACCTGACAGGCTAAAAGCATCAAAAGCCTGATCAGGCAATAATATCTTCGTATTCTTCGGCAGTAAGCAGATCATTAAGTTGGGATTCATCTTCCAGCTTTACTTTAACCATCCAGCCTTCACCGTAAGGATCTTCATTGACTAACTCAGGCTCATCTTCGAGTGTTTCGTTTACCTCAACGATCTCACCATCAACCGGTGCATAAAGATCTGAGACTGTTTTAACTGCTTCAACAGTTCCGAAAGTATCATCTTTGGAAAATTCAGTTCCTTCAGGTTCAAGCTCAACAAATACGATGTCACCGAGTTCGCCCTGGGCAAAATCAGTAATACCAATGGTAGCTGTACCATCACCGTTATCTTTGATCCATTCGTGTTCGCGGGTGTATTTAAGATCTGACGGTAGACTCATTTTAGTTTTTTAGGGTATAAATTTAAATTCTCTTTCTAAATACTTGGTATCGAATTTTCCTTTTTTGAAGTTCTCATCATCCATTAATTGAATGTGATAAGGGATATTCGTTTTAATTCCTTCTATTATGAATTCCTTTAAGGCGCGTTTCATCTTTTTAATGGCTTCTTCACGAGTAGGCGCGCTTACGATCAGCTTGGCGATCATTGAATCATAATGCGGGGGAATTCGGTAACCTGAATATGCATGGGTATCTAAACGAACTCCATGACCGCCCGGCGGATGAAATACGGTAATCTCACCGGCAGAAGGACGGAAGTTATGCTCAGGATCCTCAGCATTTATTCGACATTCAATAGCGTGATTGGTAAACTCAAGAGTGTATTCCTCGATCTTTTCACCCGCTGCTACTCTGATCTGTTGCTCGATCAGGTCAATTCCAGTCACTTCTTCGGTTACAGGGTGCTCTACCTGAATACGGGTATTCATTTCCATGAAATAGAAGTTGTGGTCGTCGTCCACTAGAAATTCTACCGTTCCGGCACCCTCATAGTTCACGGCTTTAGCAGCATTTACGGCTGCATCACCCATTCTTTTGCGAAGTTCTTCCGTCATAAGAGGAGACGGGGATTCTTCAAGCACTTTTTGGTGACGACGTTGAAGCGAACAATCTCTTTCACCGTAGTGAATAGCTGTCCCATGTTGGTCGGCCATGACCTGGATCTCGACGTGATGGGGATTCAGTACAAATCGTTCTATATAGACAGCAGGATTATTAAATGAAGTCTCTGCTTCCTGCCGACACATTTTGTAATTTTTTTCTAGTTCAGAAGCTTCCGTTACCATCCGCATTCCACGTCCACCGCCACCGGCTGAAGCTTTGATGATCAAAGGATAACCAATCTCATCGCATACTTTTTTGGCATCTTCATAGCTTTCAACAACGCCATCACTTCCAGGGACAACAGGAACTTTATTGGCGATCATAGTAGCTTTAGCTACCGCTTTATCGCCCATTCTATTTATTGAATCCGGGGAAGGGCCAATGAATTTAATGTCATGTTCTCCGCAAATACGAGAAAATTCAGCGTTCTCGGCAAGGAAACCATAACCGGGGTGTATAGCTTCTGCATTAGTAATTTCAGCCGCAGCTAAAATACTCGGAATTTTCAGATAACTTTCTTTGCTGGAAGGGGGGCCAATACAGACGGCTTCATCGGCAAATTTCACATGCAGGCTGTCAGCATCGGCGGTAGAATATACAGCTACCGTTTTGATGTCCATTTCCTGACATGTACGAATAATTCGCAATGCAATTTCACCTCTGTTGGCGATCAGAATTTTTTTAAACATGAAAACCGCTTAGTCTTTTTTAATAATGAAAAGTGGTTGTTCGAATTCAACAGGCTGTGCATCATTTACTAATATCTTTTGCACGGTACCGCCAAACTCAGCTTCAATTTCGTTCATGATCTTCATGGCTTCTACAATACAAAGCGTATCACCCTTAGATACTTTGTCGCCGACTTTTATAAAAGGGTCTGAATCCGGAGATGGGGATTCATAATAAGTCCCAACGATAGGAGAGGTAACTGTTTCACCCTCAGGTTGATCTTCTTTTTGACTCTGATCACTTCCTGAAGCTGCTTGTTGCGGCTGAGCTGGGGCAGCAGGTTGTGCCATAGGCTGAGGAGCAGCGGCCTGTGTATAACTCACCTGCTGAACTTCACCTTGTTTTTTAACTTTGATTTTGAAATCACCCTCTTCGAGTGAAACTTCATTGACATCACTATCTGATATCAGTTCTAAAATATTTTTTATGAGTTTTAAATCCATGATAATGTTTATTTAGCTCGTTCTATATATTCTCCGGTTCGAGTATCTACCCGAACTTTTTCACCTTCATTTATGAATAGGGGAACCTGAATGGTAGCCCCTGACTCTAAAGTAGCAGGCTTACTTCCGCCTTGTGCAGTGTCACCCTTTAATCCGGGATCTGTTTGCTCAATGACGGCTTCGATATGATCTTTTGGTTCTGCGTAAAGAATAGATTCTTCATCCGCATTTACCATAACATTACAACTTTGGCCTTCAACAAAATATCCCTGGCGTTCTACCTGACTGGCATTTATAGGAACCTGTTCATAGGTTTCATTATGCATTAGATAAAATAGCTGACCATCATTATAAAGGTACTGATATTCGTGCTGTTCAATTCTTACTGATTCAGCATTTTCGCCAGACCTCCATGTTTTATCAATATTCTTGCCATTCAGGATGCCTTTTAGCTTAGTTCGGACAAAAGCCGGGCCTTTTCCGGGCTTTACATGCTGAAACTCTGTAATGGAGTAGAATTCACCATCCATATCCAGCACCATGCCGTTTCTAAAATCTGATGTTGATATTTTAGACATTCGTTAGTTTTCTTCTTTTAAATTTTTGACCAAAAATAGCATCTGCCTCTTTGGATAACAAACTCGTTTAAATGAAATTACTGATCAAATTATAAAGTATAGCTGCAGGACAAATATACTTTATAAAAATTGGCCAAACTTTTGAAAAAAGTGTTTGTTTGATGCCGGCAAACCCATATTCCATTTCGTTGATTGCATTCTCAGTTTTCCAGAAATAGCCAACGAACAAGCAAATAAGGAATCCACCTAATGGAAGACCTATACTGCTGAACAGGTAATCAAACCAACCAATTAAAACAGGGAAGAAAGAAACGGTAACGGAAACCACTAAGATTCCCAAACCTACCATCCAGGCAGCCTTTTTTCTTTTAACTTCAAATTCATCAATCACAAAACTAACGGGGACCTCAAGTAACGAGATCGTGGAAGTTAAGGCTGCTATACTAAGCAGTAGGAAGAACGTAACACCTAAAGCCATTCCAACAGCTCCACCAATGGTGTGGAATAAAGCGGGTAAGATCTGGAATACAAGGTCGGTGCTCGATGCAAGTGAACCTCCTGCATTGATATTAATACCCTGGCTCTGTGCCAAATACATAGCAGGCACGATCAATAAACCAGCAAGAAAGGCGATCCCAACATCAGCCAAAGTGACAAAAGCAGCGGCTTGCGGGATATTCTCTTTTTTATTTAGGTAAGAACCGTAGGTGATTAAAGCACCCATCCCCAATGAAAGGGAGAAGAAGGCCTGGCCCATAGCTGAGAAGATTAGATTTGCATTTATTTTACTAAAATCAGGAAGTAAATAAGCGCTTACACCTTCAGAACTGCCGGGTTGCATTAAAACGTAAATAGTCATGATAAGCATGATACCGATAAGTAAAGGCATCATAGCTTTCGTAGCCCGTTCAATACCGTCACTGACTCCACCGGTGATTATCTTGATGGTACCAAGCATAAAAACAGTTGCAATAATAGCATTTTTGGGACCATTACCGGTATCAGTAAGCCAGTTAGCAGCTCCCTGCCATTCAAAGAAGTAGAAGATCTCTTCGAAGGCAAATCCGAAAGCCCAGCCGGCAATAACCGTATAGAAGGAGAGGATCATCACACCGCAAATTACACCCCATAAACCAACAAGGGGAAAGAATTTATTTGAGCTTATAGCTTTAAATGCGCCTACCGGGTTTTTCCCAGAAGTTCGACCAATAGCAATTTCTGCTGCCATCACCGGAAATCCGATTGCAAAGGTACAAAGTAGGTAAACGAGGAGGTAAGCAGCACCACCTTCGGTAGCAACTTTTGTTGGGAAGGCCCAAATATTACCAAGACCTACAGCCGAGCCTGCTGCAGCAAGTATAAAACCAAGTTTAGAATTCCATGAACCTCGATCGGTAGTTGTTACAGCCAAGTGATTTCCTCCTTAGGATAATTTATTTTTAGATAACGTAAAATATTTTAAGCTTTGCTCACACGCAACTTTCTTAATATAACTCCGGAACTAGCCGGTATACTAAGATTTTCAGAGACACTTTTAATTGTATTTTGTCCCGCTACGTGTGCATTAGCGATCATTTCCCAATATCCTTCTGGCAAAACAATATCGTGTGCCTTTTCCGGATTGGCGTTCAATGATACAAAGTAATTGTACATATCACCCGAACTTTTTCCATCAATTGAGAAAGTAATATGCAATGGGTCGTGATAGACCTTAAAGTTAATGTCATTTGGTTGAGACTTTCTAAAAGCAGGGGCATTTAACCTGAAATTAATTAAACCTTTATAGTATTTAAATAGATCTTTATTTAGTTCAATTTCATTGAAATTAAGCCAATTGGTTTCATCATCTTTATTGTAGGTATCTCGGCTTAATGTTCCTTTTTCAGGATCAATTCCATCCGGATCCATGACAACTTTTGAGCGAGCCCATTCCTGACCTGCATGCATCATTGTGATGCCCTGAGATACGAATAAGATCAAAGCTCCAAGTTTAGCAACTCTCTCTTCTTTTTTATTTAGTGAAGTTGCATTTGTTCTGTTACTGAAAACTTTATTTGCCTTAGATGAGTCCAATGCTATTCTTATATAATCTCCCAGGGTATACCCGTCATGACTTTCTAGGTAATTAACAGAATGGGCAGAGGTATGAAACAGCCCATAATCTGCTTCTTTTAGTGTGCCTCTTATAAAATTCTCAAGAGCAAAACGGGAGTGAAGACCAATGTTACCAAAGATCAGTCCTTGGTATTCAAGCGGGTTATATCCTTTGATGCCATTCCTGTAGTGGTCATTCCAAGAAGTCCACCCATGGTCTGAAAACCCATCCGGTTTATAATCACTTCCCCATGGTTCAGCTATTAATATCACATTGGGATTGATCTTTTTGGCTTCCTCTTTGATCAAGTCAACCGTTTCCCAGTCCAGTAACCCGGCCAGATCGAAACGAAAACCATCTATATGATATTCACTAATCCAATGTTTGACGGATTCTACAATCAACTTCCTTGAATGGGCAGATGATGTGTTAATATCATTCCCTGTCCAGCTGTCGTTCAAGAAGTTACCCTTTTCATCTAAACGAAAATAGTGGTCTTTTGCAGTGTACTTAAGCGGGTTGAGATCATAATTTGATGCGTGATTATAAACCACGTCCATCAAAACGGTAATACCTTCTTTGTGAAGTTCTTTAACAAGATTTTTAAGTTCGGTCTCTGCCTTCTTTGTTTTGCCGATAACAGCTCCAGCATCCAAGCTCGAGTCTGAAGCATACTGGGTTTCCGGTGCCAGAAAAAAAGAAGTCATGTAGCCCCAATAATTCCGGGCATAGGGATTCCATGTATTCTTAATGCCTTCCTTTGTTTGTTCATTAAAAGGAGGCTCGTAATATGCGAATTTTTGCAGAGGTAAGAACTCTACAGCATTAACACCTAATTTCTTTAAGTGAGAAATACCTCCTGTTTTAGCTTCCCTGAAATCATTATAAATACCTTGCACATACGTCTTTGCAGAAGTATGAGCGACCATATCTTTTATATGGGTTTCGTAGATAATAAGGTCACGAGGATCTTCAGGACCTACAAATTTATCACCTTCCCAATCATATTCATCAGAAGGAAGGACCTTTGTTTTAGGGAATTGAAGGTGGTGGTTTTGTGAGGTTACATGCTTACTCCACGGGTCAGCAATAAAATGAGAGGTTTGCATGAAAAAAGGATCATGCTTAGGACCTGATATTTTATAGGCATACCATTTCCACATAAAAGTGTCTTGTATCACCGTTTCCCAGATTCCTTTTTCGCCTTCTTCTAAAGAAATTTCAATTCCTGAATCATCTTTATAGGCATCAAAAATAACTACAGAGACAGCCTCAGCTTTAGGAGCAAATAACCGGAATACCGTGGCTCCGTCCTCAGAAGTACAACCAAGTGGATATGTATTCAAATCAGAAATGGTGCAGTCGTTTAATTCTTGACTATCCATTAAGTAATAGGGCTGCCGGGTTCAGCTGTTGTTTCTACAAACTTCAACTCGCCTTCAGGGGTTTCTGCCATTAGTATCATACCCTGACTTTCTACGCCCATCAATTTCTTAGGAGCAAGATTGGCAACCACACTTACTTTTTGTCCGGGAAGGTCTTCAGCTTTAAAGTCTTTAGCGATCCCGGATACGATAGTTCTTTTCTCAAGTCCGATGTCAACTTTCAGTTTTAGGAGCTTGTTGGACTTCTCAATTTTTTCTGCAGATATGATCTTTCCGGCCCTGAGATCAAGCTTCATGAAATCACCGAATTCGATGTCTTCTTTTAGCTCGGGAACATCCGGGGTAGGATCAGCGGCTGCGGCTTTGTCGTGTAATTTTTGAATTTGTTTTTCGATGATGTCATCCTCAATTTTATCAAATAAAATGTCTCCCTGAATTACAGGTGTTCCTTTTTCAAGCATGTTGGCGTTAATATCTTCCCAGCTGAAGTCATCGCTCAATGCAAACTGAGCACGTAATTGTTTCATCTTAGCGGGAAGGATAGGATCAAAAAGGCAGGAGAGAGCAGCACTGATCTGTAAACTGACATATAATGTATTCCCGCATTTAACAGGGTCATCTTTGCGGGTTTTCCAGGGTTCAGTTTCTGTGAAATAACGGTTGCCGATCCTGGCCAGATTCATCGTTTCATTAATGGCTTCTTTAAATCGAAAATTCTCATACGCCTGAGTCACCTTCATCTTTTGGTCCTCGATAGCCTGTAGGGTTTCCTTATCAAGGTCTGAGGGTTCGATCAATTCAGGTACTTTCCCTTCTGCATAGTTAGCAGTAAAGGAAAGTGAGCGATTGGTGAAATTGCCCAACACATCAGCTAATTCAGTATTGATGTGCATCTGGAAATCTTTCCAGGAGAAATCAGAATCTTTGGATTCAGGAAGGGTAGTCCCAAGCGCATAGCGTAACAAGTCAGGCTCAAATTCCTCCAAATATTCATAAAGCCAAACAGCCCAACCACGAGAAGTCGAGAGTTTTTTTCCTTCCAGATTCAAAAATTCATT
>Ga0136596_1000311_pt1 | contig 25025 bp, 32 predicted proteins | sample AntRauTorcE11897_FD_101387 | JGI IMG/M metagenome (GOLD analysis project Ga0136596, IMG submission 101387) | Saline lake microbial communities from Rauer Islands, Antarctica - Metagenome Torckler E11 #897 | ecosystem: Environmental > Aquatic > Non-marine Saline and Alkaline > Saline | place... | reverse complement strand
TAATATTGATAAGGCCGATCTTGATATAATGAGAGACTTTTTAGATGGTCACTCAAAAGAAGTTGTTGATTTTTTTAATTCTACTGTGAGGAACTTGCCATTACCAAGTTGGAGAGGAAATGATACGTTGTTAGCAATTGCAGCAGATGATTGATGAGGACATAACATACTGCTATTATTTCGTGTGGGAAAATTGGAAAAGAAAGTAATATGGATGAATGGAATGTAGAGATTTCAGATGAAGTTAAATCAAGAATAATCAAAGCTTTTATGGATGAAGGGATGACTGATCAAGGTATGGTGATGATTCCTCTAACATATCAAGAAAGCTTGGAATATCAAATACAAGAACTTCAAGTTGATCTGATGCTGATGCGTGAAAGGATAATGAAAAAGTATTGTGTGTGAAAGAGCTGGTGGATGATAATAATATGCTGCATGTTGAGGGTGAGGTAAAAGAGATCATCATTCCAGGGACAAATAAAAAGAGGAAGCTCTGCGAATGAGCTTCCTCTTGCTGTAACTATAACGGCCCTAATCGGGACATTAAGTCCTAAGCTTTTCTGAACGTCTTTCGACTTGCTACGCTACCTTATCAGGCAGCAATAGCCATACTTTCGTTGTTATTTGTGGAGTTGCTGGTATCGAAACCAGGTCACTACATAAATATATGCAGTTCTAAATCCAACATCAACCCCTTAGTTAAATATACTATGCTTTATTCAAAAAAGCAAACTCTTCACCTGCATCAAATCTCGGACAAGTCTTGGTCCATTCATCTGGTTGGATGATACCATCACCGTCCTCATCAGGAGAGAGGTCCCTATGCCCCAATATCTCAGCTTCTGGGTACATAGCCTTCATAGTTCTTACAACGGCAGTAATGGCCTCTTTCTGTGCCTCTGTGCGGTCATCTTCATACTTTCCTCCGATGTAGCTTATGTGAATTGAATGAGAGTTGTGTCCACGCACGCCATTTGCTATCCCCTCAATTGGGTGCAAGTTATGAATCTTGCCATCAGCTTCAATCAAAAAGTGATAACCAGGGTTCTTCCAACCAAGGTTGTGCTTCCAGAATCTTTTGATTCCTTCAACTGTAGCATCTTGATCAGTAGCTGTTGTATGACATACGATGTATTTAATCTCTCTCATCTGCAAATAGGTTATCAAGCTCTTCCTTGAGCTCGCATTTCTTCTTTCTAATTTCTTTGATGTCCAAGTTCTCAAGCTGCTCCATATGCTCACGTATCTCATCTCTGGTCATATCAAGGTGACCATTCAAGAATACTGTGAACACTTCATTCACTTCTGAAGCAAGTGCTTTGCGTAGTTTTCCTCTACTTTTATTGTTCTTCATTTTCATGTTGTTCTCCTTTAAATTTCTTTAAGGCAGCGATGCACTTATACATCAACGAAACATTTTCACGCTCGATTTCTCTTATCTCATTATTCTTTGCTTTTAGCTCAGTTTCAAGAGTTCCTATTTTTTGCCATAGCTTTAATACGATGATCAAAAGAATTGGAAGCACACCAAATTGGCTTATGTAATTTAATAATTCTGCTATTTCCATATTATGCTTATTTATGCATCATCTTCTTCGATGCCTTTATACTTCTTTGTTTTCTTCTTTGATCTTTTCTTTGGTGACTCTATGGCCTCCTTAAGCTCATCTGAGGCACTTTTAGTCTCCTCTTTTTCCTTTGGTTCTTGGATTGTTTCGCCATCTCTTGCTGCTCTTCTTTTAGCACGAATATAAGCGTCAATTCCAAATTGTTTGTAGTCTTCTAATTTCATAGTCATTTGTTTTATATCATTAACATATCGTTATTATACCCAGCATCATCGTTTGGAATCATATCCACCACCTCTGAATCAGTATTTGCATCTGCAGTAAACTCAGGTAACTTATCCTTGTTTAAAATCAGGTGCTGCACAAGCCTTTTTTGATAGAATTCTGCCTTTTGATCATAGTGACGTTTCATCATAACAACTTGCTCTGCTTCTGCAGGCTCTGAGTTCTCACCATTTTGAGTGGAAAGTCCTTTATTCTTCAATTGGTATGTAAGTGCATATACAGCATCTGCTGCTGCTCTCCAAGCTACAACGGGTTGAATTTTTTCTACCAAAGTAATCTCATCCGCATTCAAAGTTTGTGAGTTGTATGCACTAAGAATATGGTTATAGAAATATGAACCAAGCAAAGGCTGGACGTACATCTCTGATGACGTACCAACGAATGGTATAATATCTTTAGCAGAAACATTCTGCGTAATTGGTGAATTGCTTACTAGGTAATTCTGTGTTATAAAGTAGTCCATTTTTAATCTAATTTAAGTATTTCTTCTGCTGCATCAGCCCCAATTCCATAGGCAAGAAGCCTTGTTTTGGCCACAGCTTTGTTTAGCTTGCCTCTTTCGAAGTCACGAACGATTCTATAGATGTCAGCATTCTCGCTTGCAGATAACCCTCTTAGGTTATCGTTTACTTCAAGCTCAACTCCATCAACTGAATCAGTCTCAGCATCTACATCCTCTGTTTTTTCTTGTATTTCGCCATCAACTATCTGGTAATCTGCAAGAACGAAGTCTCCCTTAATCTCAAACATCATCATTAGGTCGTTGAATATATCTTCGATGATCTCTCTTACTGGCGCAACATAATTCTTCTCAAAAGCAGCAACGGCTTGTGGAAGTTCAAGTCCAGAACCAAGCTTTCCACTTACACGAATACCCATAATCATAGGGTCAATCTGGTGTGCCTGGCATATTCTTGAATCCATACGCTCATCTGTTTGCATCATAAGGTTATCATTACCACTCGTTTGAACAGTATCAATCTCTGGCATCATCTCTTTGTTATCGGCTGTTAATACCCACACGAATCCTGCATCATCTGCACCTTTCTTTCTGGTTAAAGCTTCCTTGAAGTCATCTGCTTCTTCTTGGTTGTTAAATCTCTTTGGTCTTTTAACGATCATAGAAGGGAATATAGATTCCTGTATGTTGCTTTTATGAAGGTTTGAAGCCTCACCATCAAGGAATATCCAGTTGTTAGCTGAAATGGTCATAGGAAGCGAGTATATGTCTTGCCCTGGTCCTTCATCTTGATATACAAATAACTGCTTTGGCTTTCTTGAGCCTTCTTTATATACTGGAATTTGATATATGCCAATTTGTTTTGACCAGTCTCTTGAAATGAATCCCACTTGCTTTGCAGCATCCAGTCTTACTTTCTCTGGGTCAACACGTTCAACTTTCAGCTTCTTTCCAGTCTCTGGGTCAACGTGAACGATGAAGAATATCTGATTATGGATGATAAAATCCCTTGTAATCTGAGGTACAATCTTCTTAAGCTTGTTTCTTTTGATGAAATACTTAAGATCAGTCTGAGCCTTCACATCAGCATCTCCATTTTGAATCTCGAATCCACCTCCAGCAATAGCATTCTTTTTGAATTCTATGATACCTCCATGTAGAGGAGAGGTGTAATAAAGCTGATTAAGAACCTGCGGAAACAAGTTATCAGAACCGAATCTAACAAAGCCTGAGTGGCCTATATAGTCATCAGAAATGAATGGCTTGGTCAAGTCACCTTTGCCGACCTTTAGGAAAGGAGTTGAAAAGCTTTGCTTGCCAAATGTGGGCCTTGAATCTGTAGGCTTATTTGCAGCTTTTAATTCTTGTTTTTTATTTCTATTGAATAATCCCATATCTTAATTATAAATATTTTGTGTGTTTAACTTATCGTCATCTGACATCTCCACAACCAATCTACCACTCTCGATTATGCTGCCTGTTGTAGCACTTATAGAGAGCGTTGATGCAGTAGCTTCATATACCTCATACCTATATTGTCCACCATCAAGGTTTAAAGCCACGGAAGTACCTCCTGTGGTCGAACCTGAGCTGCTAAGCTCAATATCAAACATATCATATCTATTGGTATAGCTTGAATCGTTTGAAGTGGTGAAGAATATCTCATCCTGATTCGGAAAAGTCTGAAACTCATTAATGAATACAAAAAGAAACTCAGGATTGGACAGCTGAGAGCTCTCCGTAAGAGTTAATATAACTGTGTTTATATTGTCTTTCTGCAGGTAAATCATCTTGTTTATATATAATTGTTTTTGACATATTTATTGTTCAACAAAAAAGCTCCCAGGAGGACCCCAGGAGCTTCAAAAACACACTTAATGATTAAGTGTTAGAGTTTTTATATAAGTACAAGCACATCAGCCTCATCCATAAAGTATGAGAGATTCTCAGCCTCCCCTTGGAAGGTGATTGTGTATTTACTTCCCTCAGCTTTAGCGGCACCCGAACCATCTGCTACTGTCTCCAGTTGCATATCTTCGAAGTACACGTACTCTCCTGAGTTCATTTTTACGATTATAGCGAGACGTCTTTGTCCTTCGCCAAGTATATTAATCTTTCTTGATTTGCCAGCATCTCTACCGTGAAGTGGAATTGTGATCGTTTTGTTATAAATCACGGCTCCAGCATTATCTCTCGTGTAGTCTTCAGTATAAGAACCTGAGTTCTTTCTGAATTCAACAGTCTCAAGTGTAGTAGAGGCAGATAAACTCATAGTCCAAGCAGTTGTGTTTGGAGTTTCGGTTACGATGTTATCTCTATCAGTAAGATAGACTGCATCAATACCACCTATGGTTTTGTCCCCGCAATCAAATAAGATTGATTCAACATTATTACAAGCCATTTTTTCTTAGTTTTATTTGTTAATATTCAAAAAAAAATGGAGGAGTATTTGACCCCTCCACTTAATTTATTTATCTATTGTGTCTATCTTACAGTCCGTAAGTAACGAATTCTTCTACGTTAACATAGTCAACACCGAATGTGAAGTCAGAGATAGTTCTCAACTTTCTGTCACCAGTTGTTGCCTTCATATTGATCGTGATCAATTCAGAAGCTGGAGATACAAGGTCAGTTAAGAATACAAAGTTAGATTCTCTTGAAGAGATCATAGTGTCGTTTGACATACCCTTTGCTTCAACAAGTCTCATATCTATGAAGTTCATATCTGGAACTCTGTTCACGTAAAGCTCAGCAGATGCAGAAGCAACAGCTACTCTAAACGCTTGAGCTACATTTGAAGAAACGAAGATAACAACGTTGTCTTTATCAAGCTCTGAAGGAATCAAGTTGTAAACTTTTGTAAGCTCATCAATTACGTTTGAAGCAGTTACAGTTGTACCAGCCTCGCTAAGAGTTACACCAGTATCGTTACCTAACTTCTTCTCTAAACCGTCACACTTGTTAAGGTAAGTTGTACCTGTAAGTGATGTGTCTCCTCTCCAAGTAAGTCTTTCAAGGTTGTCGTTAAGTTTAGCACCCAATCTTTCGTAGTAGTGTGCAAGGAACTCTGGAGTTAATCCTTGAGTGTTTCCAAAATCAATTGAATTTCCTTTACCCATATACTCAGCAACGAAAGAGTTTTGAAGGTCATATTGACAGATTTCAACACCAACTCCTAACTTGCAAGGCTCCATTTCTTTTGCCCCAAGGTTAGCATCAGTTGCTGCAAAATCACAATCAGCCTCTTGGATGATGTCATTAAACTCAAGTGAACCAACTTTAATCTTACTGTTTACGTTTAAGAATGGTCTAAAGTAAGATGTTGAACGTTCGCTCAAAAGTGCTTTAGAAAACCATTCCTGTGGATTTACAACGTGTGCTGCATTAATAGTATCCACATCTAATTCGAATAAATATTTTTTAGCCATTTTATTTGTTTTAATTTAATTGTTTATATTGTGAAAATGTTCATTTTTAAACATTTCTTGTTAATTTTTACTTACCAAAAGCTTGGTGAAACGCAAGTGCTTTCTTCACTTTTCTTTCGTGAGCACTCATTTCTATTTTCTCATCTTCCTCTTCTTTAGAGTTGATGTCTTCAAGCTTCATTTTAAGATCAGCAATCATCTCTGTGATTCCAGAAAGCTTTTCTTCAACCTTCTTGTCAACCATCTCAGCGATTTTTTCATCCTCCATAGGAGCATCTTCTGCTTTTGGCTCTTCGTCCTTTGGCATATCTTCAGCAGCAACCTCAGCTTTAGGCTCTTCGTCCTTTGGCATATCTTCAGCAGCAACCTCAGCTTTAGGCTCTTCGTCCTTTGGCATATCTTCAGCAGCTTCAACTTTAGGCTCGTCCTCTTTAGGCATATCCTCTGCTTTTACTTCTTCCTTTGGAGCATCTTCTTTAGGCATATCAGCAGCTTCAACTTCAGCTTCAGGCTTTTCATCCTTTGGCATATCAGCAGCTTCAACTTCACCCTTAGGTGCTTCCTCGTTAGATTCTGGCTCTTTGATCTCTTTAATATCTCCGTCTTTTACAACGTAGATTTTACCATCAATCATCCACTCTCCATCTGGAAGGTTAAATTCTTGTTTTTTCATTTGTTCTTTTTTTATGTTATCAATTATATCACCTAAATCTTCATCTATAAGTGACAGGAAGCCCTCTATTGAGAAGGCTGTTCTTTCATTATCTACTATGTCTTTGAAATATTCTTCATCAGTTATCTGAGCTACAATCACTACAGAGCCAACTGGAACCTCGAATTTATACTCATCCTTTATGAACTTTGCTTTGCTCTCAGTATCCACAAGAATGGCCTCCAATATGTATGCTGGAACCTGCTCCTTGCTATGCTCTTTATTGAATACTCCGCTATTGCTTGATAGCTGTTGCATAAACTTCTTATAGATTTCCTCTATCTCTCTCTCTGTGAATACAACTTCGTACTCATATCCGTCCTCATTTCTGTAGACATCTCCAGGTATCATAATAGGAGCAACAACCCTCATCTTAGGCTCATCAGCAAACTTCATCTTCTCTTGCTTTTGAGAAGAGAAAGCAAAACCCTTCACCTTAATGGCAGGATTCTTGACGAAAGCGATCTGGTCAATACCCAGCTCTTCCTCTGAAGTCTCATCATCAATCGTGATGATATATTTATCGAGCTTTTCTTTCTTCATACCATTATTGTTTTCTGTTAAAAAATCGTTCAAAAACAGTTAACTATGTACAAACAATTAACATAGAGTTAAATAAAACACATTAAATATGATTGAGATTGAATTCCCACACAAAACCTATAATGTAATTAACAAGTTCGAGGAGCTATCCATCGACCAATATGAAGAGATAAGCACGATGCTTATGGATGCAAATAAAGATGCATTTGAGAAGCATTTTGAGCTGCTTGTATATCTCGGGGTAGATGAAGATGATGTTGACCTTATGGATATGAAGAGCGTCCTTACCTTTGTAAAGGAGTTCCATTCCAGCAAGCTTGATATACAATTTAAGGATAAGTTTGAGATTGATGGGTATGAATACATAGGCATACCAGAGGGGCACGATAACCCTGTGATCAGTCCAAAGGTCCTAAAGAAGATTGAGCAGCTTGTTAAGAGCAGGCACAAGGGATATATAGCAGAGATATTTGCTGTTATGATCAAGCGTTCTGATCTAAGTGGTAAAGAGCATTATGAAAATGCACACATCAAACAGAAAAGGGACCTTGTTAGAAAGCAACTTGATGCTGCAGACATCCTTCCATATGTTGTATATGCAACGGAGAACATCCTAACCAACATAAAAGATATTACAGATGAGCTTTCTTAATGGTATAGAGCTTCCAGTTGATTGGAGTGATATTACTGTTGATGAATTTAATGAACTGAACTCCATAGATAGAGAAGAACACGGCTTCTTTGGCTATATGTTGGAGAGGTATTGCATTTTGGCTGGTATTGATTCTGATGATGACAGGATTGAAGATGTGCCGATTAAAGAGCTCAATAAAGAGATTACAAAACTCAAGTTCTTGAATATTCAGCCCTCATTTCAGGTGCAAAAGAAGGTCCAGGACAAGAAACTCATTCCATTTAACAAGCTTACACTCGGTGCATTTATAGATTTAGAATATTATATTTAAGATCACGTTAAAAGTATAAGCAAGATATTCGCTGTGCTCTACAGAAACTACAAGCAAGATGAGTGGGGCAACGAAATATATGAGCCATACACATTTGATATGAACGTGAGAGAAGCAGAATTCGATATGATGCACATCAAGGAACTGTATGCTGTTGTTGGTGAATATATCAAGTGGAGAAATCAGCTGATAGATACATATAAGGTTCTATTTGATGGTGGCGAAACAAACGAAGAATTAACAGAGGAAGAAACAGAAGGACTTCAATCCCACGAAATACAACAACTAAAAAGAGATATTGAACGACAAGAGAGTCTAAAGAAGTTCTCCTGGCAAAAGCTTGTGTTTGATCTGGCTGGAGAGGACATAACCAAGATGAAAAGTGTCTTCGAACTGCCTGCCCTGCTTGTGTTTAACAATATGTCGATGAATGCTGTGTTGACGAAAAACAAATAAGCGAAAAATCTGCTGAAACTTTTCACACACCAATTTTGAATAAGGACAAAAATCACCTAAAGTTTTTGACCCAAATCTTACAAGCCTTCATCGAACCCATCCTCAAAGTCCTGCTCTAACTGGTCTCCCATAAAGTCCTCAATAAGGCTCTGAGCCCTCTTGGTATCAAGGAAGTTTTGAAGGAAGTTTCCCTTTTCTAAATATAGAATATACTCCTCTGCATCCAGGTTGATCTCCAGTTTCATAGTCTCAGCATCAAAGCTGTTGTTGAACTTCACGGATTTCAATAGTTTACCAGAAGAAACAAAGCCCTTTTTCTTGATGTAAGATTTAAGGGCCTTGGTTAAGTATGTATTTAGTTGTGTAACTGTCATTAATCAGGTATTGCGCAATCATTATAAGTATCAGCATAGATGTTCAAGTCCATATATACACCTGCCGTGTAGTCATTTGTACCGTCATTCACCCATTCAATTATAGGCGCTTGCCCCTCAAGTACATCGAAATTAGCTGAACCATCCACAAAGTATCTATACACATCGTTGAGCACAAGGTGTGCATCTGATGTGATTGTAAGCCAGTTGCTCCTATCCTTTTGAATTATATCAAGGCAGTAGAACCTCAACCTAAAGATATTCTGGTTATAGCCAAGTGTAGACCCAGGGATAAGCGTAACGAAGAGTATTGGATAGCTCTCGTCCTCTGTAGTGAGAACAGAAAGCTGGTCCTCAGCCTCGAAGAAATACCTCTGGATTACCTTGTGATTACCCGCAAAAGCAGATAACTCGCTATCTAATTGTATTAAACTTATGTCATTCATAATCTTATAGTTGTGCTGATTGTGTTAAATTTTGAACAGTTTGTTGAGTTCCTGTTACTTCGCTTTCAGATACAGTCACCTGGTTATTGATGTTGATGGAATTTCCACCAGCACTTACGTTGTTTGCATCGGTTGTATCACCTTGTCCTGGGTTCTCAAAGTTCACGCTTGGTAATGCTCTTGTTGCTTGTCCTGCACCTCCAGCTGATGCTCCTGCACCAGAAACACCTGCTGCACCACCTCCGCCACCACCTTGGTAGCTTGTAGACTTTATCTTCTTGATATTGGCTGCAGTTGTGGCTGCTACAACACCAGCGTTTATAGCTTTAAGAACAGTACCAAAAGGCTCAGGGATTGTAGATTGAGCTGTTAGGGCGTTGATCACACCTTGAATACCAGCCATCGTTGCAGCGGCAATTTGAAGCTTCTTGTTTCTTTCAAAACCTTGCTTTCTTAATTGCTCTTGTCTCTCTTCATTTCCTTCAGCAGCAGCAATCTGTGCTTCATTTGAAACTTGAGCAAGATTTGTTATTGCGTTGAATGCTCCTTGTGCCTCACCAAGTTGTGATTGAAAGCTTGCTATTTTAGCATCACGAACATCCTTGTTTATTTGCTTGATCTTATCTCCAAGGTTCTTCTCTATTTGTGCTTCTCTTTCAGCATACTCTTGTTTGGTTATTATGCCAGCCTCAAGCCTTTGCTTTTCGATTTCAAGCATTTGCTCAGCTTCTAATTGTGCAGCTTCAGTTGCAGACATACCTTCCTCACCACCCTTAAGAGCGTTGAGTTGCTCTTCTGTATTTTTCTCAAGAGCTATTTTTGCAGCGTTGAATTGCTCCAAAGTGATAAGCTCATTCTCAAGTTGAGTTTTAAGAAGTTCCAATCTTTCATCAGCAGCATCTAAAATATTCTCCTTCTGTGTTAAGAATTGGTTGCCTTCAAATTCAAGCATCATCTCCTTAAGCACTTTTTGAGCCTCTTCCTGGGATTGAATCTTGAGTTTTTTCTTTTGCTTTTCTCTTTCTTCTGTCTTTTCTACAGCCTCATTCTCGATTCTATCAACCTCATCAGCATACCACTTATCCCATTCAATTTTTGCCTCAGCACTCATCTCAGAGAAATCAATATCCTCCTGTTGACGTTCAAGCTTTGTAAGCTGCGCCTCTTTATTTCTCTCAATTTCATCCTCGATCATATCAATCTCGTTGTCCCTTCTCTTACGTTGAAGGTCAATAATGAAATCTGTAGTTCTCTCTTGTCTTTCACGAGCCTGTTTTGCCCATTCTTCCCTCTTGGCTTCAAGCTCTTTTGCTTTATCCTCTTCTATTTTCTTAAGCTCTTCAGCCTCTTTTTTGGCACCATCAATTCTATCCTGAGCTACTTGTGCTTCGAATAACTTAACCTCTTGAGCTGATTCTCTCCTTGCTATTTTAAGCCCTTCTATGGCCTCTATTTGCTCCTTGTATTCATCAGAATCCTTGCCGTGTAGTTTAGCTAAGTGCTTGGCATTTTCTCGTGCTATATTAAGCTCCTCTGTAGCGTTTGCTCTGATCTCTTGAAGCTTCTCTCTTTCAAGTTGAGTTGTATCCTCACCAGCGATCTTACGCATATCAATCTCTTGTTGAAGCGAATCAACAGTTGATTCGCTTACTTTCTTGTTGCTCTCAAGTAGCTTCTCATTTCGCTCTAATTGAGCTTCGGCATAGTCCTCACCAGCATTATCTGTCCATCCGAACCAATCTGTTAAGGCTTTTAAGCCATCAATAAGGGCATTAATTGGAATCATTATCCATTCAAATACCTTACCTATACCATCCATTATAACCTCAAGGAGTCCAAGCTCATCCATAAGGGCTACAATAGCCGCTACAAGTCCAGCAATAACACCAGCAATTAAGAATAATGGGTTGGATAGAAGTGTTTTTCCAAGGTTAACAAAGGTAGAACCAAGTGATTTTAATGACTTGATAGCAGAACCAAAAGTCATTTGCTTTGAAATATTGGCAATACGACCAGCACTCTCAGCTGCAGATTCGAAATCCAAGCTGGCAAGTGAGGACCCAACAGAGCCAAGTCCAGTTGAAATCTTGGTTAGTTCTGAACCAGAGTTGGATAGCTCACGCACCGCATCTTCTGTACGTGCTATTTGTGTCTCTAAGTCACCTGCTTCAAGGGCAAGTTTGTTGAATGTGTCAACATCCTTTGTATCAAGCATCTCTGATTTGATCGCTTCAATACGTTTCCTTGTCTCCTCAAGTGAGTTAGATTCTACTTCTACTTTTATCTTTGCCATTTTCTAATATTGTTTATTATGGTGCATCTGATACACGATCAGCCTCAACCATATTTACTGAGATTAAATCTGTATCTGCTGTACCTTTAACGTTGACGATGTTCCATTTGCTTCCATCCCAGTTATCTGAAGCGTCATCACCCATTCTATACCACGCAAGGCAGTTTGAAGAGTATGCACTCATATCTGATATGTCATATGCATCACCTGAGTTATACATCTCTGTTACCTCAGAAGAGCTGAGGGATTTATCCCAGAATGTGATCTCATCAAGCTCTCCTCCAAAACCTCTTGAAGGTAGGTTTGCTCCGAATCCAGCGAAGTCAGCAGTTGCTACATAACCTCTTTCTGATTCTGTTGCTTGATTTTCAAAGTATTTCTGTGTTGTATTAACCGTTTGACCATCCCAAGCAGTCACTTCAACACCATTAATATACAGCTTTGCAATCTCTGATGCTGTTGTTTCTGAGTGATCATATACAAAGCAGTAGTGAACCCATCCATCAGAATTTGAGAATGTTTGTGTTGTTTGTAAATTAACAGTTTCATTTGTTAAATCATACCGTCCATATACTTTGAATCTATTGCTTGTGTCTAAACTAATTTTAAAGCATCTATCATCACCCTGGTAGTTTTCGTATTTAGCAAATATAATTCTTGTCTCTGAAGCAGCAGAATCATCCACTTTGAACCATCCAGATACAGAGAAGTTAGGAGTTGTGTCTCTAAGTGCTGTATCAATAGCATTCGATTTGTTATCAATTCTAAGGTACTCTATATTTGAAGATGTTAATGTGAAATCAGAATTCATAGAATACGTATTTACGAACGTTGCAGCTGTTAATGTGCTCACATCATACCTTGCACTATAATCACCATCATTACTACCTATGTTTGTACGCACTTGAAACTCATATGCTGTATCAGCAGAGAGTCCTGTGATGCTCTTAGAGCTCGTAGATGCAGTAACTATTGTGCCTGAACCTGTAGAGAATCCATCAAGTCCATACTCAACTTCATATAAATCTGCATCCGCTACAGCGTCCCAGCCTGCCGTAAAGCTGCTTGAATCTATACTTGTAGCTGTTAGGTTGGTTGGTGTTCCAATCGTGTTTGTATCGGCAACTACAAGGCTCGTATAATTAGAGAATGTACCAGCTGATATGATCGCTCTTACACGTAATTGATATGATGTCTCAGGGTTCAAAGATGTGATTTGATATGAGTTTGTAACTGCTGTATCAAAGTTTCCACCCACTCCAGCAGGACCATATTCAACCTCCCAGGATGTTTCTGAGCCACCTGCAGTCCATCCATAATCAAGTGTTGTATATCCTTGTGCTGTACTTGACAATCCTGTTGGAATTGGATATGTAGGTGAGAGTCCATTATCTGCAATTGCATATAGCCACGTACCATTCAGTACAGATGATAGGCCTGCTTCTTGAGCCATCGCTTCAATCCAAGTACCATTTGAAGCTGATGTTGCGCCTAAGTGACGTGCAATAGCTTCTTCCCAGCTACCGTTAACTGGGGATGTAAGTCCATAGTAATCTGCAATCGCTTCAATCCAAGAGCCATTAACTGGCTGTGTTGCACCGAGGCCTTCTGCTATTTGTTGAATGAGTGTATTTGCCATCTTTGTATCTTTATAATGATTGTTTAATATTCAGTATTTGTTTTTTTACTCAGTTGGGTATCTTATAATGACGATTCCAGGTCCGCCACCTTGTGAGCCAATTCCGTAGTTTCCACCCTTTCCACCACCTCCATAGCTTCTAGGTCCACCACCAAGTCCAGCATTACCCTGTGAGGCACCAGAATCACCCTGGCCACCTCCACCACCACCTGAGTAGTATGTTGAAGTTCCATTAATATCAGTTTGCTTTCCGTCACCTCCATTACCGTTTCTTGGTACAGCTGGTTGAGAATCCCCTCCTACTTGGCCAGCACCACCTCCACCACCAGCAGAGGCTCTTGTTTCTACAGATTCAAGACCATCACCACCATCACGGCCTTGTCCAGCAGTTCCACTACCACCAAGACCTATAATATCATCACCACCAGAATTTCTACCAGCAGTACCACCACCACCAGAACCACCATTTCTACCATTTCTACCATCTCCAGCACCACCTGAGTTATATGTAGCACCAGCACCACCTCCACCACCAACAGCAGTAAGTCCTGAGAATGATGAGTCTTCACCATCTTGACCACTTACACCATCAGTTGAGATAGCAGCAGCGCCTCTTGCAGCACCACCTGAGCCTACAGTAACAGAGTAAGTACCTGCTGATATAGGTTGAGATACTTGATGGATGTATCCACCTCCTCCACCACCAGCACCTGGAATTGTAACTATACCATCTATTACAGCAGCGGCTTGTCCTCCTGAACCACCACCTGCAATAATAAGGCAATCTATAACACCATCACCAGCAACTGTAAAGGTGTCATCTGTCTCAAAGGTGTGGATTGTATATCCATTAGCATAGGTTACAACGCCTCCACTACCTGTTATGTTATTAACAAGCCCTGGCATAACACCTGATGTAATAATACCGCTTCTAATTATACTCATTTTTGTGTGTTTTTATTCGTATTCAATAGTTATTGTGTAAGTATATGTTCCATCACCATTATCCTCAGAGCCTCCAGCAGAACCAATTATATCAGACTCTGGATTTGCATATTGAAATGACTGAGTAAGTGCATCGTGAACGAATAGATCATCACCGTAGTTCTCATCTAATTGCTCCTGTGTGTAATCTTGTGTTAGTGTTTCTTTCATATCTTAAATTTTATGATTCAAGTGGACAAGATGAGTTTGCAAGAGTTGATATATCTGCTGGTGACAATTCCTCTTGAAATATGTAACATTCATCTACTTCTAAGTCACCAATACTGGCAGATGAGATTGGGTTTCTATTTACATAGAAAGCACTTGATATATCGAATGTAGCTCCAAGTGTTATATCAGCACCAACTTGTGAACCATCCTTATAAATCTTTACAGTACTTCCATTTCTTGTAAAGCCTATATGATACCAAACTCCAGTTGAATTAGTTGTTGATCTTGCTGCGTTTAAATTATTTGAAAATAAAATATCATTTGCTCTTGGTAGAATCCTCCAACCATTTGCCCCAGTTCTTTTACCAGCAAGTACTGGGTTTGCTTGAGTTGCAAATGAGTTAACTTTAACCCATGCGAAGAATGAAAACTCATTACCAACAGAATCAAAATCACTTGAGTACGCAGCATTACAATAACTACCACCTGCAGCTGTAAACTCTACAGCCTCATTACCAGCGCCATCAAGCTTGGTATCTGTTGTTGTAAACGTTGGTGAGTTGGTTGCTGTAAGCGTATTTGAATTGGCTGAGCTATCTGTATAGTCACCATCAAACTTCCAGTATCCAGAAAGGTTTGTAGTTGAAATGAGAGAGCCTGAGCATCCACTAAGAGCGGGTCCATCTTCTTTAAGTATGTATGGATTTATTAAGTACATTTATATGGTTTTGTTAATTTTCCCTATAATATTCACCTTGGCTCCAGCTCCATCTGAGGCCGTAGATATATCAATCGTTATCTCATCATCCTCGCTTATTGAAGTGCTCGCAAATGAGGTCGTAGATACAACCCTGTCACCTGAGGATAGCGTTAAAGGAGATGATAGGATTGAAGTTCCATTCACATGTACATCAATTGTGGTATCTGTTGAGCCTGATGTTGATAGTGTAAGCTTCACTTTTTCAGCTGTAAATGCCCTTGAAGCAAACGTGGTGATCATATCTGTGCCTGCTGAAAGTGGGCTTGTCTCATCTGATATTGCAATCACATTATCGTAAGGGACATCCACAGAGTTTGATTCTGTTACCACATTTCCATTAGCATCAATACCAAGCGTGCTTATAGATTCGCCTGCTGATGTATCATCTATGTTCAGTTTAGAGAAATATGCTGTGTCATTTGTATCACCTGTTAGATCAACACCAGAAACGAATACATTTCGAACACCAGCTACAATCGTGTTACCAGAACCACCAACAATCGCAGAATTTGTTACATTAGTTTCAACAGTATTTTCAGAATAATCAAAATAATCCCTTGCAGTTGTACCAGAATTTAACACAGAAACTGTCGTTGCAGAGAAGTCATCCACAACCGTATCACCTGTGATTGAAACAGAATCTACATATGCCTTGTCCACAATCGAACGAGGCCCATATGAGGCAGAATAATCAGCATCGTATACCCAAGGTGTTGAACCTGATAAAGTGACTGTATTGGACCCGTATGCTACAGTTGTGTTTCCTGTGATGTTAAGTGGCAGAGATGCGCTTCCAATAATAGGAGCCAAATCAATTGAATATGCATCTGTAGAATCGCTCCTATCAAATAGAATGCTTGTTCCAGATAGTGTTGCGCCAGTTGTGTAATACGCAAGCACATTCAGAGGAAGCTCTATGATTCCATTATCAGTTCTAACCCACATAAGGTCATCAACCGTGTTAAGATAAGCCTCTCCAACCATAATATCTGTTGGAGTCCAATCAGGATATGGTATGGTTGAGCCTGTGTTTATCGTTGGTGTGATGCCTGATATATCAGTCCTCTTGTATAGCCACCTATTTCCTTCTATTCCTGCCATATTTCAATATTTTATATAATTGTTTTTTTCTTGTTAGATGTTTTCGTTCTCCAATCCATATAGATTTGGGTCAATAACGAACCTTGACTTATTGATGGCTCCAAATGTCCTCACAACATTCTTACCTCCATCGTTAATATCTGTGTCATTTGTCTTATCAACAGGATATACGTTATTTAAGCCACCATCTATGATAACTGGCTCTATTGATCTGATTGAACCATCAAGTCCAATATAGGTATTACCTGCGTATATGCCTGGTTTATTTGCAGTCACGCCATCTCCTGTTACAAAGCCTTGGAAATCTGCTGATATTACATTTCCCTTACCTCTATTCATAGCACCAAGTGAGTTGTTTATTGATGTTGCATCGTTTCTTGATGCTACAAACTTACCAACAGCTGGTTTAAGACCTCCAATAATACCTCCGTTTGGAATGTAAGGTACAGGAATTGGTTTATATACACCTGGCTTGTTTGGTCTAACGTTCTTACCGAATCTTGGCAGCGTTAAATCATCCTCAACAGATAGCAGCTCAACTTGAGTTGGCGTATTCTTATTCGCATTATAATCTATGATCTTATTGATGTACCATAAAGACGAGTCCACCTTGATTTTATCATTCAACTTGAGCTCTTGAATATCTGCCTCGGTTAACCAGAAGTAAGCTGTAAGCATCTTTCCTGAGTTGATTTGAGAGAGTGTTCTTCTCCAATAGTTGGTGTATAGATTGTTCGCTGTAGGCTGTCCAAGATTATATGGATAGTAATCAGCTTGCCCATATTCAATTGAGAACTTAGGGTTAAGCGCCTGATCAAACATCGACATAAATGGATACGTTGTAACCGTTGAAATATTCCCTGCAGAGTCATCAATCTCATAAACACCACAGTTCTGTTGCCCTCCATCAATCAAAATTCTAAGTTTATAATCGAGCTTTGCATTTAAAGCTGGTGCATTAGAGTTGAAAGTGGTTGGTAGGTTCATCGTTGGACTGAAGAGCTCCTCTTTTCTTTCAATACCCTTCACGTTTTCGTTCTCAAAAGTCACCTCAACCTGGCCAAATGTCTCTCCTACTTCATCAATATATGAAGATAATAGGAAATCTTTATCATCGTCCTTGTAGGACAATATGATCTTCTTTTTGGATAATTCTGGAATGAATATAACTGATTTCTTGATCTTCTTCTCTCTTTTCTTGGTCCAGTCGTGCAAATCACCATCATCGTAGAACTTGTCTCGTGACTTGTATAATATTTTCACAGGGTCATTCTTATCAATTTCAGCATATAGGTTATACTTTTGATAGATGGCCTTCAAGAAATCAGCCTGCTTTACCTTCTTTGGAATCAGCAGGTTCATTTTCAAAGGAGTACCTGTAATGATTGTGTCCTTTGATGGTGCAATTGTAACTGTAATATCCTTAATAACCAATCTTGGATACATAGGAATCGTGTCAAAACTACCTTGCTTTCTCCAGAATGCTCCAGCACCTTGTGTAGTGAGTGCGTTAATTGCAAATCTTAAATTATCTGACTGGTTTACTGATGTTAAAGTAATCTCTCTTTCAACGTTTCCTGATGCCACAACGTGATCACCTGGTGTCCAAGTGTATGATGACCCTCTTGCTACACCTAATATTTCAACTGTTTGGTTATTATTCAGCAAGTTTATTGTACCTGTACCTTGAAGTGCAGGGTCGATGCTTGTGAATGTTAAGGATGTTGAGCCCTTTAATGAGTTAACCTGGTTGTAAACACGAGCATATGGTGTATGCTTGTTGGTTTGACTTGATGAAAGCACAGCATTTGAAGAGCCAAAGTTTTTGTATACAAGGTCAAATTCAACATTTATTGTGTAGACAAGAGCATTTGGCGCAACAATATCGAACGTATTAAAGTATTGAGATGTTACATTATTATATAAATTCTCATCATCTTGAATCGTTGTTGCTATATCTGGGAATAATGCAGGGATATTTGATACAGCACCCTGTCCATTTGATGAACCATATCCAGAGTTCTGGGTTGAAGCATCTGTGGCAATCACCTTAAACTTCTCAGAGAACTCCTCACCAAGCTTCTTTTTATCTCCAGAGTAAGGGATAACCAAATCGTCAAACCTTACATTATCGTCTGAAATCTCGTCCCAATTGTATGTGTATCCAGCTTCTTCGTGTATCTTATCCCAATACTTCTTGGCATATATACCTGGAAGCAGCTCATTAAGGTAGTATTTGCTATCATCAATCCAAGGCAATACATACTTATAACCATCTGCAATCGTGTGTGAGAATGAACTCAGTATGTTTGCAGTATTATAATTGTGATCATACTCTGATAGGTTAAGGTCCGCAAGTTCATAGTTGTTTACCTCCTTGAAGAAGTCACCAAGGGAGTCCTTGATCTGCACCTCATACTCAACCAGCTCATCCACATTCTCAGACCTGCTCTCAATACCATTAACTTTCAACAAACGAAGGTAGCAGTTATCTATGATCACCACACCGTTCTGTATAATGGCACATTTCTGACGCTTATTGATAGAGAACTTACCAGATTTAACGTTGACCTCGAAGTAGTTATTCAACAAGAGGTTGTTATTCTTGGTCCCTGCAAGCTTTATAGTCTTAGAAAACATACCAGTCCTTGATGATAGATCACGTACGTCTGATATTGAGAAATTTAATGGAACATTAACATCATTTTTAACATCCAAAAATCCTTCAGCTTCACCTTCAAGTAGTTGTATTCTGGTTACATTTGAGTTCATATAATTATATGTTTACAGGTGCATCAAGATTGAATCTTACAGTCACCTTCTTGTTTATTAACGTCTTGTTTTTGCTTCTATCTGTTGGCTTTGTTCCATCCTTAACCGTGCAAGCATACCAATCACCATCAATTCTGATGTATGTATACGGAGAAGAAAGCAGCTCATTAAAATACACACTCATATCATCAGTCATAAAGTTGGTATTAAGCTCCAGTTCCTTATCAAACTCAGAGTGATATGTTGATAGTCCTTGCGAATGTGTTTGGTAATCATCCACATATTGCCTGTATTGTTCTTTGGTTGTGCTCTGTGATTCGAACTTTTTCAACTGAAAGGCGTAAGATATGAATGACCCTTTCCTGTCCATAAACAGAATCTGATCATCATTTATAGCACATCTATTATCCATCACAATTCTCTTCTTTTCTGATATTCTATTACCACCTGAATCAGCTGCCCATATATCATAGTATTCTGTTATTTCTTTGTAAATGAGTGGAAAACCACCTGACAACAATTGAAGGTTTCCGTAATTAGCTGGACCTACCGAGTTATTCTTTAATTTAACAGCGCTGTTTAATGACTTTCTAAATAGATCACCTTCATTATTCTCAAAGTATACGTATGCTGTATCTGTAATTGTATTCAAGAAATTGAACCACATAAATTGTCCTTGAGTGGCTCTGAATTCACTTGGCATATTTGTTAATATCTGAGATGTTGTAGATGATAATACATAGTTTGATAGGCTTCCTCCAGTAGCTGCGTATTCCTTTACACTTTGTCCTACGTTGACTGCATCCATAAATGAGACGCTTTCCATATTGTAGTTCCTTTGCTTTCTGAAATCGGCATACTTAACTGTACCAGGTGAAGCTGGAGCTGATAATGGAAACTTTAAATTTATCTTGATGGTTTTATTTGATATAACTTCTGTAACTGTAAAGTAACCGTTAATCAAATCTCTGTCATCACCATAGGTTGAATCCATCTCAACGAATATCTGATCACCAAGGATATATGTATGTGTTGTATCTGAGGCTCCAGGTATAATACTAGAATCTGTTGTGAGGGAAACAGAGCCTACTGAATCGAATGTATATATATAGTCATCAAATTCCCACTCATAAGCAAACGACTCACCGAATTGAATCTTGTATCTGTAGTGAGCACCAACTGCCTCCTGCCAAGAGGTTGAATCGAAATCAATAAACTTATCCACCTTGTTCTGAAGGATTCTTGAAACATCAAATTTAGCCTTTCCATTATCAAATGGGTTTGGAGCTATGTCCATCTCGATCAATTTATCTGAAGTACCAAAGTCGTATATCTCTGCTATATATCTAAATCCTGGCTCGTTCTTATTGGTTGAATCAAGCTCATAGAACACAGGGTTGTATGCTGCGTGATATGTATCTGGTTGGTTAACTATTGTGATTGCCATCTTGTTTTAATTTTAATATAATTGTTAAATAATTGAATTATGTTTTGATGGTGAATACCTCAGGTCCTGATGATGTCTTGCTCTCTTGAATATATAGGTTTCCATATCTGATTGCATCCATCGCATCATCAAGGTGCTTGACAGGTTCATCAGTCACAATATCCCTAATCTTCTTATACTTGTAGTTCATATACTCATCATGTATATTCTCAGCATTCTCATCCACATAGATATAGTTTATCTTCACAGCGTTGATACCTTTCTGTACAGACTTATTGGCATTAATGGCATAATATCCTGCCTGTTGAATCTCAGCAATCATCTCTGGCCTTGCATAGTCACACACGATCTCCTTGCTCTTATCTACACCCAGCTGATTCATCTTCTCTATTAGACCTGAAGACGTTAAGTAGCTTTGATGTATCACCTCCTCTATATACCTTTCATCTTCGTGGTACCATATCTTCACAAGTGATGTAGGGTGCTGGTATCCAAAATCCAGTCCATACACAAATTTTTTGAATCTATATGGTTTCTCTTTGATGAACTTCCACTTGGTGTATACGTTTATCCTACTGATTGCTTTCTCACCCAGGGCATATATCTTATATAAAGACTCGTCCTTATCCTTGAGGTCTTCAATCTGACGTATGATCGTTTCCTCTAAGAATGGATTATCCTTATATGTACTTTTTATAAAAAATGAATCATCTTCTGGAAGATCATATATCCAAGAATAGTTTGAAGATGGGTTGTAATCAAGAATGAATTTCTCTGTGGTTCTCATATTGAGCTGCACAAAGTCATCCTCCCATAGCTCATTTGCTTCATTCACCCAACATATGTCACGCTTCCTACCTCTAACTTTTTGCTCCGAATCGACAGAAAATAATTCGATGATTGAACCATTAGGGAATTGATAGATGTGTTCTGTCTTGTTATGATTGTGCTGATTGTATAATCCCATATCGTTGAGCACTTCAACAAGGTCACGATACACAGTTGCACGTAATGCAGGGAATGTTTTCCTTACAATTGAAACAGTTTTGTTGGAATTTTGAAGACAATATAGAATGATTGCCTGGCACAACGAGTACGTTTTTGAAGAACGAGAGCCTCCTTGATTGATGATGAATCTATTATCACCGTGGATTGCATCGTAGTTAATTTCAAATACAGTTGTTGCAGCAAGTTTAATCTGCATCTTTATTTCGTTTTATTTGAACATCAATATTAATATCACTAAAGTCCTTGCCATCATCATCCTGCAAGAATAACCCAAGCAGCTTGGCATTCATCTCCCTGGCCTTAATAGCATCAGAAGCCTTCACAACCATTAACATCTTAGAAAATACAACCTCCTCTTTAGCATCAAGCTTCTCCTTCATAGATAGCTCCAGAAGCTTCTCATATGCCCTCTCATGTACCTGGTTAGACTTTAGAGTTGATTCCCTTGTAACATCCAGTTTCTTTGCTGTTTTCGCCTGTTTATCAGCAATATACTTCCGAATCTTAGCATTACTTAGTAGCTTTGATGAGTTAACTTCTGCTGTTGTTTTCTTTTTAACGCTCTTATACACAGACAAATACGCCTTATAGGCGATCATACCATTAGAGAGGTACTCGTCACAGAAGGCCTTATGCTTTGTGGATAGTTTTGACATTACTTCTTTTCTTTTTTGCTGGCATAATCTTTCACTTGCTTTTTAGCAGTTTCCAGATCGCCTTTCTTTTGGGTTATTTTCTTGGAGACGGAGTTTTTTCTTTTCTTTTTCTTTGGCTTATCATCCACATCATCGAATAGAAAATCGAATCCTTGATTAATAAAATTTGGATAATGCTCAGGTTTTACTTGATAGTAATCAAACACAATTGAACCCATCCCTGGTTTTATTCTGGAGATGATTATCCCCTCGTACTCAGTTTTTAATTTTAACATTTCTGTGTGTTTTTATATATAATTGTTTTTATTCTTGCTTCTGTTTTTGGATAAAGCATTCAAGATCATCGAGCATTTCTCTAATTAGGTTATGAGATGAGGTGGAAGAGATGTTAAAATGCTTGGCAATTTTCCTTACAGATGGCTTGGTTCCATTTTGAGCAAATTTGAAATATACATCAAAGAATATCTGCAGGTGTCTTTCCTCTATAGTTTCTCTATACATCGCAAGTGTGCTTTTGCAGTCGTTGTACCATTTCTCATAGGCAATCTTATCATCAAGGTTTGAATCATCTTCGTATTGAATCGGTAAATCTGGCTCTGATGACTGGGTGGCAATCGTTTGTTTATTGAGTTTTGAGTTTGACCAACTTATATTGCGCATTAGGAAGTTGCTCATATAACGCTCTATTGTTTCATTTGAATCAAGTTCTCCCTTATACCTTAGTGCGTGCATATATGCGTGGCTAATGGCCTCAGAGGGCTCGATATTCTTCTCTTGTATAATGATATGTGCTGTAGCTATTTCCTCCAGCCATTCATATCTTTGTGCAAACCATTTATCTACTTCTCTTTTGCTCATATTTATTAATCATCTTTTTCCCACCAGTTGCGAAACATATTATACATATTCTCTCGTTTTGATGAGTTGCAGAAACATCCTGAAATGGAAGTTCCATTATATTTGTTATAAATCTTGGCCAGGTATTTAGCTCCTGGCTTATCTATTGACTCCAGAATCTCTTCTACGGCCTCTTTTTCTTCTATATCTTTCATAGGTGTTCTTCAATTGTTTGGTGGATATAAGCCAAGTATGCAGCTGCTGGAGCGTATAGGGCAATATCCATTAAGGGGATTGAAAGGAATAGTCCTGTTATTATTCCAAGCCATAGTGTTATGCACTTCTGGCAAGTTAATTTCAGTATCCAATCAATCTGTGCTTTCACTCCAAGGGAGGTTAGCCAGGATGTGGCAACCCAACCAAATAGGAACATCATTATTATTGTGATCATTCTTCTAAGTTTAGCATTTCAACCCATTTGTCGTAGTTTTTTAGGACCTTTTGGAATGCAGACTCTGATATGCCTTCCATTTTTTCCTCGTTGTATGGGAAATCTGGGTAGTATTTATTTAATTTATGAATAAGTAGCTCTGTTTCAATCTCTCTGGCTTCCTTTAGAATCGAGCATAACTCAAAATTCTCTTTGTTTATGTACTTGTGCTCGTAGAAACAGAGGTACAATATCCTAGACGCTGTGTTTTTAATTAATTCTTCTGGGGTTGCGTTGCCCATATTGATCTCCATAAAGAAATAGACTTCTCTATCTTCTGTGTCCATCTCATATAGGTAGAAAGATTCGTTTGCAAACTTTATTACTTCTTCTGTTGTCATATCAAATGTCATCTTGCGATTTTTTTAGGTTCTCTATATAAATAGCAAATAAAGTTTCATTCGATTGAATCTCTGTATAAGTAAAATCTTTGAGACTTATTTCTTTACTTTCACTTTCGTACCAATCAAGCATCTCTGAAACGTAGGTATAATCAGGGTTTCCGAAGGCTCTGATTTGGGTTTTGCGTGAGGGCTTTTTATTTTCCTTATTCATAATTGTTTTGGTTTTTTAATTAACTCGAAAAAGTTTTATTATTTTTTGTCGTTATTCGAAATTGCTTTCTTTTTTAAATAAGTCTCAAAAAGTTTTAAAGTTTTTTGCCCTTATTCCAAATTGAGTTGTAAATGAAATAAGGGCGAAATACTTTCATCATTTTTTTTGGTTATTTGAATTTGAGTTTATAAAGAAAGAACTGTAGTGATCTCTGCCTGGGTGGTTCTTCTTATACATATGTTCTGATAGGTAATTGAAGTGAGGGAAACAGAACTTGTGCTCGTAAAATGTAGATGACTCAATCGGTAGAGTGGCCATCATCTTTGTTTTTCTTTCTCCATTCTGGGCCATAACGCTTTTCTTTGACATCCTTGGAGTGAAATCAGGTGTAATCTCATCCAAATCGAACATAGCTACACCGTCTTTAAATATATTGACATAGTATTTCTTCATATAGATGCCGTTCTTCTCGTATTGAAAGTCTTGAATAGTATCGAGCGCAACAAATTTATCTTCTTGGAGGAACCATCCATCCTGTTCCCAGGAGTTCCAGTCTCTGACTTTGATTTCTAACAGCATTCTTGTGCCTCCTGAATTGATCACAGCATCCCATTTGGAGTATCCATTAACAACAGACATCTTTTCTATTTCAAAATCCCCCTGGAGATTCTTAAAGTGGAGCAACATTTCTCTCTCTCGTATGCTGCTCATTACAAATATATCTTTCATCTTCTCTTTATTATACATATGCAGAAAAACTTTTTGTTCGGTGTTTTTACAATATTTCTTGCAAATATTTCTTAATTTTTTCGTTTTCTTTCATCAAACCAGTCACCTGCTGGATGATTTGTCCAACCCTGGTAGGCGTTAAATCATACATTTCTCCGATCTCATATATCTTATTTCCATTTAACCACTCTAAATAGATGTCCATATACCTTTTCTTGAAATGCTTGTGATCTTTCTTTATCTCTTTGTAAATCAAATCGTAGTTGATTTGAGGCACTTTATATTCATTTTTGTCTTCCACATCAAATGAATCACCATCCTCGCTTAATGGGGCATCTATGTG
>Ga0136596_1000309_pt1 | contig 25175 bp, 19 predicted proteins | sample AntRauTorcE11897_FD_101387 | JGI IMG/M metagenome (GOLD analysis project Ga0136596, IMG submission 101387) | Saline lake microbial communities from Rauer Islands, Antarctica - Metagenome Torckler E11 #897 | ecosystem: Environmental > Aquatic > Non-marine Saline and Alkaline > Saline | place... | reverse complement strand
GGCTCCACGCTTAACCCAGTACATTTTTTGATTTGCTATGTCCAGGTCAATATCCAGGATTCCATCTGTTACCCCATCTTCAGTACCCGCGACCAAGCTTTCAGGATTAGATCCATCTAAATTTGCACGAAAAATTTCTCCGTTATTGCTAAGATCAGCCCAATATATTTTTCCATTTTCAGAATCCAGAGCTATACCTCGCGTACTTGGACTAGAATCGTGAATTACTTCACTGTCCAAATTTTCTAAATCAGCCCGATGAATCTCAGAATCAAAAGCAGCATCCTGTGACCAATACACATATCCACCGGCGGTATCTGCTGCCACGCTATAAATAGGTAAATTCGCTCCGTCAGCAATATCTACCGGAATTGAACCATTTGATTCCTGCACCCATAACGTATCGTCAGATACATAATAGATTTGGGAAAGGGTTTCTTGTGGTAATACCATCAATAGGCCGAATAGAAGAGCCAGAATAGGTTTTATAGTGCTTGTTGAATGGTAGTTTATAAACTTTAATTGCATGAGTACATGGTTTAGAGATTACATATTTATTATAGATACGTATCAACTCTTTAAACCCGCTCATTTTGTTAAATTTAATAAGTACCTTATCTGAACATATAATTACTTCTTAAGTACAACGATCTCTTTTGTGTATATCCAGTCCCCAAACTCTGATTGATCCCCGTTTGCTGCGTTAGAAGTTATATTGAAATAAATAACGTCACTTACTTTTTCCGGTGCCTCCCAAACAACAGCCCAGCTGATCTTTCCATCTTCAACCGGCTTTGTTCCCTTTATAGAATGCTGAAGATATTCCAGTGAATCGGGTACTTGTTTTGTAAACATCATGCGGTCATTTTCTGCTATCTGAAATGATCCTGCTTGCCGGCCATCTTTAAATCTTGATGTCATCTGAAACCCGGATTTACCCATATCATCGCGAGTTACTATAAGCTCTAACTCATAGGTTTTTCCTTCTTCAATTGACTCAGGGATACCCTGAACACTTAACTCCCCCTCATCCCAATTCAGATCGTAATCAAAATGACAACTGTGGCAAGTTTCCTCTCCAAAACCTCCGGTAAAAGCACCCACTAAATGCTCCGGATAACTCTCCTCGTGCAGAACAATTGCCGGATCAACCATAGAAATAAAAAAACCGGCACTGAAAGTCAGCACCGGTATTAACGCTAATTTTTGCATTGAACTTAACATATCAATCAAGTTGTGCGCGGCCTAAATAGTTGGTGTCCGTTCCAAACCAAATGGAATTGGTTGATCCATCAAAGACCATGTGCCTCACACTTCCTCCACCGCTTGGTATAGCTTCTGAAGCCACAAACTCTTTAGCGTTGGTGTCAAATCCAACAAACATATTAGGATCGACCCCGGTCTCTACCAGCCAGATACGGTCCTTATCATCCACTGTAACCGCATATGGCCGTGATGATTCTCCGGAAGGCATTTCCCACTCATTAAATTCCTCGTTAGCAGGGTTATAGCTACCAATATAACCGCGAGAATAGTCTCCATACCAGATCACTCCGTCTGTAGTTTGTGCCAACCGGCGAGGTCGAGTGTCTTCATTTGGAAGGTCAATTTCCACTAAATCCATTGAAGCCGGGTCAACGGTCGCCAGTTTATTGGTTCCAAAAAGTACAGCCCAAGGCGTAGTCCTGTCCTTATCCATGATGATTCCGTAAGGACGAGACCGCTGGGTTGGAACTTCAATGATCGTCTCCTGCTCAGTCTCTATATCAAAATAACCGATGGAGTTAGCTCCCTGATTGGTAAACCAGATATTTCCGATCTCATCGAAGGTCATGGTATGTGGATCACGTGCACTGTTGTCATCAGGCATCATATACTTAGTGATCTCTCCGGTTTCTGGGTCTATCTTTCCAATATGGTTAGCCCTGTTTCCGGCATACCACGGATTTCCCTGATCATCAATAACCACCGTATGTGGTCCTGCCCCATCTTCAAGATCGATCTTTCGAAATTCTTCCGTTTCAGGATCAAATTCTGCAACATAATGTGTTCTTTGTCCCACAAACCAAATGTCTCCATCAGGCGCTACATAAGGATCACGAGGACGACTTTCTTCCCAGGGCACTTCCCACTCCTGAATTTGAATATCAACTTTCTGAGGCACATCATCGCTGGCTGAAAAAAATGCTATCGCTACCAATACCGACAGTATTATTGTTAGATACTTTCCCATAGTTGTTTCTCCCATAATCGTTGGTTGATAATTAATAAACACAGAGTAAGAGTAAAAAGTCCAACTTCGATAAAAATTTTGCAATCCCGATTTTAGGGTATCCTCTTAAAATCCTTGATAAAAGCTGTATCTTAGGTTTTAATTTTCATCTTTAAGATTGTTCAACAGTAATGAACATTGATTCCATCCAGTTACCGGATCGACCACTATTTTTAGCTCCTATGGAGGATGTCACCGACTCTCCATTCCGACAGATATGTCGAAAAAAAGGAGCTGATATTGTATTTACCGAATTCATTAGTTCTGAGGCTCTGATCCGTGATTCCGATATTGCCCTTCATAAAATGGATTTTGATGAGATGGAACGTCCCTTTGGCGTTCAAATTTTCGGTGGACGTGAAGAAGCCATGGAAGGAGCAGCAAAAGTTGCCGAGAATAATAATCCCGACCTGGTAGATATCAATTTTGGATGCCCCGTTTATAAGGTCGTTAAAAAGGGAGCCGGAGCAGGATGTCTGAAAGATCTTAGTATGATGGAAAGAATGGCTGGCACTGTAGTTGATGCCGTTAAAAATAAACCTGTTACTGTCAAAACCAGGCTTGGCTGGGATGACAGCACCATAAAGATTCAGGAAGTTGCTTTAATGCTTCAGAAACTTGGAGTAAAAGCATTAACCGTTCATGCACGCACCCGCGCTCAAAAATACAAAGGCGATGCTCGGTGGGAATGGCTCAAAAAACTTAAAAATACTCCTGGACTTGAAATTCCTATCATTGGAAACGGAGATGTGACTTCACCTGAATTAGCAAAAAAGATGTTTGAGGAAACCGGCGTTGATGGAGTGATGATCGGACGTGGAGCTATCGGAAATCCCTGGATCTTTGAACGTACCCGACATTACCTTGAAACCGGGGAACTTCTCCCAGAACCTTCTGTACGCGAACGTGTAGAATTATGTACCGAACAACTCCGACTTTCCGTTAAGCACCAGGGAGAACGATATGGGGTTATCATCATGAAAAAACATTACGGTCAATATCTGAAGGGAATCCGAAACGGCAAAAACCTTCGCATGGAATTAATGAAGCATGACGAAATGGATCCGATCCTGGAACTGCTGCTCAATTTTGATGAGACGGAAGTGCATGCTGTGGCTTAAAGATGTATTATGAAATGATGATTGATAAGTAATAAAGTGCTTCTTAGCAATTTTAGTCATTCATAATTTACTTTATCACTCGTCACTTTATCACTTTTACCATTGTTTGAATCTTTTAGAGCAATAATCCGTATTCAGTCAAAACTAATTGAAAATCAAATCATGTTTACCCGATTGGCCCGTCTCTTTAATTCTTTTCTTAGAGCTTCTGCAATTGCTGCGGCTCCTTTAAAAGCTATTACAGGAATTGTTGTAAGTCTGATCATCCCATATCTGCTATACGCCTTTCTTGGCGGTTTTGGAATTGCCCTCGCTTTAGTTGGTTTAATATGGGGTGTTGTATGGCTATCTAAGAAGAATGATCGGTAATACGGATTTCTTAAAACTATAAGTAATCTCTTCCGAAGAACGGTTTCAGCACTTCTGGTACTTTTACCTTCCCATTCTCTTCCTGATAGGCTTCCAAAATTGCAGAAACAACACGTGGTAAAGCTAACCCAGACCCGTTCAATGTGTGCAAGATCTCGATCTCTTTTTCATCTTTCCGGTATCTAAGTTGCATACGTCTAGCCTGAAAACTTTCGAAATTTGAGCAAGAACTTACTTCAAGCCACCGTTGCTGTCCCGGACTCCAAACCTCAAGATCGTACTTTTTGCTTTGGGTAAAGCCCATATCACCGGTGCACATCAATAGCGTACGGTATGGGAGTTCCAGGGCTTCAAGTAACTTTTCCGCATGCTCGCGGAGGCTTTCAAGTTCATCATAAGAATTTTCCGGCTTAACGATCTTAACCAATTCCACTTTATCGAATTGATGCAGCCGATTTAAACCGCGCACATCTTTTCCATAAGAACCTGCTTCACGTCTCCAACAAGGAGTATGGCAAACATATTTTTTGGGGATGTCTTTGCTTTCGAGGATCTCATCCCTGTGGAAATTTGTAACAGGAACTTCAGCTGTAGGGATGTTGAAAAATCCATCGCGGGAAATTTCATACATCATGTCTTCTTTATCAGGAATTTGTCCGGTTCCCCGGGCTGAATCTTCATTCACAAAATATGGAGCCTGCATTTCCGTATATCCGGCTTTGGTGGCTTCAATAATGAAATAGTTGATCAATCCTCGCTGAAGCTGCGCAACACCTCCAATATAAAATGGAAATCCTGCTCCGGTTACCTTTACACCCCGTTCAAAATCAACCCAGCCATGTCTTTCCGTAAGCTCCCAATGAGACTTCCTCCATTCACTTTTATCAGGCTCCCCCCAGGTTTTGAACGTTTCGTTATCCTCTTCTGTAGCTCCAACCGGCACACTTGGGTGCGGAACATTGGGAATTCTCAACAACAAGTTATCGCGATCTGCTCGAAGACTTTTCACTTCTGCTTCAATTTCCTTGATCTGCTCCTTCATGGCAGAAGTTTCTTTGATGATATCCTGGGCTTCCTCTTTTTTACCCTGACTCATCAACTCACCGATCTTGCTTGACTTAGTATTACTATCACTGCGAAGAAGATCACCTTCGTGGACCTTTGTTCTCCAAGATTCATCTGCAGAAAGTACTTTTTCCACCACAGAGATATCCTTTTCTCCTTTATCTTTGATGGCCTTTTCTACCTGTTCGCGGTTTTCCCTGATGAAGTTGATATCAAGCATGTTTTAAATTGATTGTCCTGTTGAGATTTAAGAACTCAAAGATAAGAGGTATTCCTCTTTTTGTTACACCTTTTTTAATTGAATAATCCTTTACAGAAAGTCATCCATGGAAGCGCTTCTACTATTGACTACCTAAATAATTAAGGTTATCATTGATCATTCAAAGAAATCTTAGGCTTTTAAGCAAAAAAATATGAGTCATTTATTAGACGAAACAGACCTGACTATACTCAACCACTTGCAAGAACACGGGCGTGCACAGCGCAATACCATTGCAGAGATCGTAAACCTTTCGGTGCCTTCTGTTTCGGAACGCATGAAAAAGCTTGAAGAACGCGGATTGATTGAGGGATATAAAGCCGTCCTCAATAGTAAAAAATTCCATTTCGATATAACTGCTTTTATCTTTGTTCAGGTTGACGGTTCTGAGAACTACCAAAACTTCGTAAAAAAAGCGCTCGAAGAAGTTGAGATTTTAGAATGCCACTCCATAACCGGAGACGGTTCTCACTTTTTAAAAGTACGAACCAAAAATACCGGTTCTTTTGAGAGTCTGCTCTCCACAATTCAGGCGTGGGAAGGGGTCAGTAAAACACGATCAAACCTTGTTTTGTCAAGTTTTAAGGAAACCCGAGTCATCCCTGTTGAGCATGCCACGGAGCTTATCAAGCAGCAGTAAGTATATCACTTCTACCTACTTTACGTTTACTTGCTAAACTAAGAATGCTTAACTTACGTCATTCTGACAGTAAGAAAACAATATTCACCTCCCTGTTTATCAGAAACAGGAAATAACGTTTTAATGCGATAGTTTACTCTATGGATCGAGAAGTATTTCAGGAACAATACGGCTTATTAGGCACCTCTGAAGCCATGCGGCAGGTGATCGATAAAATTATGCAAGTTGCCAAAACCGATATCACAGTAACTTTACAAGGTGAAAGTGGAGTTGGTAAAGATGTAACTGCCCGAGCAATTCATGCACTTAGTGATCGCGGAAGGAATAACCTCGTGATCGTTAACTGTGGTGCTATTCCTGAAGGTATCATTGAAAGTGAGCTTTTTGGCCATGAAAAAGGAGCCTTCACCGGAGCTGAAACTTCCCGTGAAGGATACTTTGAGAAAGCAAACGGCGGTACTATTTTTCTTGATGAAATTGGTGACACCCCAAAAAATGTACAGGTCAAGTTACTTCGGGTGCTTGAGAATGGCGAGTTTTTCAGAGTAGGATCCAGTAAAGTACAAACAACCGATGTGCGGGTGATCGCCGCTACAAATCAAGATCTTTGGCAAATGGTACAGGACGGGGCTTTCCGGGAAGATCTTTACTATCGACTGGATACTGTTCAGATCAAACTACCGCCGCTCCGGGAACGATCAGAAGATATTATCCCCATTTTCCGAAAGTTTGTCGAAGAATATTCTGCCCGATATGATTCTGTTTTCAAAGGATTTTCCGATGAAGCACGCGAGTTATTGATCTCGTACCGGTGGCCGGGGAATATCCGGGAATTGAGAAATGTAGCAGAACAGCTTGTGGTGCTTGAAAAGTCTCAATTTATTGACATAGAGAAGCTTAAAAAATACCTCAAGGGACGGCAGCATGAAGGAAGTGCAGACAACCTCCCTATGGTAGCCAACCAAACAGCAGATCGTAACCGAACAAATTCAGACCCTGAGTTTGATCGAAAAGATCGGGAACTCATATATCGCGCATTGGTTGAATTGAGAAATGATATCGCAGACGTAAAGAAGATGTTTGCAAATTTTCTCTATTCCACTTTCTCAGCGAAAAACCTGAAGGCACTTCCTGCTTCGGTAAAGGATGAAGTTGATAAAACTGAAGTATCGGGTATAAATGTAAATTTAGGGGATCATGCCTCACTTGGTATGCAATCAATGCCTGATGAACCTGATATTGAAGAGACTGAAGAATCAGAATTAAGTGATTTCCTTCAAAACAATGAGATTCCCTCCATCGAAGATGCAGAGAAATTTCTAATTCAACAAGCACTTAAACGCTTTGACGGTAACCGAAGAAAAGCCTCAGAAACACTGGGAGTTAGTGAACGAACCTTATACAGGAAATTGGACCAATATGGCTTGGAATAAAACCTGGGTTCTCATCTTGCTATGTATGGGGTTTATGTTTAGCGGATGCCTTCGCTATAGTTTCACCGGCGCCTCCATCCCTGATGGAGTTGATACTATTTATATTCCCTTTTTTCCGGATCAATCTAACAGCGGACTCGGTGACCTTAGCGACAGGCTGAATCAGGCACTTATTAACCGTTTCGTAAATCAAAGCGGTTTGCAACTGGCAAGTAATGAGGCAGATGCTGATGCCGTATTGGATGGGGTGATCACTTCTTATTCAAATCGCCCATTTAGTATCGGTGGGGATGAGCAAACCAATGAAAATCAGGTTTCTATATCTGTTCGGGCTACATTTCTTTATACTTCCAATGACGAACCTGAATGGAGTTCTTCTTTTAGTGGAAGTTTCACTTATGACCCATCTCAGGATCCTATTGCCGGAGAAAATAACGCTGCTAACGGAGCTTTAGAACAAATAGCCAATAATATGTTTAATGATGCGGTAAGTAATTGGTAATTTACTTTGATTGTAAGTCCGCTTCACTTTATTATTGCTGATCCTTAACCAAATTTATGCAAGAACTTCCTTTCAACATACCTAAGTCTCTGTCTTCTTTTGTGGAAAAGTTTGAAGAAAACCCTGTAAAGGTTACTCAGAAACTAAAGAAACACTTGAATAAACGTGGGCCTGATGCTGTTGGGCATTTTTTACTTTCCTGGTTCTATCATCTTCAAAACAAGAATAAAGAAGCAGTTAAAGAAGCTCTGAAAGCAAAGACCTATGCCCCCGGAAGTCCTTTGATGGAACATCTTCATTATTTTTTAGTTCATCCTGAAAAATTCGAAGCTGTTATACCTGCACATTCCTATACTTCTTCGAGCATGAAGCTGCAGCAGGGATCCAGAACTTCTCCTATCCTTGACCTTGACCGGCTCATAGAAATGCTTGAACAAGTTGAATCCAAGCGCATTCAAATTCCTACAGAAGACGAAGATTTTGATGATTCAGACCTAAGTAAAGAAGCAGAGGAAGTTGATGATGTAGTTTCAGAGACTCTGGCAAAAATCCACTTGAAACAAGGACGTAAAAAAGAGGCTGTAAAAATGTATGAGCGTCTTATAGATAAGAACAGTGATAAAGCTGATCATTATAAAGAGCAGATCAAAAAGCTGAAGGAAGCCTGAAATTAGCTATTTTACGAAAGGATTATGTTGCTTTTCGTGCTCTATTGTAGTTTGTGGTCCGTGACCCGGATAAACTTTTGTATCATCAGGAAGGGTGTAAAGTTTCTCCCTGATGCTTTTCTCAAGCACTTCGAAATTCCCTTCGTAAAGATCGGTTCTGCCTATACTTTCTTTGAAAAGTGTATCTCCGGCAATTAGAACCTTATCAGATTTAAAATAAAGTGAAATATGATCAGGGGCATGCCCGGGTGTGTAGAGACAGGTAAATGTGAAATCCCCGATCTTAAATTCTCCCTCGCTTGGTAATACTTCAGGCTCAAAATCAAAACCACCTTGATTGACACCAAACATCTGTGCTTGATTCCCAAAATTATTCCATAAGAACCGGTCTTTATCACACAAATAAACCGGTACTTCATAATCACGAAGAGTCCGGCTTAAACCTAAAACATGATCCACGTGAGCATGAGTTAATACAATACCTTTGAGCTCACCATGTACAGCTTCTTTAAATTCCTGAAACTCAGGCTCACGTGCAAATCCGGGGTCTATAAGAAGATGCTGATCCCCTTCGGTAAGCAGATGGGTGTTTTCTAAAAATGGGCCTACTTCAAATATTTGTACTTCCATATTTCAAAAATAAAAAAAGGATGTACCCTTAAAGATACATCCTCTTATAAAATGATTGTGCAGTTTACTTGTCGTCAGCTTTACCGTAACGGCGCTTAAAGCGGTCAACACGTCCGGCTGTAGAAGTAAATGTATTGCTTTTTGTATAGAACGGGTGGTTTTTAGAATCAACCTCGCTTCGATATACACCATCTTTGGTGTCCATTGTACTGCGGGTTGTAATTTCGGTACCATCGCTCATCAATACCGTAATTTCTTTGTAATCTGGATGAATTTCTTTTTTCATAGTCGTATGCTTGCTTGAAATTTGCAAAGGCTTTAAATATAAGGTTAACTCAAGCTGAATTCAACGAAATAATTACTCAAATTCATCAAAGTTATCGTCGTCATAATCACCCAGTGAAGAAAACATACTACCAAGCATATCAGAGTACAAAGTTTGGTCGTCAAGATCTTGTTTACTGAGCATAGAATTCTGATGCAGCGCCTCTAACACAAAATCCATCCAAATAAATTTTTCGGCTTTGGGAGCATCTTTGGCGTATTTATCGACCAGTTCGTCCAGACCTGTTGCTCTGGCCAAAGCTTTCTGATATTCTTTATTTGAGAGCGTATCTGAGATGTTGATCTCGTTTCCGTCTGCAAACCAATCTGTTAAATTTTTATATACCGATTTCTGTTCTTCCGATTTGGCCTGAGGATCAGGGAAATGAAGTTTAAAAGTTTTACTGATGGCTTTACCAAGTATGTGTTTCGCTACACTGATGGCCCCTTCCTGTTCCCCTTCATAAACCAGCTCAATTTTACCTGTTAGTGCAGGAACCATATGATAAAGATCAGCGATCCGGATCGAGACTTCTTTCTCCCCGTTAATTATGGCGCGTCTTTCGGCAGATGATACTACCTGTTCAAGTGCAGTGATCGTCATTCTGGTTGAAACTCCGCTTTTTTGATCTACATATTCAGACTCACGGGCTTCAAAAGCTGAGGTTTCAATAATTTCTCTGAACAGATCAGGAATATGGATCTTGATGCCCGACTCCCGTTCCTGCCATGCTTCCTGTTTCGTGATCTCCATCCCTATGTTTAATTCTTTGGGATAGTGAGTTATGATCTGTGAATCAATACGGTCTTTAAGCGGGGTGATTATATTTCCGCGATTTGTATAATCCTCCGGATTTGCAGAAAATGCCATGGCGATATCGAGAGGGATTCGGACATTAAAGCCACGTATCTGAATATCCCGTTCCTGCATAATGTTTAGCAGAGCTACCTGAATCCTGGGCTGAAGATCCGGTAGTTCATTTATTACAAAAATTCCACGGTTCGTTCTTGGAATAAGTCCAAAATTGATCACATTCTGGTCTGCCAGTGTTAGTTTCTTGGTTGCAGCTTTTATCGGATCAATATCTCCGATAAGGTCGGCAACGGTGGTGTCAGGTGTGGCTAATTTTTCACCATACCGGAATGACCGATGAAGCCATTCGATGGGAGTATCATCCCCCTTTTCTTCTATTAGTTCCTTGGCATATTTTGATAACGGGTTAAGCGGATCATCATTGATCTCTGAGCCCTTTATTATGGGTATATATTCATCCATAAAATTCACCATCAGGCGCAGGATCCTTGTTTTTGCCTGACCACGCAACCCCAATAAGATCATGTCATGCTTTGATAATAGCGCATGCTGAATTTGAGGCAATACGGTCTTATCGTACCCTAAGATCCCCGGAAACAGTTCTTCTTTATCGCGGATCTTCCTGATCAAATTTCGCCGTATCTCTTGCTTTACTGAAACTGATTCCCAACCACTTTTCTTTAATTCACCTAAGGTAGTAGCCTTCATTATCTATTTTATTCTGATATGAAATTTTCCGTGTGTGAATACAACCCTTATTTCATAATCTTCATTCAGGCTTTTTGGCTTTGGAAAGAATATTTGTAATGGCCCGGGCTTTTACCAGGGTTTCCTCCCATTCAGCTTTAGGATCAGAATCACTTGTGATCGCTCCTCCAACAGGATATGTAAGATTCTCATCACTTATAATGGCCGTTCGTATGATCACATTCAGATCAAAATCACCATCGGGTTTTATGTACCCCAATGCCCCGGAATAGATCCCTCTTCTATAGTTCTCATATTTCTCAATACTTCGCATAGCTGAAATTTTTGGAGCTCCGGTCATTGACCCCATCGGAAAACAAACTTTGATCAATTCTATGCTGTCCGCTTGTTCTTCTACCCTGCATTCTACCGTTGAAACCATTTGATGCACGGTCTCAAAACTCTGGATCTCAAACAACCTGGATACTTTTACGGAATTTTTTATCGCCATGCGGCTCAGGTCATTTCTCACCAGATCCACGATCATGAGATTTTCTGCCCGTTCTTTTTCGGAGTTTTGAAATTTTCTAATATCCGCCGGTGAATCATTTTCAAGCTCCCTTGATATCGTGCCCTTAATAGGCTGAGACCATACTTTAGTACCGTCTCTTGCTAAAAATCGCTCGGGAGAAGCACAACAAAACGAAAGGTCATCAAAAGCAACATATCCCCCAAAAGGTACAGGGCCGGCTTTCTTCATAGCTTGATATAAAACCAGACTGTCGCCCATAAAAAGAAATTGAACCGGATGAGAAAGGTTGATCTCGTAATAATTGCCCTCATAAATATCGCTTTGTGCCTTCCTTACCAATTCAAGATAATCGTCTTCCTGAATTTTGTTTTTTAAAGTGAGGGTAAAGTTATTTTTATTCGAAATCGATTTAACCTTTTTCGGAAGTTCTCCCTTTAAAACTGTGAGAGTAAGATCATTACTAATTTCGATCAGTAATCCGGGAACCATAAAAAAGAGATCAGGAGCGTTATTGAGGTCTGTATTTTTCGAACTAAGATCTTCGGTGTAATTCTTCAGATCGTACCCAAGATACCCAAACAACCAGTCCTTGTTTCTATTACGATATTCTCTTAAAGCCGTCCATGGATCTTTCTTGATCACCTCTTCATTTCCATCCTGAACAATGTGAACTTCACTACCATATGCTTTTATATAAGATTCAGGTAAAGCCGCCAGATAACTCTTTGAGCTGGCAGGATGCTTTTCCATTTGTGATTCCAAATAGATCACGGCTCCATGCCTCCTCAAATAGGTGATCAAATTCGATATGTAGTCTTCATTTTTGTGCATAGTTTCAGGCGAACGAGTATAAGGCTTCTTTCGCTCTTTTTGAACGTTTTTTCGTATCATTGGCGTAATGATCTATCAAAAACTTATTAAACCGATCTTATTCCAGAAAGATGCCGAAGAAGCTCACGAGCTTGCTATTAAACTGGCATCAAAAACGAGCAAATCGCCCCTTTTGCAGAAGCTCACATCTGCTATCTTCAAAAATTCCGATTCGGGTTTAGAGCGGGAATTATTTGGGCTCAGTTTTCCAAACCCCATAGGACTTGCGGCCGGTTTCGACAAAAACGGAACTACCCCAATGGCCATGCAAGCTTTAGGGTTCGGATTTGTTGAAGTGGGGAGCGTTACAGCAAAAGCTTCCAAAGGAAATCCTAAACCAAGAGCATTCCGAATTCCTGAAGATCATTCTGTTATAAACAGGATGGGATTGAATAATGAAGGCGCAGATGCGATCACAGAACGACTTTCAGGCTTAAACCTGAACATTCCATTAGGCGTTAATATCGCTAAAACCAACGATGCCTCTATTCATGGAGATGCGGCCCTTCAGGACTATTTATACAGTTATGAAAAAGCACAGCCCGTGGCTGATTACATCACGATCAATATATCTTGCCCTAATACCGGAGAAGGCAAAACGTTTGAGGACCCTCAGGCTCTGCATGACCTATTAGCAACTTTGAAACCCGATAAAGAAGGCCGTAAACCATCCCTTATTAAATTTACGGTAGATATAGACAGATCTGCATTGGAGAAATTGATCCGTATCTGCGAAGATTTTGAAATTGGAGGCTATGTAGCCACAAACACCTCCTCTGTTCGGGAGGGATTGAAAACACCGGTACCAACTTTAAAGGAAATTGGAAATGGAGGGTTAAGTGGCCGGGCAATCAGAGAAAGAAGTACACAGGTTGTGAGATGGATCAGGGAGATAGCAGGTGACAATAAACCCATCATTGGGATTGGCGGGATTGATTCTCTTAAAGCAGCTATGGAAAAAATAGAAGCCGGTGCCGATCTTTTACAGATCTATACTGGTCTTATTTATGAAGGTCCCGGCTTGGTTTCTTCCATTAAAAAGGGGCTCTCAGAAAATAAGTCACGGTGAGGTGGCTAGTGGAAAAATTATCTCACACTCTAAAGAAACTGCCTGTCCCTGATATAATACCGGTTCAAAATTTAATGACTCTTCGATCCGACGATCAAACTCTTGCTTTAGTGCTTCCCCTACATTCTCTGTAAGCAAAGTGAATTCATCAGGAATTCCTCTTTGATTTATCTTAAAACGGTACCTGAGTCCTTCGACCTCTTGCTCCCCTCGTATGTCAATATTCTCCAGGAACTGAGCCATACCTCCCCTCACTGAAAGCCTCTCACCGATCTCTTCACAATTCAAATATTCACTTTCATCGCTCTCAAGTACATCTTCGGCGTTTTCATTATTCCGTTCTTCCGTTGCTTCATAAGGAAGCTGAAGTTCACTGTTTAAACGAGTCACTCTAGGCTGCAATCTGGAATCCGGAAACATCTCAAGAAATGTAACTATAACCGTTCTTGTACTGTCCCAATACTCCCCACGGTAGGGAAATACATCAGAGAGATCCTGCTCCACAAACGTGGAATCAGCTTCAGTCTGATATGCTGTTCTTTGTTCTTCAGTTAGAGTCGTATCCCGGAGCGCTATCCTCGCAGAATCCTGGGTAGCTTTAAACTCATTGAAATTCTCATCACGTTCCCTTTTAGATTCCATCCAGACTTCCAAGCTATTCTCAAATGCAGAGTCTTTTTTTGCTGCACTCATATATGACTGAATGGCTTCAAACCGGGCGTCATCCGCCAATTGATGTGTACTGAAGTTTTGAGAAAATGAACGCAAACGTTCGGCTTTGGATATATCATCTAACGTATCTTGTTCTAAGATAACTTTGTAAAGCTGTATTGGGTCTGCCTCATTTGAACTTTCATGGTTGTTTCCTAGAGAAAGGTTAAACTGTTGAGATAGTCGCTGTGCGTACACCGATAAAGGGTATTCATCTACCAATTTTAAAGCGTATTCCCGGGATCTGTCTTCATCCCCTTCAGCAGCATAGATCTCAGAAAGGGAATACATGGAAACCATATTGATGTTATTACTGGATGGCCTTTGTACCGCTCTCTCAAAATAATAAACCGCACTGTCAGGCATATTCATTGACAAAAAGAAAATATTACCAAGTTCATAGTCATAAGCTGCAATATTTCTTCGAACTGAATCTTGTGCTTCTTCTGTAAATGGAATATCACTCAGGTCAATTTCGATATTTTGTAGTTCCGAATCTTTTGAAACAACCTCATCCTCATCAATTTCACTAGTATAAGTTGAAGCCTCGATCATACTTCGTACCCGCCAGTTATCAGCAAGAGGCCGATTTCCCCAAGTGGCATAAAACTGCTGACGCAAATTCTGTTGCTGTACTACACTGTTCTCATTCAGAAAACCGTTCCCGGAGTTTTGCTGTATTTCAGCCTCACCTTGATTGACCGTAGTTATTTGATCTCTTTGCTGTTGCTGTTCATTTCTCAGAGCCTCAAGCTCTTCAACTTTTTGGAGTCTGATTTCTGCTACAACAGAGTCCAGTTCCGCTTTAGATAACTGCCCCAACCTTAATAAACTATCTTGGTGGGCAGACTCTGATTTAATACGAGCATAATTACCGAAAGACTCCGCAAATTCCTGGGCTTCAAATTCCTCCGGTAACCTTTCCGCAGCTACATTTACCTGGGCTGCAGAATCATAGTAGGCAGCGGCTATTGAAAAATTATCGTACCCGAAACGTTGAATTTCTGCAAGACCATAGTACGCACGGGCTTTGATTTCTGCCGGAGGCTGACTATTTCTATTGTGCAGCACGTTCTTATAAAGCACTTCAGCTTGTTGATGATTTCCCCGTTCATGTTCGGTTCTGGCAAGTTCAAAGTCCAGCTCAGAACGGTATTCCATGTTTTTGTCGTCCCGGATCATATCATCAAAAATACTAAACGCCAGATCGCTACGTCCCAAATTACGCGCTACTTCAGCTCTTTTCCGCTGCGCTAAATATTGAACACGGTATTCTGAGAAATGATCTTCTACACTAAGGTAAGCTCGAAAGGCCGACTCCATATCATCAACCCGCTCGTAAAGTTGACCAAGTAAGAAATATCCACGCTCACGAAGTGCTTTATCAGAAAGATCGGGTAAGCCCTCTGCAAGATTGTTTACAGCTGGCTGCCATTCCTCAACCTCCACATAGTGCTGAGCTAATAAAACCTTTGCCTCAGCTATAATATGTTTTCCCCAGATTCCTTCATTAATAGAAAGTTGTTCGTTAAGAAATACAATTCCCTCATTATAAAGTTCCAGATCTAACAGTACTCTTCCCTGCCATAAAATAGACAAGTGCTGCATTTCTGGTTCTTCAGTAGTTATGTAAAGCTCTCTGAATTTCTGGTCAGCTGAAAAATAATCTTGTCGATAATAATATGACTTACCAATTATATATATAGCATCGTCCACCCATTTCGAATCTTCGTGACGCCGTAAGATATCAGCAGATTTTTGAATGGCCTTTTCAAAATCCTGTGCCCCTGCATTTACCGGTTTCTGGTGAACCCGGATAGGTTGTAGGGGATTATATTCGCGGGTTTGGTTAAGATTCTTTTCTAAACCGGTCTCGAAGCTTTTTTCTGCATTATAAAAGGTATTATAGTATGCGTTAAAGTTCTTCCAATTTGACTGCAATGTAGTTTTGCACCCCGACATCAAGATCGAAACTGAAATCCATAAAATGATTTTTGGCATACTCATAGTGTTATGCTTTAACGAAACATACTAACCGATCGTGCTTACTTTGATCATATTTGTTCGCCCACGTTTAGCGATAGGCATTCCGGTAGCCACAATAATACGATCTCCGGTTTTAACCATACCGTTTTCATGAAGGTAGTCTTCCATCATCTTCACACTTTGGTCCGTATCAAACAACTCATCCAGACGAACCGAGAATACTCCCCAGATCAGATTTAACTGACGGCGAACTTTTAGATTCTCTGTAAAAGCTACAATAGGCACCTTTGGACGGAATTTTGCAATTCTTCGTGCTGTGCTTCCTGAATGTGTAATCGTACTAATTGCTTTTGCTTCCACATTATCGGCTATTGTAACACAAGAATAAGCAAGTGATTCAATAACCTGTTTTTCCTTCCATTCCGGTTTTCGATAACCAAGACTATTGTAAAGCTGTGGACGATTATCTTCAATTGAACGACAAATTCGATCCATCACATTAACCGCTTCCATAGGATAGGCTCCCGCAGCTGTCTCACCGGATAACATTACTGCATCCGTTCCATCAAGTACGGCATTGGCTACATCAGAACTTTCAGCTCGGGTAGGCCGGGGATTAGTGATCATAGAATCAAGCATTTGGGTTGCAGTAATGACCGGTTTACCGGCTGTTCGGCATTTTTCAATGATCATCTTTTGAACTACGGGAACTTGTTCGGTAGGAATTTCAATTCCTAGATCTCCCCTCGCAACCATGATTCCGTCCGCTTCTTCAATAATTTCATCGATCACGTCGAGGGCCTCAGGTTTTTCGATCTTAGCTATAACTCCTGCCTGACTTCCTGCAGCTCGTATTCTTGAAATAATATCACGTACATCCTTTGCTGTGCGAACAAAAGACAGAGCTATGTAATCTACATCCTGCTTAATACCAAAAGCGAGATCTTCTATATCTTTTTCAGTAAGTGATGGAATCGATATCCGTACGTTTGGAAGGTTCACTCCCTTCCTGGACTTAAGGATTCCTCCTGTAACCACTTTAGCCTGTAATGAATCAGGATATTTTTCTGTGACTTTAAACTCAAGTAATCCATCATCCAGTAAAATTGAATTCCCAGGTTCAGCTTCATGGATAAGGCTCTTATAATCAATAGGGATCACCTCGCTGGTTCCCTCTACATCTTCAGCTGTAATCTTTACAATAGAACCGGTTTTAAGGTGCTGTCCATCATCTTTCATCTGCCCCACCCGGATCTTAGGTCCCTGAAGGTCCATCAATACCGGAATGCTGTATTTATATTTTTTGGCTGCCTTCCGGATATTTTTGATCACCTGAGCATGATCTGCATGGGTTCCGTGAGAGAAATTAACTCTGGCAACATTCATGCCGTGCAATAACAGATCTTCAATTTTCTCTTGTGTGTTACAACTTGGACCAATTGTACATACTATTTTAGTCCGGCGTCTTGCAGAAATCATAAAGAGTGACTATTTAAAAGAGTGACTATTTAAGTGAGTAAGTTTAAAAGTTATACTAAAGATAGGCTAAATGTGGTTATTATTGTGAAATGTTTTTATAAAAACTTTGTTTAGTTCATATTCCGTATAACAAAATTATAAGGTTAAACTATAATTATGCGCATCAATTTATCAACCCTGTTTGCCATGGTCCTGTTAATTTCAGGTGTCATGCTTATTGGTTGCTCAAACAACTACTACGACGAAATAGATCGCGGTGAAGGCTACAACTACCGCCCGGGCTACCCTGAGCTTCGCCTTGCTGCAACCGGCCTTATAGACGAAACTGGGGATCCCTTTATTATTGTGTCAGGAGAGATCGTGCAGGGAAGTCTTGTATACTCGAGTAGTGACAATATACTCACTGCAAGTGCAGATATTGAAATACAGATCATGAGAGAAGGGACTCAGGAAATAATAGTCCGTGAAGATTATGATCAGAGGATCGAAAGTAAAAACCAAAATATAATTACCAGTCAGGATGTTGAAAAATTTGAGTACAAATATGAAGCTTTGGCGGGTACATATACCGTGCAAGTTATTGTAACTGATAAAACATCAGGTCGCGAAACTATACGAACAACCAAAACTTCCATTCCGGATTACAGAGATGATCAATCTCATATAACTGAAATAAGAGTTTTAGGAAAAGATAATTCTAAGTCTTCAACAGAATTCAGTCAAAGTACAACTTATGATATCCCATCCCGATTAGACTCCTTAAAGTTTATTTTCCAGGTTACCAATAACAATCCTGAACAACCCATAGAAATTGAATCACGGTTGTTAAAATTCAAGGCAGATAATGAACCCGCGCGTAGAATGAATGATATGAATTATGCTCCTTCAAGTCTTGCTTATAAAGGGATAGATTACGATGAATATGAAGTACTTCAGTCTTCTACCCGTGAGTTAGATCAACCGGGAAGTGTCATTATAGAATTGGCATTTGAAGATCTGGAACATGGGAATTATCGGTTAGAAGTCACCTCAAATAAAGGAGAAGAAAATGAGATCTATAAAGGAAGAGCATTTGGTATTAAAAGTCCCAACTACCCTTCTCTTAAAACACCGGAAGAGCTGGCTAAGCCTCTTTATTATATAATGAGTAACAAAGAATACGAAAGATTGATGACTATCAATGATTCAGATTCTTTGAAAAAAGCAATTGATCGATTTTGGCTTTCAAACGTTGGGAATTCTAATAAAGCCCGGGAAGTTGTTTCCATGTATTATCAACGGGTAGAAGAAGCGAACAAACAATTCTCAAATTTTAAGGAGGGATGGAAAACGGATCCCGGAATGATGTATATCTTATTTGGCCCCCCGTGGTATAGCGACACCTTTTCAAATCAAATGACCTGGTCATACAGTTATAATAGAGATAATCCGGAAAGGACATTTGTTTTTACCCGCCCCAAATTGAAGACCAAGTATTATCCATTTGATAACTTTCTGCTAGAACGTTCCAACTTTTACTACAACATTCAGTACGCCCAGATCGGACGGTGGAAAAGCGGTACAATTTTAAACAGAGATCTTTAAATACAGCAAATTAAAAACCTCCTATTCGACCTTCTACCTGATCACTTAAGTCAGTTGATATCTCTTTAAAATAATCTCTGGCCACTTCAGGGAGTTCAACTGCTTTATAAGATGTAACATCTGTACTGTCGTTGGTTACTTGTTGTCTGTATTCTCCTACAAAAGACAGATTATACAGTCTAACACCTGACCTGCTTTTAGGTCGTGCTCTGATTGTAATACGGGTTTCAACTTCATAATTCCTCTTCGTTAAAGTTTCGCCAAATGGAAGAGTTCTTTTCCAATATGTTTCTACATAAGCTTCGCCTGATCCAAAATCTTGCCTTCTTGCGATCTCATACTGATGGCGGCTTTCTAATCTGCGTACCAAAATATCAAACCCAAAGTCTTCTACAGTACCTAAGTCTTCTTTGAACGTATTATCAACTAAGCCGGATCCAGTATTGCTAGAGGCACAATTCGTAAGAAATAAAACCGATGCAATTAAAATTATAGTGCTTAGAGATTTTCTATTTTTCATAATATCCTCATTAATTTTTTATTCAATATAAAAAAAGCACCTCATAAATGAGGTGCTTTCTTAAATTATAACTATCCGTTACAACTTTAGAACTTTGTATCTGGTCTGATATCATCCACTGGTACAAGAGGGATATCAAAAGGATTATTACTTAGCTTAGGAGCTGTTCCTGGATCACCAGCATTGCTTTCGCCACCAAAGGTATAAAGCACTTCTTGAAGTAACAGTAATTCTTCAGCAGGTACTGGAAAATGCTCAGGTGTTCCGCTTTGGAGTTCTCCAAATCTTCTTCTATCGCCATAAGCATACATGAATCCGGATTGGAACATCTCGATCTCACGCTCATAACGGATAGCATCCATTGCGGCTGTAGTAGCAAAATCTGCAACAGTGATCGGGTCTAAAGTTCCACGATCAACGCGAGTATTGTTAATAGCTTGTGCAGCAGCACTATACTCGGCAGTAGAATTTGTTCTGGAAACAGCTTCAGCATACATCAGGTCATTTTCAGCCTTCAGGATATGAGGCATTGGGCCTAATGTTCCTGGTGGGTTGTAAAATGACATCTCAGGATATCTGTCAGGGGAATAGTTTCCAAAGAACCATAGTCCTCTATCCGGAGGAAATGGTACACTTGCGAAGTAAACAAAGTCTGACTCTAATCGTGCATCATCAGAAGAAGCTTCACCTAAAATGGTTCCATCTTCCGGATATGCTGCCGGTTGACTTGGATCCATTAAGTTAACAATTCTTTGATCAACACGGATCCAGTTACCTAATTCGGCATCTGTGAATAACATGATATAATTATACCAGAAATTATCATCTCCTTCAGGAGAGAAGTCATAGGTTAAACCATCTTCAGCTAAACCTTTAACCGAGTTCCAGTCTACAGCATCTGTTTCAGCCGGGTTTCTTGCGCCAAGAACCATATACCGGGCTCTCAATGAATTGACAAGCTCTACGAATTCTGTAGCCATGTCCATGTCATTGTAACCGTTAATATAGTTATCACCCAATGTAACACCACTCAGGCCAGAGGCTGTTGTCTTTGCTAGCTGTAACTTAGCATCGGCCGCAGCCAATACATCAGTATAAGGCACTAATTCAAGTGAGCTGAGATCAGTATTTTCGTCAAAAATGAATGCCTGATCAAAGTATAAGCCTATATCACCCAAGGTTAATCCCTGAAGCAAATAAGCAGCTGCTTCTACCATGGTCGTGTAATCTTCATCAGATGTACCCGTTTCCGTACTCGGTATAACAAATCCATCTTGACTATTTAGCACATTTAAGAAGTCATTAGCATCAGCTAATACTCCATAATTGCTATACCATGGTCGTTCAGTTACGTTTTTTGAACCACTACCTGCAGTAGGAGAGTTGTTGTAAGGAATACGTGGTTCTTCGCCCTGATTTCTCATATCGAAGTTACCATAGGAAGATGTGTAAACATCTGCTCCTACTCGAACACCACCCATGTATAGTGCTGTTCCTGCTTGCCACCAGCTGACGAAACCACCCTGCACCAAGGACTCCACATCGGAAGGGTCACTTAGTACATCTTCAGTAGTAGGAGAATTTTTGTTCTCTACAGCCAGATCTGCACACCCTGCGGCCAGAAATAACATGGCCATAAGCAGGTACGGTATTTTTAATGTTTTCTTTAGTTGTTTCATTATATATAATCTCTAAATTTTATTATTAATACTAAAATCTAAGTTCTATAGAACCTGACAGCTGGGTAAAGTTTGGATAACCAAACCCATCAAATGCGAAATTAGTGATATCACCATTTGCACCTGCCACTTCAGGATCATAACCGGTATAATCGGTGATAGTAAGCAAGTTTCTACCTATCAAGGCTAAGTTAATACTCTGTAGAGCATTTCCAAGAGCACCTAATTGTTCGCTTCCTAATGTATAGGATAGTGATAACTCTCTAAGCTTGATATACGTTCCGTCTTCAACGAAATAACCACTTGGGTTATTGGTATTATAGAATGACTGCCAGTATCCAACAGGTTTTTGATTTGCTGCAGCAACACCTGCTTGATCGGAATCACCATGTCGGTCTTCACGATATAACCACTGCTTCGTTTGATTGTAGATATCTCCACCGAACTTAGCATCCCAAAGCATGTATATGTTAAATCCTTTGAAATTGAAGTTAGTATTCAAAGCAATGTTAAAGTCAGGATTTACATCACCGATCTTAAACGTGCCGTTACCGTCTTCATCTACAATTGATACCGGGGATTCACTTACCGTTCCTGCATCAGTAACAACGTAACCGTAATTATTTACAGTTAAGTTTGATTCGCCAATTGTGGCTACCTGATCACTAGAAAGGTCACTTATACTTCTGGCCCATTTGGTACCATACATAACACCATAAGTTTCACCTTCAGCAATGTAAAATACATCCGCATTTTGAGTAGTTGGTCCCTGGAAATAAGGGGGTACGCTCAATTCGGTGATCTTTTGTCTGGTGCGGTCAAAGTTTACTCCAAAAGACAGGCTCATATCACGTTCCTGAATAGCCTGATAGTTGAAAGTAGCTTCAATTGTACTGGTTTCAATAGTACCGGCATTTTGCCAGCGAGAGTTAAACCCACCAGCTGCAGCTGATAAAGGAACGGAAAGAATCTGATCCGTTACTTCTGTTGTAGAATAAGAAGCTTCCAATGAGAATCGATCTAAGAAGTCAATGTTAGTCCCAATTTCAAGCTCAGTAGCTAACGCAGGCTTCAGATCCGGGTTCCCAAGAGTACCTTTTGAAGTCAATCCACCATTAATATTGTAGGTGAGGTACTGTGCAGAGAACGGAGGTCTTAGACCGGCCGTACCCAAAGAAGCACGCACTTTAAATTCATCGATTCCGGGAAGATCAAAATCTTCACTTATACGATATGCACCTGAAACACGGTAGTAATTGTTGTAACGTTCATTTTCACCGAACAGTGAAGAACCGTCACGGCGAAGTAAGAAGTCAACAATGTATGCATCTCTGTAGTCTAAAGATACGATACCGAAAACGTTTTCAGATATAACTTTTTGATTATAGTTATCAACTGATTTGTTATCACCGCTTTCGATGGCATCCCAAGACTTGATATTACCAACCGCAAAGTTAGTAGCACCGGCATCCCATGAAAAATAGTCGCTGTTTTCATACAGGTAACTTCCTTTCACACGAACGTATAGATCGTCGAAATGCTTGTCATAACCAGCCGTTAAACTCATGTTTTCAGACTTGTTATCAACATTGGTACGACTCAACGAACCGGAACTTTCACTAGTACTAAAACCAGTTGATGTAAGTGTTCCGAGAGGAGTATAAGATTCATTCTGACTATTTCTGATATCTATACTATAACTACCTTCGAGCAATACTTCCTGAATAGGCTTGTATCGTACCTGTGCATTACCCAGAAATCTTTTTCTGTCTTGTCCAAATATACTCGTGTTGAGTGAATACAATGGATTATCCTCTACCGCATATGGATCAGCATTTACGTTGTAAGGAGATCCGTCTTCCTCGTTAGGTGCAAGAATGTCATAATTAGGTTGCATAAATAAAGCACCCCAAAATGGCGAACCGGGACCCTGAGAAATCTGATTATTACCGGATTGTGAATAACTACCACTGGCAGACAAGTCTAAACCTTCAGCAATATTTACATCAGTGTTGAGCCTTACGTTTTGACGCTCGTAACCATCTTTCAGTTTAACAACACCTGATTCCGTTACATTGGAAAACGAAAGCAAGAAATTTGAATTCTCATTATTTTGAGAAACTGAAATGTAGTTGTTCATAGAGCTACCACTCTCATACACACGATCAAGTTGATCGAAATATTGACCATAAGATTGATCCGCAATTCCGTCAGCAATAGTAACTCGGTTAAACCCATTATTGTTTACCAAGTAACTGCCGGTTGGATCCATAGAATAATCATTTATATCCGCAGTAGGTATGGCCTCAAGAAGTTCTGCTTCAGTACTTACATACACATGGCTTTGTGCCAGATCTATTTCTGAAGTAAGGAAAGAAGTACCGAACTCATTTCGTAAAACTACAGAAGTTTTACCAGAGGCTACATCATCTCCACGCTTGGTGAATACCTGAATTACACCATTCGCAGCACGAGATCCATACAATGACGCAGCAGCGGCACCTTTAAGAATTTCAATATTTTTAATGCTTTGACTAGGTATATCAGCCAAAGATCCGTCAAGAATAACACCATCAACAATGACCAATGGTCCTTGATCACCGCCATTTCCACCACCAATAGCAGTAGAACCTCTTAAACGGATTGCAGCAGAAGAACCTGGAGCTCCACTACCCTGAGTTACTTTTACACCGGCAACTTTACCTTGCAGTGCAGAAGAAATGTCAGTTGTAGGAACTTTTTCGATATCTTCGGCGCTTACATTACCAACGGTAAATGCAAGTTTTTTCCTTGGTGTTCCAGAAATCACACCTGTAACAATCACTTCATCCAAACCGAAAGTATCAACAGTCAGTTCAATATCAAGTGTATTGGCACCTTGCCCTATCGTAACTTCTTGTGATACTTCTTTGTAACCAAGATATGTAGAACGTAAAGTATAAGTACCAACAGGAATGTTTCGTACGAAATAATTCCCATCAACATCAGTTGCCGCACCTCTTGATAGCTCTACTAAAAATACGTTAGCACCTAGTAAAGTTTCTCCAGTATTGGCATCCGTTATCGTTCCTTCTAATGTACCTGTCTGCGCTAAGGCAGAAGCAGATAGAAAAAGAAGCAACACAAACGTTTGTAGTAGCTTTTTTAACATAAGTAGCCTCTAAGATTTGTTTTTATTTTAAATTTCCCCTCTGATTTAGCATGCAGAGAGAAGTGAATTACAATATTTCACATCTGAATATGGGAAGAAGTAAGTTTTAATACAAGATTTAATTTTACTGTTCCAATACTATCTACAAACCATTCTTTAAGATGATTTGCTTAATAACATTTATCTAAATCTAAATTGGCATTTGGCCTTGGTTAAGTTGAGTCTGGAATGAGTTTAGTACAAATTATTCTACACACTAAATAGGGCTTCAGAATTAAAACAGATAACTTTTTTCAGTGTTCGTTACACTAGTATTAGAAAGATATGGGGTAGACTACTTTATATATATCATTCATAGTTGTTCCCAATTGCACCCATCTATTCTTTGCTTACTTCAACTACTTTTCTATTTTGGAGGCTGCTCTTTGTCATAAAATAGCTATATATCTTCTCAACCTGATATTTTGCTGACCATCGTAATGCACAAGCCGAGAATAATCAGAATAATTAAGGCTTATGAGTAGTGCCGGGGCCGCCGGCTAGCGGATAAGAGCCCGGCGAACTATTTGAATTTTTCTCGAATTTTTTCCCAGACAAACTCTCTACCCCGGGCTGTCTTTAGCTGCTTTTCTGTTTTTATGGCTTCCGCCTTGTCTTTCAACCTCTTCTGTATACGCGAGTTCCCACGGCCTGAATTTGATCGTCCACCCCTTCTTCCCCAATTTATTATGTGATAATAATCTTTGTTCTAAATTTGATGTGTAACCAATATAGATCTTATCATGCTTTGGAGCATATAGGGCATAAACT
>Ga0136596_1000286_pt1 | contig 26131 bp, 33 predicted proteins | sample AntRauTorcE11897_FD_101387 | JGI IMG/M metagenome (GOLD analysis project Ga0136596, IMG submission 101387) | Saline lake microbial communities from Rauer Islands, Antarctica - Metagenome Torckler E11 #897 | ecosystem: Environmental > Aquatic > Non-marine Saline and Alkaline > Saline | place... | reverse complement strand
TGCGCTTTTAGAAATCAGCATGGTTCTAACAAGCTCTTTCTGTTCTTCGATCATCATGGCCTTCAGCATTAACTTTTCTCTGAAGGTTCCTCTTTTGCCGACGTCGATTCCCTTAGTGAGGGCTCGGAGTCGTCGGCTTTCTTGGCCCCGGGAAAAAAAGTTTCGTTTATAGTATCCAACTCTATAGCCTGCTTAATTTCTTTTTCAAATTTTTGTTGCTCTTCAACGGCTTTATTAATTACTGATAAGCTTTTTTTAGAAAGAAAGCCTAACCACTGTTCGGGACTGTCAAAGCTTTTATCCCCCCAAGACAGTAGAGTGTAGGTAAGCAAGTGAATAGAGAAAGCTTGCAAAAATTGGCGGGTATTTAGTTCATCCTTGCTAAGCAGTTTTAAGGTATTTTCAAGTTGGGCTTGATCTTCGAAGCTGATGTTTTTAAACTTGATATCTAGCTTTCCTGGTAATACTGCTATAGTTTTTACAGCGTAGTCCTTTTCGAATAGCTGTTGTAGAATATTTGTTTTATCCATGGATTATGTTTAATTTTATAATTGTTAATGTTTTTAATTTAAGCTAAAAAAGCTTTATAATCAAGCTCTTTTTGGTATAAGAAAAATAGAGAGAATAATTTAAAATAACAAATTTTTATATGAAGTTTATCATAAGTAACAAAGTATTGATCAAACCAGGCGGGAGATCAAAAACTAAGACAAAAAAGTTATTAAAAAAGATAAGGAACGATCTTACAATAACTAACCCAGCCTATCAAAGCCAAATAAATATGGGGTTAAAGGCTTGGGGTATTGATCCCCATCTACAATATTATGAAAATGTAGAACAAGGTGTTAAATCCCCTATTGGCGTTAAAGTTCCTATCGGGGCTCTCCCCGATATACTGGAAGATGCCGAAACAATGGGTATAAAAGTGCTTCCTATAGATTTAACGGATTGTAGAATTAGCCCAAGAAGTCCTGAATTTTTTTCTAAATTTAATTTTAAGGGAGAATTAAGAGATCACCAAAAAGGTCTCTTTAAAGTTATACCAGACAAAACTGTAGGAGTTATACAAGCTCCAACGGGGAGCGGTAAAACAGTAATGTTTGTTTATCAAGTTCTTAATGACACGCTTAACACAATGGTGATGACACATACCAAAGAACTAGCTCAACAAACTATTGATGCTTTTATAAATTTTTCTAATCTAAAAAAAGAAGATATAGGCTTTGTAGGTTCCGGAGAGTTTAATTTAAAGCCTATAACAATTGCACTTCTTCAAACTGTTCGATCCTTAGAAGGAAAAGAGCTTAAGCAGATGTTGAAATATTTTGGACAAATAATAACAGATGAGACACACATTATAGCTGCCGACACATATTATGAAGCAATAAGTAAGTTTCCTTCTAAATACAAATGGGGTTATTCGGCGACTCCTCGTAGAAAAGATGGCCTTACAAGGGTAATACATTGGGCAAATGGGCCCCTCATATATAATGTCCCAAGGCAAGATGTAAAGCTTATTAAACCTACATACGAGAAAATTTATACTGATTATTATTTTCCGCTTTTTGATACAACAGAATATCAAACCATGATATCTCATATGGCTGAAGACGACAAACGTAATCAGCAGATATTAGATGAATTTAAAAAGAATAAAGATATCCCGTCTGTGTTTCTGTGTGGGCGTACATCGCAAGTTAATTTGTTACATGAACAAATTCCAAATAGTATAAAATTAACATCAAAGATGACAAAGAAGGCGCGTAAGAAAGCCATGGAAGAATTAAAAAGCAAGAAGAAATTACATGTAGTTTCTACTTGGAATCTTTTTAGTACCGGGATAGATGTTCCGCACTTACAAGGAATGTATATATGCTCACCAATGAGAAGCGAGAATATCCTACGACAAGGCGGAGGGCGTCTAATGCGCATGTCTCCCGGAAAAGATTCAGCTTTTATAAAAGACTTTATAGACAGGCGGGTTGGGCTGTTGGCCGGACAAGCAAAAGTAAGAGGTAGAATTTTATCAAATTTATAAAATTATGAAATACGATTTTTCAGACTTAGAAGACGATTCTAAAAAGGACAAATTAAAAGAAGACATCAGAGATGACTTTAGAATACAGCGCTGTTGTGGTACTTGTAATTATTTTTATTCAAAAAAAGGCAACGATAATAAGGTCGGTTTTTGTAAGTTGGTTAATTTAAAGAACGAGCATTATGGAAGAAACAGGGCCGTTGATCCAAAAAAAGAAGCTGAGGGCGAAGGGTGGCCCCCTACCCACGTGTTCACAGTTTGTGACCATCATGAAATTAGAAATGAGTACACAATAAAAGTTATTGAGCGTTGGGTAAAACGTCGATTTAACTTTGATGGCTCACTAAACGAAGAAATAAGTAAAGAGGATTTTCCAAATGATACTTAAAATTTTTATAACTATTTTCACTATACTAGTTGTTTTAAATCTAACACGGCTATATATTAACTACTGGAAAGCCCGGTACTCTAAGGTTCTTTCTCAGAAAAAATCTAGTGAGGTTATACTAGGCCAGATAAGTGAAACTTTAGCTCCCTTTTTAGAAACTTTCCCTAATGAAGATGAAGATATAAAGGACCTGAATTTTTTGGGAAACCCTATTGATTATGTTTTATGGGGAAAAGATAAAGTTGTTTTTATTGAAGTTAAAAGTGGAAAAAGTAGACTAAGTAAAAAGCAACGTAGAATTAAGAAATTAATAAAAGGGGGAAAGGTTGATTTTGTAACACACAGAATTCCAGAAAAAATAAAAAAATAAATTTTGACTTATTAGTTTTTTCTTTCTTATATTGGTATTCAAATTAACTCACAACTAAATATCACATATTGGAAAGTTTAACATTTGACATTGAGACGCGACCTCAACAAGGCAAACTCTCAGAAATCCAAGAAGCAGAATTAGCTAAAAAGTTGGGGAGGTATCTTGAAAGACACTCCCAAGCAGATAAAGATGAAGCTCGTAGATTAATCATGGGCACTTCTCCGTTCTTTGGAGAAATCGTCGTTATTGGCTTACTTAAAGAAGTTAATGGAGAGACAGATACTCTAGCAATATCCGGAACAGAAACTGAAATTTTAACTAGATTTTGGGATATTGCAGGAAAACACAGAGGGGTTTTTATTTCATATAACGGGTTAACTTTTGACGTACCTTTTATAATAAACAGGTCTTTAAAACATAGAACCCCACCCTCAAGCGCAGATTTTATAAACACGCGCAGGTATTCCAAATACCCACACTTTGATGTAAAAGAAGTTATTGCAGATTGGGATAGATTCGCAGCCCCCACACTAAGATTAGCTTGTGAGCTTACTGGTGTTGAGTCTCCTAAGGAAGGGGAAGTTAAAGCCGAGGATGTAGAGAAGGTTTCGTTGCAGCCAGGCGGTATTAAAAAAATAGCCGACTACTGTATAAGAGATGTGCAATCCACCTATGAAGTATACAAAAAACTTCAAGGGTATTGGGTATAAGAATAATGAGAGACACCGATTTATTTTTAAATTAACGAGATACAAGAGAACAACACAAAAGAGAATAATATAATTTATGTCACTTTTTGAAAAAGCAAAGAAAAAGGCCGATAGATTGAAAATGTATATCTATGGGCAGACAGGTACTGGTAAAACAGTAACTTCTTTACAGTTTCCTAATCCAGCTGTTATCGACGCTGAGCGGGGTACTGAACATTATGGAAGCACTTTTGATTTTTATGTTAAGAAAACAAGTGATCCAAAAGTAGTAAACGAGGCAGCTGATGAGCTGCTCAAGAATCCCGGAAGTTTCAAAACTTTTGTTATTGATCCGATGTCAGTTATCTATGATAACATTGTCTTAAGGAAGCAAGAACAAATGAAAATGAAAACAGGGAATCTTAATTATGAGATACAGCCCCTAGATTACAGGTCTGTTAAAACTGAAGTAAAGATTATAATGAATAAGCTTTTATCTTTAGATATGAATGTGATCGTGACGGCTAGAAGTAAACCACAATATGCTCAAGGTAAATTTATGGAGGTTATAGGGCAACAGCCTGAGGGCCACCGAGATATGCCTCACATGTTCGATGTAGTGTTAGAACTTACTATTGATGAAAACGGCGTTAGAAAAGCCAAAGTCGAGAAAGATAGAACAAATACACTACCACATGAATTTGAATTTTCTTATGATAAGTTTGTTGAATATATTGGAATAGACGCACTGGAACGCCCTGCAGTTTCTTCCAAACAACAAGAAAATATCAATGAAAGAAATGAACGAGTTCATGAGGTTACCTTTGACGGAAATACTATTTATACTGCTGGTATAACAGGAGATACTCTACAGAGTCTACAGAAATTAGTTACTAATTACCCTGAAGATGATTTAAAAGAGACTCTCAAGCTGGAATACGAAGTAGATAGTTTATTAGATCTTACCGAAAAAGCTGGGGTTACATTACTTGCGGCATTAAAAGCAGATCAAGAGGCCGAGAAAACTACAGAAACAGACAACTAAGTAATTAACCACAAATTATAATAATATTTACAATGGCATTAAATCTTAAGAAAGCAAAAGAAGAGAACCAACAATCCGGAGATTACTCACCTATCCAAGAAGGACGATATAATTATATCGTTGACTCAGGTGAGATGAAAACATCTAAATCTGGGACTCCAATGATGGAGTTGCAATTTACTTGTTTAAACGAAAACTATAAAAACAGAAAAGTTTGGCATAATTTCCCGCTAACGGAAAATGCTCAGATTTATCTGATTAAGTTTTTAGAAGCTGGGGGTTTAGAGGATCTCACGACAAAAGAGCAGGTTGACGAGTCCGAGATTATTCGGGCAAGTGTCGGCAAAAAAGTAAGTGCTCATACCGAAATAAATACCGGTAATAATGGCAAGTCATATAATAACTTAAAGAATTTTACTGCGCCGATGGCTGACACATCAAGTGGTAATTCTTCACCAAGCCCTGCTCCGGCTTCGGCTCCTGCCGAGAAAAAGAGTGCCCTATTTGGGTAGTTCCATTTTTACTTTATTCCAGGGGGGAAGGCACTAAAATGTCTTCCCCTTTTTTATGCAATAAATAAACTATTATGAGCACAAGAGGATCAGAGCTAGAAAAGAAGGCTGAGAAAGTAAATTTAAAGTTAAGGATAGACCAAGAAGCCGTTATACTAAAAGTTCCTACACCTATGCAGATTACTAATCAAGGGTTAATACCTATGCAAAGCACAGTAGATTATGTAGGAATAATTGATGGTGGGAAGTTTATAGCTTATGATGCAAAACAGACCAATGTAAAAACAAGGTTTGACCTGTCTAATATACACAGCCATCAGCTGGAATATTTGGATTATGTACGCCGGTTAGGGGGAATTACATTCTTCTTAATGTGGATGAAAAAAGCAAATCCGAATAATGTATATATAGTACCTACAGGATTAGTAAACTACTATTGGCATAAAGCTGATAGACAGTCTCTTCCAATAGATGTACTAAACAAAGAAAGTAAAATAATAAAATTAGATAATTACCTGGAGTTTTTGAATGATAAAGAATTCTATGATAGACTATTTGAAGAGTTTATCGAACCCGGATAATCCTGGAGAAAGTCCACATAAAGTAAATAATGGTGACTTTATAGCAATAACTTTGAAGAGTCGTAATGACTTAATTAGAGGAAGCTATGTAGATCACAATGATAAATATTTAACTATGGGACCTTATTCTGATGAGAAGGAAAGACAAGACCCAAAATATAAAGAAATGATGTCTACGCTTGCTGAGCAGGATTCTGGGTATATACCAGACACAACCACATATGAGTGGGAAAACATAGAGAGTTTAACTAAATACAGGAAGTATGCCAAGAAAGAAACCTAAAATAGAAATAAAAAAACTGTCCGCAAATGCAGTAATGCCCACCACCGCTGAGGGCGATCCGGCCGGATTAGATTTATATGCTGCCCAGGATATAGTGATACCAGGAAGAGGTACCAAACCTATAAAGACTGACATAGCGCTAGCTATTGAAGAAGGATACTGGGGCAAAATTTATGAGAGAAGCGGATTTAGCGTTCGCACTTCGCTCGGTGTAAAAGCTGGTGTGATTGATAGTGATTACCGGGGAGAGATCAAGATTGTAATGCACAATATTGACAATTTTCCGGAGAAGGTTAAGAAGGGTGACAAGATAGCACAAATTATATTCCACCGCCAGGAGATAATCAAGCTTGAAGAAGTTGAGGAATTTACCAACCCTGACACTGTCAGGGGAGATAAGGGCTTTGGTTCGTCAGGAACTTAATTGAGACTTTACTCTGCCGTTGTTATAATACTTATGAAACATAAAAATAACAACGTAGTAGAATTATAAAATGAGCAGTATATTAAACATTGGTATAGCATCAAGCCCGAAAAGAGAACTAGAAGTAGTATCTGTGACAAAGAAAACAGTACAGATGCGCAACTCAAACCAAGCAGAAAAAATTGTATTAGAGACTAAGGAGCCTTCGACAGGCAAAGAATTTAATATAAGTGATGCATGGGTTGAATCATCTAATGATGAGAAAAGAGTTGCGGGACTTTGGTTTAGCCTTGTTGATGGTCAGATTAATAAAACTTCCACATTAGCTAAGATAATGACTTACTATGAAGTAAGTAATCTTGGGGAATTAATTGGAAAGAAGATTAATGCTTACCCAGACAAGAACAACTTTTTAGTTTTAACGGCTTGTAATATGCCATAACAACGTATAAAGGGAGAAAGAGTTTTGTGCTCTTTCTCCCATTTTTTTTTAATTTAGGAATTTGACATGAACTTATTATTTTTAGGTGATATTAATAGTAATTTTAAAAAAGTTAATGACTTTCTCGAAAAAAGGCCTTATATTGATGATGTCTTTCAAACAGGTAACTTGGGATTTTCCAAATCTTTATTATATTTAAATAAGAATAAAAGAGATCCTAAGCTAATTGAACCAATTTCAAAAAAGAATAAAGTCTACTTCTGTAAAGGAGCGAACGACGATTATAAATATCTTGGTTCTAAGGTTGAAAGAAGATATAATATATTTGCACTTGAAAACTCGGAAATATTCGAAAAGGATGATTTAAAAATTGGAGTTTTGGGGGGAATATATGATAGCCGGTTTTATGAAAAACCTTGTAATAAGATATTCTATGATAAAAATATCAGAAAAGATGAGGTAGATCGTTTGCTTACTACACTTAATAATATTGACATTCTTCTTACTCACATGGGCCCTGCCGGGTTTGTGCCAACGGGTTGGGGGTCTGATATAGTATTAAAGCTTGTGAAAGAATTAAAGCCAAAATTTTTAATACATGGGCATCACAAAATTAACTATAAAGCTAACTACAAAGATACGGAGATAATAGGTTTGGGAGACTTTTCAAATTTTGATAAGTCTTATAAAATCTTGACTATATAATATGATCGAACAGTACATAAAGGAAATTGATAAATTTGAGATTTTAAATAAAGAGGAAGAACGTAAAATTCTAATAAAGGCAAAAGCTGGCGATCCCCGGGCCAGAGACCTGGTTCTTAATAGCAACCTTAGGTTTGTATTCCAAGTTGCAAAAAGCTATCAAGGACGGGGCCTACCATTAAGCGATTTAATAGCTGAGGGGAACCTAGGGCTAATAAAAGCTTATGAGCGGTTTGACTTGGATAGAAATTTAAAGTTTATATCATATGCAGTTTGATGGATCCGGCAAAGCATATTGAGCGCTATTTATAATCATAGCAGTTCGATTAGACTACCTTTAAATAAGATTATCAATGTTTCTAAAATTTCCTCTATTAAAAATAAACTTGAGCAAGAGATAATGAGGGAGCCCTCCTTACAAGAACTTGAAGACGAAATAGATGATCCAGATCTTCAAGAAGACATCCACCACTTACATACGATTATACGGTTAGACGTACCCCGGACAGAGATGGGTGAAGCTGACCTACATGAGGTGTTGTCTAAAAGCGAGGAGAACCTGGAAAAAAGAATCCAGGCTTTTACTGAGGAATTCTTAGAAGTTATTCGTAACTTTCCTGAGCGAGAACAAACGATCATATGCATGTACTACGGTATAGGCTATGAGAGGACTTATAATCTCAGAGAAATAGGAACAGAAATGGATTTAACAAGAGAAAGAATAAGACAAATTAAAGAACACACAATTGAAAAAATCAAGAAGAAGCCCGAAGGGCGGAAATTGGGGAGCCATTTATAGATGCAAAATATTATAAATGTTGACTCTCCTGAGTTAGTAGACGAAAGCTTAGACTATTTGTATAAGCTTGGGGAGGTTGGGTTTGATACGGAGACTACTGGATTAGATCCTCACAAAGACAAGATACTATTAATACAGATAGGTAACCAGTATCGCCAGTATGTGTACGATGTATATAAGCTGGGAGAAGATCAGATAATGAAGGTTATCCATTACTTACGGCGACCTAGTGTATTAAAGATAGGCCACTTTCTGCAATTTGATTACTCTATGGTTAAAACCCATTATGGGTTTGATTTGCCAAACCTTGCTTGTACGCAAGTTGGCAGCTCACTATTAACCAAAGGGATAATAAATGCAGACAACTCCTTAAAAGGTTGTTTAGACAAGTATCTAGGTATAAAGAAAGATAAGACAGTTAGAAAATCTTTTGCCGGCATGTCATTTGGCGATGATATTAGCTTGGAGCAGGTCATATATTCTGCTGAAGATGTTGAGCATCTAATACCTTTATATGAAAAAATTCAAGGGTTCTTAGATGAAAGACTAAAAGACGCTAGAGGAGATTCAACTCTTTCTCAGCTTGAATATGAAACTGTTAGAGTTGCCGGAGACTTGAATGTCAATGGTATTTATCTAGACAAGAACATGTGGCTTGAGTTAAAAGATAAAGCAAGGGGTGAGGTCGATGCCGCAGAGGAGGAATTAGATAGTCATTTCAAGAAGTATTGTAGCTTAGATATTTTTGGGAAAACAACTATTAATTATAATTCTCCGGCACAGTTACTTCCAGTACTCAAAAAAATTACTGGTGAGTTAATTGAAGATACTTCAGAAAGAACACTAAGCAGGATAGACCATCCAGCTGTAAAGGCTCTATTGAATTATCGAGGAGCTATTAAAAAGGTAACTACGTACGGTGAAGAGTTTGTTCGAAAGCATATAAACCCAGTCACTGGCCGGGTTCATAGTAACTTTAGACAGCTTGGAACAGATTCTGGGAGAATGGCTTCCAGGAACCCTAACCTTCAAAACATACCGAGTGCACAGGAATACAGATCGTGTTTCCGGGCTCAGGATGAAGAGAACTATAGAATGATAAGTGCCGATTTTTCGGGTCAAGAATTAGCACTTTTAGCATATATAAGCAAAGAAGATAAATTTTTATATGCCTTAAATAATGATATGGATTTGCACTGTTATAGTGCTTCATTGATTTTTGATATTGACTATAAAAAGTTTTTCTACTTTGATGAAAAAGGAAAACAAGAAGCAGTAAAAGATGATCCAAAGCTTGATATAAAAAAATTAAATACTTTGGAAGACGGTACTGTTATAGATGACCAGGGTGAATTAGTAATACGCCCTAAAATGAAAAAGGAGTATAGAACTCCTGCAAAGAGTATTACATTCGGTCTAATTTATGGAATGGGCGCAGGGAAACTTGCTGATAGTTTAGAGATATCAATAAATAAGGCTAAAAGTCTTATGAGAAAATACTTCATAACTTTCCCAAAGATCAAAGCATTACTTGACGAGCTTGTTAAGGATGCAATGAAAAATAAATGTGCTTATTCACCGCTTGACGGCCGCAAAAGGTTGTTCAGTGGAATTGACTGGGACCATGGGGGCAAAGTAGCTCACATGAAAAACATAGCAAAAAATCAACCTTTTCAGGGTGCCGGCGCTTCGGTTACAAAACTAGCGCTGTGCAGAATGAAGAAAGAAATAGATTCATACGGTTGGGATGCCAGGTTAGTCCTAACTGTCCACGATGAAATCGAAATAGAAGTGCATAAAGATATAGCTGAGACAGTAGCTAGAAAATTAGAAGAGGTAATGGTTGCTTCCTTTAATTATTATGCACCAGGAGTACCCATGAAAGCTAATGGAGTTATTGACGTTTGCTGGGTACACTAGTACTAAAAATAAAGATCAAGTTGAATAGTAAGAAATTTTACTATACCTTTTAGATCCCCAAAAAATTAAAATTAAAAAATGAGTAATTATTTTCATAGAGACACAAGAATTCTAAGTAACATAGGTGCCTTAAAAATCAATGATTTGATAGACACCCCAAGAGATCTTGAAGTTGTAGATTTTGCGGGAGATTTCCAAAAAACAACAATCAGTAAATCTAAGGAAAAAGTAAAATTTGTAAAAATTAAGTTTAAAAATGGGCAGGCTATCTTAATGTCTCCGGACAGTAGTCTGCTCATTTATAATGGGGATTCTGGTGTAAGGAAACTTGACCACCCCATATCTAAATTTTTATATGAAGACGTGGGGAACTTAAAGAAAGATGATAAAGTTTACCACATTAGAAAAACAAACCCTGTCAGCGATGTAAAGAGGCGGTCGTCTAGAAGCGATGGCCTGCATTCTGCAGGCAGTCATTTTAAAGATAGCCTACCCCCGTCACTGTGGAAAAGAAACCACGCATATGTTGAGGGGGCCCTTGAGTTTTATGTTAGACGTTTTGGTAACTTAAATGTTAATATGTCTTACTACTCAAGATGCTATCTTTGGTTTAAAAAACGTGAAGAAAATATTCTAAGAGAGCTTCAACAACTCTTTACTTTTTATGGAATCAGAAGCAACATGTTTTATAATGATGCTGAGTATACCTATCAGTTATATATGATGGGCGATGATTTAAAGTACTTTATTCAAAGGTTTGAAATTGAAAGTAGATCTTTTGTGTATAGGGTGAACCGGCTTAAAAAATTAAAAAAGCCAACACCTCACCCCTTTTTACAAATTGAAGAAGTAGAGGAAACAGACATTACAGACTACGCATATACAATAAATACGGAAACCTTCTTTACTGAAGTTGGAATAACAGGAAACAAATAATAACAAAAAAAATAAAATGAAAAGGAAGTAATATTATATATGCAGAAGAGAGAAGCAAAAGAAGTTAAGAATTATTTTAAATATTATGAATTGCCAACAAGAACTTACCCACATGACGAAGCAGAGGCAGCTTCTAAAAAATACTTTGGTGGGGGAGATCTTGAAGCTGGTGTGTTCTTAAATAAATACATGTTACAAAGCTCGAAGGGAGAGCTATATGAAAAAACTCCGGACGATATGCACCGCCGTCTCGCAAAAGAGTTTGCAAGAGTTGAACAAAAATATCCAAACCCAAGATCTTTTGATGAAATTTATGAGGCCTTAAAAGGATTTGCAAAGCTTATTGCACAAGGCTCCCCGATGGCTGCTATAGGTAACCCCTTGCAGCTCATGAGTTTATCAAATTGTTTCGTCTGGGGGAACAGCAGTGATTCCTACTCCGGAATAATGAAAGCTGAGGAAGGTATGGTGAATCTAATGAAACGACGTGCTGGTGTAGGCGTAGATATCAGCCACCTACGCCCTACTGATAGTCCTGTTAGGAATGCAGCTAAAACTTCTACAGGAGCTACGTCTTTTATGGAGCGATACAGTAATGGCACCAGAGAAGTTGCCCAATGTTTAGGGGGGTCTACACTTGTCTTGTGTGGGAAAGGCTTAAAGCCAATTAAATCAATTGATATAGGCGAGAAAGTATGGACTGATAATGGTTGGGTAGAAGTAGTAAATACTTTGAAAAATACTAAGCATACAATTAAAATAACTACTAAGTATGGAAAAGAGTTAATATGTAGCAAGGACCACGTTATTAGCACCCTGACAGGGGAAAAGAAAGCGGGGGAACTTACGACAAGTGATATTCTTACTCAAATAGTAGGGGAAGGGTGGAGTAACTCTGAAGATATTTTGCTAGACCAGGTTGAATATGAAGAAAAAGGCCTAAACCAATCAAACGGGTTAAATAGAGACATAACATTACCTAGTAAAATTTCACAAGAACTAGCTTATTTTATAGGGTTTACTTTTGGCAATGGGACTATAGGGAGAGACAACTCCGATAACCCAGAAATTCTAGAAGTATCAACACATGAAGATAATAAGTCTATAATTAGTAAGTTAAAGAGAATAATTAAAAGCGAATTTAATTATGATGCAAAAATAAGAGACCCAGAAGACGATAAAGTTTATAAACTAAGAGTCTACTCTAAGCTTTTATTAAATCACTTAAAGTTAAACGGTCACTTAAAACAAAAAGCAGCCAAAATTGAGTTCCCCCAACAGTTTTTAACAGCTCCAAAAGATATTATAAGTTCTTTTATTTCTGGGTATTTTGATGCTGACGGGTGTACACAAAAAAGCAAAAAGGTTTATAAGCGTAGTTCTATTTCAAAAGAATTTTTGCAAACTTTGCAAACTGTTTTGCAGTCATTTGGGATAGTTACAAATATTCATGTAGAAAAAAATAGAGGGGATAATTGGGAGGACCTATATACTTTAAGTGTTAACGGCCAAAAAAACCAAAATTTATTTAGATCACTGCTGCAGGAATCTATTAAAGTTCAGGAAGGTCCAATTTTTGAGAAAAAGGAGGAATTTTTAAGATCAATTTATACAATTAAAGATTTTAAAAGTAACTCAAGTAGACATAGTTATGTTATTAGCAACGATCAATATATCTCATATAGCACTTGTTATAAACTTAATAAAGATTTAGAGCAAGAAAAAACAATCAGACTTTTACAAGACCCTATAGTTTCAATTGAGGAAAACGAAAAAATTGAAGTGTATGATCTAACTTTAAAAAATACACACCTGTTTTTTGGAAATGGGTTATATGTACACAACAGTGGAAGGAGAGGGGCCTTAATGATCACCTTATCGGCTATGCATCCTGATATCAAAAAGTTTATTGATATGAAAATGGACGAGACAAAGGTCACAGGAGCTAATATAAGTCTAAAAATGAGTGATAGTTTAATGGAAGCAATCGACCGTGGGGATACTAAGTTCACTCTACAGTGGCCTGTAGATGTCCCTGTCGCAGAAGCTGAAATAACAAAAGAAGTAAACCCACAAGAAATTTGGGACACACTTATTTATAATGCCTGGGCCAGAGCTGAGCCGGGGTGTTTATTTTGGGATACCATTAAAAGAGAAAGTTTACCTGATTGTTATAAGGACTTAGGGTTTAGTACAACAGCAACTAACCCGTGTGGCGAAGTGCCTCTTTCTATTGGAGATTCGTGTAGGTTGTTTGTAATCAATCTCTTAGGGTTTGTTAAGAATCCATTTACCCCTCAGGCTAGTTTTGATTTTAATGAGTTCTCAGCTTATTGTGAATTAGGTCAAAGGCTGATGGATGATTTAGTTGATCTTGAGATAGAGCATATTGATGCTATCTTACAAAAAATAGAGGAGGACAAAGAGCCTTGGAGTATCAAAAGAGATGAGCATGAGATGTGGATGTACATTCAGGAAATGGCTAGAAAAGGCCGTAGAACTGGTTTTGGTATTACAGCCATGGGAGATATGTTAGCAGCTATGGGACTACAGTACGGAACCGATGAAGCTACAAATTTTGCCGAAGAAGTAATGCAATTTAAGAAGCATGCTGAGTATGAAACATCATGTCGACTTGCACAAGAACGAGGAGCTTTTCCTATCTGGGGCGCAGAACGAGAAAAGGACAATCCCTTCTTGCTAAGAATAGCTCAAGAAAACCCCGAGCTGTTTGATGATCTGATGAAATATGGAAGAAGGAATATTGCTATAAGCACTATTGCTCCTACGGGCTCGGTAAGCTTAATGGCCAAAACTTCGTCAGGAATTGAGAATGTGTTTTCTATTGTTTACTACCGTAACAAAAAAGTAAACCCAGGAGACAAGAATGTACGGGTTGACTTTGTAGACAAAGTAGGTGATTCCTGGCAGGAATACCCTGTGTTTCATCCTACATTTTTATTGTTCTTGGAAGCTAATGGTGTATCGAAAGAAGAGGTTTTTAACTTGTCAAAAGAAGAGATCGACGAATGGATTAAAAAATCTCCTTATTATGGCGCTACCAGTAATGATGTTGACTGGGTTAAAAAGGTAGAGATGCAAGGACGTGTACAAAAGCATGTTGATCATTCTATTAGCGTAACAACAAATCTTCCAAAAGATATCCCAGTAGATACTGTTAAAAAAGTCTATATGGCGTCTTGGAAAAGCGGCTGTAAAGGCGTTACTGTTTACCGGGATGGTTGTAGAAGTGGAGTTTTAAACACTGAGTCTAAGAAAGATAAGAAGACAGACGGAATTACTCACACAGATGCCCCTAAACGTCCTAAAAAACTACAAGGCGACTTGTACCATGTAACCGCTATCGGAGACCGCTGGACAGTGCTTGTAGGCCTTATGGATAAGGATCCTTATGAAGTCTTCGCCGTACGTGGGGAGATTGGAAAGCATAGAGAATCATATTCTATTGTTAAGGTAAAAAGTGGGTATTATAACATTGAACAGGGCGAAGAAACAGTTCATGAAAACTTTACTGAGGGTAACACCGAAGAGGAAGCTTCATTAACTCGTCTGATTTCTACCGCCCTTCGACATGGATCAAAAATTGATTATGTGGTTGAGCAGTTAAATAAGAGTGAAGGAAGTATAGTTTCATTTGGAAAGGCAATTGCCCGTACCTTAAAGAAATATATAACCGACGTTGAGCGAGCCAAACAAAACAATCCATTGAACTGCCCTAACGACGGGACAGAATGCAATATTGTTTACAGCGAGGGATGCTTAACATGCACTACTTGTGGAACCTCAAAATGCACATAATTTAAATTTTCTTGGTATAAGAATAATGTAAAGTACGGAACACGCTTTCGTATTTTTACATTGTATCCTTCTTTTTTATGGTGAAATGCCATCCCTTCTGAACAAGGGGGTGGTATTTTTTTATGTCAAAATGTCACTTAAAAATACATTGGTATTTATTTTGATTAGAAAACTGAGAACTAGAAAACTAACATAATCAATTATAACTATGTATTTAATAACAAGCCAAATGAATATTAACAGACTAGGAAATTTACTAAACGCAGCCTTAGGCCTATTCGATGACCCATCAATGTCACCGTTGGTTGATGATGCAGTATCAGTAAAAAAAGGTGAACAAAACTCTGTTTACAAATTAGCCATACCCGGCCACTCTAAAGACGATGTTCGACTAGCAATCAAAGGGGATAAACTTAAGATATACCTCAAAGACAATCTAGTTAAATCATTGTTTTTAACAAGCTCTATTAATAAGGACCTTATCAAAAGTACTGTAAAACACGGAGTTTTAGAGATTGACTTTACAAAGGCCTTAGAGATGGATGAAGAAGAAATAAAAATTGAATAATAAAAAGTGCCCTGACTCAGGGCATTTTTTTTAAACTGAAATATTATGACCCAAACATTAGACCCCGAAATTAGCCCACAATGGTTTATTGACATTTTTCTTGAGGTATCAGATAAACTTAGAAAAGATCCTCAGCGATATTTAAAAGCTCGAAGTTCAATCTGCCATGACGACGGATATTTAAAAGATGGGCTTGTTTCTCTATATACGATACTCACCCAAGATTTTCAAATAATATATATTGGGAGAAAGTATCAACCCCAAAAGAAAGAGAACCAAATAGAGTATTATAAATTTACAACCCCTTTTGAATATGAAACTAAAGAAAACAGAGAAGCGGACTGAGCATGGAATAGCTTATGAGGCTTGGGACGACGTCCTTATCAAAAAATTCCCTATTGAAAAAAAGCACATAGGTTTACCAGTTAGGGTTGCTTTTTCCCATAGATCAAAAGATTACATTTTAAATGAAATAAAAGCTGTTGGTGATCCCGGGTTTCCTCACGGAGGATACCTTGTAAAGGATTCTGATAAGGCTTTTTCTAGACCCATTTTTCTCGACGAGGCTATATGTTTCCCTCCTAAAAAGAAACGTAAAACAAAATCGAAAAAGAAAACGAAGGCTTCTAAGAAACCCAAGAAGTCTAAATCTAAAACTAAAACTAAAAAATAAACGGACCCATTATCATGGATTATACTCTATACAAGAAAACCAGCAAAGGATTTGAATTTATTCTTCAATCTCCAAATCATAAAGCTATCCTTGAAATAAAGGATAACTATGAAAAAGAGGAAGAGCTGATTTGTGAAGAAAGAACATATAACTCAAAAAGGTTAGCGGACGATGTAAGTTTTGAAGAAATCATAAATGATGATTTACTCGATCTTGGAAACTCCTACCCCGAGTGTTATGACTTATTACTAAACTTTTCTATGCCGGAAGAATTTGGCCCTGTTAAAAGGGAAAAGGCAGAATACTTTATTTTCATTAAAGATTTGGAAGAACCAAAAGATAATGCCATGTCACACTTCAATCAGCTTGGAGAAAGTCTTCTTCAAACTGCTGTACTTTAACTTAACCTAAATTTAAAATTACTCTCGAAATGAAGAAAAAATTGGAAAACGTAAAAAAAGTTTGTTATACTTATGAAGACGCACAGGGGAATCTGAAAAGAACTCGGTTCTTTAAAGAAACCTCTAAGTTTATTCTTAAGCGAAAAAAGGATAGCCTTTTAGAAAGAGGAAAAATTCCGGTGCAAATGAATAAAGCACAATGGGAGCTAAGGATGGGTCCTATAAACAAAAAGCGAGCTGCTCCGGTAGCCCACGTATGTGATAAGTTTAAAGAAAAAACTTATGAAATGAAGTTGGCAACTCGAGACATTATTCGGCGGAATGGTAAGCCATTGGCTTACTAGCCTATATTTTATTTGTGTGGCATAAGAGTTGAACCTCTCTTATGCTACTTTGGGGGTGACTTGGATTCGACATGAATGCAAACACTAAACCTACAACTGGCTGGTACCCTACTACCAACGTAAAGTTAACTGACGAAAAAGTTACACCTAAAATTGCAGGTTTCATTGGTAATAGAGATATTATCGCAAATGAGTATGCAATGGCGGCTTAAGTACTGCTCGTTCCTCCTGATGGTAAATAAGGAATAAAGGAGCGTCATAATTTACCAGAACAGGTGTGGTTACCTTTAATAAACTTTTGGGGAAAGAAGTTCCTAGCCAGCAACCAAGCAAAACAATACTCTGGGGAACAAAATAGTTGTATAATGGAATAGCAGTACATTTATGGACTGGGGATCGATACCCCACACCTCCACATTATTCCTTTCAGGGTTCGGTTAAGTTAAAGGTTGATAGCGTCTGGCAATTTTGTCAGGCGCTATTTTATTAAAAAACACTAATATTTTTTTTAGATTAAGATTTTACAATGACTGTTTTTATGTGTATAATATAGTTAAAGAGATGTTTCTTTTTCACAAACTTACAACTTTATGAAACCTCACAATGCAATTTTAGCTTATTCTTTTATACTAATTTTTTTAACAGCCTACCAATTTTTTGCCACAGCCCAACCTTTTGAGTACATAGAAGATGGCCCAGAGATTATGAAGAACTCTTTTCATAATTTACCACACGTACAAACAGGGGCCGTTTGGCCTTATCTTCACCAAAGAAAAGGTTACCCACCAATAGGAACTGTTTATATTAGTATTATCTCAACAAAACAAATAGGCGATGAACCTTTACACAGCCCTGCAAATATCGAAATTTTTATAGATGGGGATTCTTACTCAGCCTTCCTAAGTAAGATTAAAACTCAAGAAATACAGCTAGGGTATAAACAGCTTTTTATAGTAGTATTTCCTTATTCGACTTGAAAAAAGATGGAGATTGCTGCTCAGGCTTATTGGCTCCTAGAAGACGAAGCTTATATTTTTCCTGAAGATCTTTTTAGTGAGATTGGAAAAATTAATATACAGCACTACCCAGTAGATAGGTAGCACTGATATTAAATTTTAAATTGCTATACTAGCCGCACTAATTGGTCGAAGTCTCGTTGCCACCAAACTCACATTCTCTGCAAGTACAGTTGCATTCGCACTAATCCCAAAATTATGAGACTGTACATAACACTTCTCTAGATAAGCTCCACCATAAGCTTCACCCTCCATATCAAATAGTACAAATCCTAGGCCAAGCGGTCTGTTAAATATACCACTACCTAAGTTGCTCCAGAAAAGTCCTGGATCACTAAGCTCCTGATTAATTTCAGGCTCTCTTACAATGTTTCCACCAGGGGAATAAGGAGCTGTTGGGTTATTATAAGATCCTGAGCTTCCTGTTGAAAATGAGGCGATAGGTGGTACTGTGGTTTCATTTCCATCTTGTCTTTGATACAAGGCATAGAAAAGAGAAGGACCATCAAAGAGAATCCGGCTAAGAGAAGCCCGGACATTTACTCTGGATGGAATAAAGAACGGTACTCTACCCCCAATTTCAAAAATCTGGTTTAATTGTTTATTCTGTGATAGTTGTGCTTGTTGTACTAAGCCTACTGGTATTAACGATCCTGCGGCTTGGTTTGGATCCAATTCCGCTGGCCCCGCTACTACGACAGCACTCTCTCCAGAAAGAAAAGACCCCTCTAGAGATCTAGCATGCTCATCCGGCTGGACATGTGTCCTGTCCGGAAATCTGCTTTTCCAGTCTGTTAGTTTATTTAATGCCATTTTATATTAATCCTCCTTAAAATTGTAATGTTATTTTTATGTAGTTAAGCGGATAAAGCGGAAGTACTGCCATATCAACTTTTATAGTGTCAGGTTGTATCTCATCTTGGTATAAATCCAAAATTTTAACATCGCGTATTTCTTTTCTTTCTACTAATGCCTCTGCAGCTCCAACCATTGTAGCTCGAAGTGTTCGTAAGAAAGAATCCGAGATAACTCGTGTACCAATCAGCGGGCTAACAAGGCTTCTCATAAACATGGAAACGTTATCTAGCTGATTTGTAATGCTAAGTTCTCGCGTCTCTACTGTAACAGCATCAGTACTTAGTTGATGAGAGGTTACAATAGATCCTACAGCTCTTTGTTCAAGAACCCAGGTACCACCCTCAGCAATAGTATCAAGCTGAGTTGGTGAGAAGTAATCATTACTTCTATGAGTCATTGCAAAGCCGGAAATAGCACTGTTCGTTAGTGGAGCTTGTGGCTCTTTTGCACTAACTTGTCCAACTAAAGCTGCTGTAAAATAGTAGCCAGGTACCGGGTAGTAAACTCTTAATTGAGTAATACCCCCTGCCTTCAATTCATCAACAATTGCATCAGTGATGTTTTGAAAAGCCTTATACCGCTTACTTCCTATTGTTACATTGGACAAAAATTTAGGTTTGGGATCTATTCCAAAAACTCCGCTAATAAAAGAAGAGTAAAGAGTGCTAGTATGAACTTGCGACTCTACCCATCCTGCGTCGGGGTGAATTTGGAAGTATCTCCGGTTACCTAGACCGGCACTATAAGTTTGTATAGATTGTGCTACAGTAGTCTTTTCTGCACTAGTAGCATCATTCTCATAATAATTTGTATCTGCGTAATCTGGTACAAAGCGAGATGCAAAAGCAATTCGCTCTTTTTTATTCTCCGGTAATGACATGTTAGTTACATGTGCAGACAATTTTTCTGCTTCCGTGGACACGCCAGTTAAAGCTGAGATTGCATAAACATCTTTGTTCTCAAGAACAGAGGCTGCATTAGTAAAATCTCCTGCTGAGCCAACGCCTACTACGCTTGTAGACCGGCCACTGTTGGCAATTGCCAAAGAAGCTCCAAAAGCTAGAGGATTCCATGGAACTGGTGTTCCAATAAAATCTGTGATATCGCGCATCTCGTTAATTTCTTGGTACTGGTCTGTTAGGTCGTCTCGCTCGGCCAAAAACCCTACTCTTACTTTAGCAGCATCATCTTGGTCTGTATAACCTGCTATAGAAGCACTTAATGTTATAACTCCTGTATCGTATGTAAAATCATCAGTGATTTCGAGTGATGTAACTTCACCTATTGTCCCGGACGGCCCGCTCCTTCTGATTAAATCAACAATGAGTGTTCCATCCACAACAGTGTCGTGGTCTGTAAATTCTGAAATATTTATAGTTAGTTCAGCTCCGACATATTCCGCCGAGGCGATTGAATTCATTTCTTCGTCCTCTCTAAAAGGATCTTGCCAATAGTATCCCTGGCCTACTATACAGGACTTGAAAGTAGGATCTGGTAAGGGGAGACTTTCTGTAACTTGAACTTGTCGCACCGTTACAGATGGTTTTTTATATGACATAATTATTTATTCTCCGTATTTATTTTTTTTTAATTTTATTTTTTTCTAACATAGCCCTTGGGATCATTGACCCTATAGCCAGGGGTGTGCTAACAGTAAAAAGAGCTGTATCTAAAGCAGCTTCACCAGCTCTCTTTTTCTTAGATTGTGTTTTATCTCCAAAAGCATACATTGTCCCACCTATTACAGGGGCACTAGCACCAGCAGTAATAGAAATTGGGTCATACAGTTTTTTTCGTCTAACAATCGCCGAGCCTCTGTTAGTAAAGGCTTCAATTTCTCTGTCACTTCCATAAGCCCACTTACTTTTGGCATACTGTTTACCATTCTTGTTAACAACAATAAGTGGATTTTTTGCATCGGGAATAATCTCCTTACGTAGTGAACTCTTAAGTTGTTTTCCCCAAACCGTGCCAACATTTTTTGCGGCTTGCTGTGATCCTCCTATTAATCCTTTGCCTCGTACATCTTTACTTAGATGATATAGATTATCAGCTGTGTTCCCAACACTAGTTTTAATCCCCCTTCTTAACATCTGGAGTTTACCCCCGTCAGTAACAGTCTGAGATTTTGGTAAATTTATTTGTTTCTTGCCAGAATTAAGTAGAGGATCTCTAAATTTTCTTAAATGTTTTAGCATCCCCTCACCCTTACGAGCATTTATAGCTGATGTTATAAAACTTCTTATACTAGCTAGTTTAACTTGATCTGTTGGCATTTTTACTAATTTGTAATTACTTCTTGTTTTATGTATATAATTTATTATTTAATAAACCAGAAATCAAGTTTTATTTTACTAAGGTGCCTCAACAAAAGGCTCTCCATTATTATCTGCTTTGAAAGCTTCAAATAAATTATAATACCCATACACAGACCCGTTATCAGGCAAAGTATATATTCGGGGATTATTTGAATCTATGATAAGTGCAGCTCCAGAAATCTCGTTGAGCGTGATAGCGTCAATATAATCTATTGTGGGGTCCGTAACTTCATGGAAAAATTCAATTTGTGTACCATTTGCTCTAATTCTAAAATCTGTTTCCTCATATAATTCTTCCCCATCTCCATTATATACTCGACAATTAAATAAGCGTTCACCTATTCTAATTGTTTGTTCTCTTAAAAATGAAAGTTGGACAGAAACATTTGAAATGTCCGGACCACCCGCTGATATTTGTGATATACTTTCTTTGCTTATCCCTAAAGATGTGAATTTGTGTATACCTTTCTCCTTGAACCATTCGCGATACCCCGATAAAATATTAAAAATTTCGTTGGCTATTTCATCTGCCATAAAAGGCCTTTTAGCCATTACATTTAATGTTATAGAACTTTGAAGCTGGTCGGTAAGAGAGTAAGAAAGTCTATATTCTTTATTTAGCTTGGGAAATTCAAGCTCGTCTTTGCTAGGCAGGGCCTCATTTCTATACATATTTGTCCAGCTTATAGAGCCTCTGTCTAGAACGACTGTGGGCCGCATTGCTGCAATACCTAGATCTGTTGCAAACTTATCTGCTATAATTATCTTTGTAGTCTTAGGACTTTCGGTTCAAGTATGTTTTGGGTGTCCTGCAAAATATGTTTGTAAAAAGGTTAAGAAAATATATTTAATCCTTACCGATGGGCTCATTGCCATATAACTTATCCTCTATTGTTTGATCTTTATTTTCGTCTGCTTGTTTAACCCGCTGCTTTATTTTCTGTACAAGTTTTCTTACTCCCTCTTTTTCTTGGGTGCGAGTTACATTTTTAATTCCTACCATATTGCTTATAAATTATTTCTTCACCGTGTTTCCAATCATTAATTGCATATTTATGGTGAAACCTGAGCGTTGGCGATAACTGTTTTTCAGGCTGTATAAAATTATGATTAAATTTATAGTATTTACGCCCCCTAACATTTATGGGGTGGCCTATGTGCCCCACTATATCATTTATTAGTTTAAAATGTTTATGATCTTTAGCATTGCTAACACTTAGAAGGTTGTGGGCTACTCGCCCTAAAAGGCTTATATCATCTTTTATTTTTTTTTCTTTAACATTTATATATTCCATACTGATGGAAATTATTTCATCTATACTATCATCAATAACGCTAGATAAAGGGGTGAATGGGTGGGAGTGGTGTAACCCCCCATCGGCTAAAAGCATTCCATCCTTTTCCACTAATGTAAAAATAACTGGTATGGATGTGGAAGCAAGAATATAATCAATATGGTCTTGGGTTACAATATTTCCTTTGGGTATTTTGAAATGGTGGAATTCATTTTTGTATAAATCAACTACACCCGTATAATAGTCACATAATAATTTTTTGCCCAGAACTCTTTTAGTAATTAATTCACGGAGAGGTTGGTTGGATCAGAAGCCATCTATAGGGCTTTTTATACCAATTTTATGTAATAGTAATCTAAAAAAATATCTAAATTCTCTTTTCTTTCGTATCTGAGAATCGGTAATATTGAACCATATATTTTTTAATTCTTCTCACTGGCCGGTAGCAGCCATAATCCCATTCAGGGAACCTACGCTTATACAGCTTATTGAATCCGGAGTAATACCTTTTCGCATCAAGGCATAGAGAGCACCAGCTTGAAAGCCACCTCGTCCACCACCACCGCTAAGTGCTATTCCATATTTTTTATTCACCCCACTCTTCATTTCTTGCGCTATTCTCACACTAAACTCCATCCAAAATTTCCAAACTGTCCTGATGGTTTTCTGAATCCCTGTCCTTGGTCAATCAGTTTATACTCATTCCCTTCATCCATGATCTCTGTACCGACTTGCATCTGTTGAAACTCATGTGAACCAAAGCTATCCCCCCCCCCCTCCCAATGATGGCTTTTCCTGTAAATTTACTAAATATTCTTTTATTTCTATTATTCTAGTCATTACTTAAATTTATCTAAAATGTTTACATATATGACTGCATCACACAAGGCATATAATTCATTAATCGTGGCCCTGCTGCTTGTTACATCCAGGCGGCCATCGCCGTCTATGTCCAGAAGGTCCTGGCCGGCCAGTATGCACCCTAAGGTGTCCCTATTATAATTTCCTGCATGGATAAGTATTTCGCTCCTATCAGGGACATCCTGAATCCATAGACAATTCCCAAACTTGGGTGATTGGTGCTTTATAGCTTTATAATGATTATCGGGTATTCGGCTTATATTTTTTTCGTTGTTTCTTCATGGAAGCTCGAGGGTATAAAACTCAAAAAGCATTTTAGAGCTATCAAACAGATGAGCTTTCCCAACTGTTTGATATTGATCTTCTTTGTTCCGATGAATTACTAATTGCATACTTAATAATATAACCTTGAGAACCTATTGTCAAGTATCTTATGCTGGACCTAAGTCTGTCCACTGTGTTGGGGGTGCCCATACATTACCATCAGACAAACTTTCCCAAATGTTCCCATTGTAAAGAACCTGATCACCTGTAGCATAGGCATCATGGCCACCTGTTGGTTGTACCCAATCTGTAGGGGCAGTCGGTTCTTCCGGTTCTGGCTCTTCTATAGTATAAACATTCCAGAGAGTATTTGCAACATCTGGTTCCCAGCCAACTTGCGAAGTATGATTACTTATACAAATATATTCAGTTGCGTTATATGTAACAACATCTCCTGATATATAACTAATCTCGGTATCCCAGGTATCTCCTGGTTGAGGGTCTGGGTCTGGGGCCGGAGCTGGGTTTGGATCATATACTGACCATTCTGTGGGGGGTTCCCAGACATTTGCTTCGACATCTGATATATAAAGAATATCATTATGAGTTACAATTCTACCCGTCTCATAAGCATCATGAGCTCCTTGTGGTTGTTGCCAAGGTGGATAACCTTCTGTAGCCTCGTCACCAAAGTAAACTATATTAGTAAATAAAGCGGCAACAGCATTAGGGGATCACCCTGCTTGAGAAGTATGTCCTTGTACTACTTCATAAAAGTCAGATTTTTGTTCTCCGTTGTCTTCTCATTCATAATAAACCTTATCTCCTGGTACATATGTTTTTCCTTCTGTTCAAGGCTCTACGTGTGATCTAATTGTAAAAGAGCTGGCCTCTTTTACAGCTCGCTTTGCTTTTCTTTTTTCTTTTTCAATAAAATCTTTTTTAATTGATTCGTCACTTTTGTGTGTTTCAATCCATGTTAAAACTTCTTCATCTGTAAGTTGGTCAAAAGGAGTGAAAGTTTGTGGATCAGGATCTGGAAGATGTATCATATAGTACTCTCTTTCTTCAAGCTGAGTTACTTTTATCTGAACACGCTCCACAACGTTTTCAAGTGTTTCTGTGTCTTTTAATGTTAATTCTAATATTTCTTTTTTCATAATTTTTTATTTTTATTTAATGGATACGATTTGAATTCCTACTTTTATATCACTCATGAGTTTATATAATTAGAATTATGATTTATGCTATTTTGTATCGGATAATAATGATTCCTTGATATCCTGCTCCACCGTCCCCATTAATTCCATCTGAGAGTTGTGAGCGACCCCCACCGCCTCCGCCTGAGCCATAGTAAGTTGCGTCATGTCCGTCGGGACCATCGTCACCCCCTGCTCCACCACCACCAGCCCCCCCTGATCCCGCTGTTTCAGTATCGGGCATAACTCCACCCCCACCACCACCTGCATAAGTTGTTGCAGAACCCGTAATACTTGAAGATGCACCATCACCTCCATCACCACCGCTTGAACCTCCATCACCCCCTGCTTCTGATGCTCCACCGCCACCACCACCAGCATGTATTGTTGCTCTTGCGTCATTGCCACCATTATAACCTTGGCCTGCAGTTCCTGATCCTGGGTCTCCTTTTGTACCTGCTCCACCCCCTGAGCCTCCTGAAGGTGCTGTAACACTACTATTCCCTTCACCTCCACCTCCACCACCAATGGCTGTAAAAATGCTTCCAAATATTGTGTTACTTCCATTGTTCCCAATTCCACTAGATGAAGCACCTCCTGCACCTATTGTAATAGATTGAGACCCTGCAAGTATTTCTGAAGTATCTTCTTTAAATCCTCCTGCACCACCTCCACCTCCACGGCTTCTGCCACCACCTCCGCCACCAGCAACAACCAAATATTCCATTATACCACCAGAAGAAACTGAAAAGGTTCCATTGGAAGTAAATTCATGAACTCTATATGTATCAGATCCAACAGTGATATTATAGATTGAATTCCCACCTGTAGCATACGGGAAATATGACATGACAGGTTTCCAGGTACCGCCATCATTTACATGAGGAACGGCTTTTTCAGTCCACACACCATTTTCTTTGATCCAGACATTTTTAATCTCTGTCCACGTACCGCCAATTTTAAAATGAACTTGTTTAGTCATGCTGTAAATAGATATCACCATCAACGCCGCCACTTGGAGCCGCAGTGCCATAGGTTATTTTACGTTTTTGATCTGCGTTTAAAGTTGTTTCATAACTTCCTAAATCACTTATTTGTGATTCTGTAATTGTTAATGAAGTCTGATGTTGTGTAACATTAGAAGCTGCTATTCGTCCATCAGCAAAAGTTCCAGAAGTAATATCAGATGCTGAATGATTATGAGCGGTTGGAGTACGTGCATCACTTAACCGGCTGTCATTTCCCTGACACACATCGCCTGCTGCAGAACCAAAATCTTTATTAAATGCCGTGTTTTTTGAAAACGTAGGTTCTTTACCATTTAAATCTGTTTGAAGACCTACCACGTCACTAATAGCATGGGAATGTTCAAGCAGAGTA
>Ga0136596_1000281_pt1 | contig 26429 bp, 30 predicted proteins | sample AntRauTorcE11897_FD_101387 | JGI IMG/M metagenome (GOLD analysis project Ga0136596, IMG submission 101387) | Saline lake microbial communities from Rauer Islands, Antarctica - Metagenome Torckler E11 #897 | ecosystem: Environmental > Aquatic > Non-marine Saline and Alkaline > Saline | place... | reverse complement strand
AATACTCTTGTGTCCGGATCATTCTGAAATTTCTGTTTTGCATCTTCTCGTTCATTGTCCGGAGTTTTGCCATAAATACTTACCACACCGTATTTTTTGAATTTTTTAATGTATGCTTCAATAACATCTGTATGGTGAGCGTATAATACTACTTTCTTACCTTGCTCTAATAACTCTTTAACAAAGTCAGTAACAGGCTTAACCTTAGCTTCTCCCGTGACTTTTCGTAACTCGGTGAGTTCAGATATGGCGTTTGGTTTAAGACCCCTTAGAATCGATTTTTGACCATCACTATTTGTAGACAATAATGATAAATCATCCTTACTTATATCAGCATCAGAAAATTCACGTATATACTTTTGTGGTATTTCTAATGGTACTATGGATCTAATCTTTTCGGGTAGTTCTGTTAGTACTTCAGACTTCAACCTTCGAATCATGAAATTTTTGCGTAACCTAATTTGTAATTCCTCCAATATCTCCGGTCTTACACTATCAATATCCGTCACTGTACGTTTCCACCTTCTATCAAAATACGCACCACAATATTTTTTCATGAATTTTTGTTTGTTATTTTCAAATTTCTTATTGAAACCAAACATTTTAATTGTAGTCCAGATGTCTTCAGGTTGACTGAGAATGGGTGTTCCGGTAGCGAATGTAATTTTTTTAGCCAATTTTGCAATCTTCATCACATTACGTGTAGTATTTGCTTGTAAATTCTTCAACCTGTGTGATTCATCACAAACTAAATAATCATATCCTTTCCATCCTTTTACCATATTGAGCATATTAAGAGACGAATTATATTTGCCCTTCTTTGGATTCCTGAACTTTTTAGATTTCGGGTTTGTAGAAGAGTTTAATACTTCATAATTTATTATTATAACATCTCCCTCATCTTTAATATTGGATGAATTATATACACAAACTTTCTTATTTGTATGTATACTCCACGTTTCCCATTCCTTCTTCCAATTATACTTTACCGAATTTGGACATATAATAATTATCTTATTAAAATCCGGCATTAAATTGATAGCACCAATAATAGATGGGGTTTTACCTAAACCCATATCATCCGCTATCAAACTATATTTGCGCTTATGAATAAATTCCACACCCGCTTTCTGATACTCATAAAAATTGAACGGGCAATGATCCGGTAGAGGAATTTTTATATCAGACGTATATTTATAAGATCCACTAACAGTTTTTTTGACTTTCGCCATATATTTGTCAAACCGTTTGTTCAATTCTTTGCCAGCATACTTTCGTAGTAGCCGTGCCTTCATGATATCTTTTGTATACCAAAAATTACCTTCTCTTTTCCAATACAAGCCTATATCCCTTGGTATACTGTTTTTGGAAAATGGGCACTTAAAAATAAATATGCTATGTTTATCTGAGTAAATTAATTTCATTATGATATTATTGGAAAATAGTAATTAGAATATAATTAACTATGAAAACTTGATATAAAATAATAATTATGCCCATTTCAAAACTTTTACTCGAAGAGTTATCCAATGCTGATAAATCTGAAATACGCTCCATCATTCAAACTGAATTGGATAAATCTTTGAAAGATATAGAAAAAAAGTTGAGTGATAAGGAAATGGAAAAAGTAATCAATGATGTCGTAGCTGATATGTTTGAGAAATATCATAAAATTCTATGGCAACGAAGTAAATATTGGTCTGGTGCCATCAAAAAATAATTTACTAAATGAATACAATTCTAAATTTCCTCAACACCGTTTTTTCACACGGATGAAAAAAAATTACATTCATTTTCGTCATGTTCTTAATGACTGGTGTTGCATATTTGACTATGTTTTATTACTGAAATCTAATAAAACAAAACGTTGAATTAACCAAACAAACTTACGAACAAGTCCAACGCATGGACGATTCCAATATCTATAACAAATTATATGGTATAGATAATTTTGCTTTTGAAAAATCAATCAAAACAAAATTGATGGAGCATCGAATAAATACATCATCAAATGTAGTTCTATTCTTTGGATTTCACAATGGTCAGCGTATAGGTGCCGACTTTCACGCCAAACGTATGTCATTGATATCCGAAGACCATGCTGAATATACCAACATAAATGCAATGGATATTAATACATTTAATGTTGCATTATTCGCTATTACTATCGATGACGTATTAACACAAAATATATTTTATGCTCCGGTCACACAAGTTGATGAACTAACAATGAGATCATTTATGAAATCATACAATAATTACTATATTATTGCTACTCCCATTCGGGTACGTGAAGGTACACCGATTGGTGTATTAATTACTTTGTGAGATAAATTTGAATCTGAAAATATTAAAAATAAACCCGAAATTCTTAATAAGTACATAAGAAAACAAAAAGAAACTACTACTTATTTAGAATTCAAATTTAAAAATGAAGAATAACTCTTTAAAATATCGATGATTCTTAATTCTACAAATTGGCTTTACCATATTTAATATTGTAGTGTTCTTTATATCCACGGGTGCATTTAAAGATGTACCCATTTTATTTGATGCCTGAATTGAGTTTACATGAAAGAATGTAGCTCTATACTCTTCAGCTAACATTTCAGTTAAGGTATTAAACAACAAAAATTCTGATAAAGAAACACCCATAGTTCCTCTATCAGAAAAAGTAAAATCCAGAAAATATAAAATATTTAAATACTTGCAGTTGTTTGTAACTGTAGCCGTATTAACTCAGATATATGAGTATTACAATAATTTCGAACATGTTACTGAATTAATAAATATATGATCTGAATTTACATGAATGAATATTGGTGTCTTTTTCTTCGGTAATATTGGTAGTAAATACTCCCATTACCAAAAAGCCAAATAACATTACACCAGAAATTTTTCTATCGCTTTAGCTGTTTTGAATGGGTCAGCCGGATAATATTTTTTGGCTTCATTAAAAAATTCACCATTCCGATCAGAGAAGAATTCCCCAAAATATTTTTCGATATAATATTTGGGTATATGTTTAGTAATCTTTGACATATAATTATAAATTTCTAAATCTGTTACGTGATTATTATATCTTCCAAGATATTCTTTAAAAAAATCATACTCCCGTAAAACATAGACCACTTCATTTTCTAATTCTTTTAAGTCCCGACTATTTTCAATTGGATGATCAAATTCATAATCATGAATGTCGATTTCTGAAAAATGTGTTCGTTTTTTTAGTACCCGATCTATACGTTCTTTACCTTCTTTACCTTCTTTAGTATTAAGTGCTTTAATATTGAAATCCTTTAAAATATGAATATATTGATCTACTCCAACTTGTTCTTTATTTCTTTTTTTACTATTATAAAAATCATCATAAATACCATCCAATCTCAACCAATCTTCTAAAGACGTGAGCCGATTGATACCAATTTTGACAACTTCATAATCATCCAGTAATGAAGAAAAACAATTAAATTCATTCTCCATTCTTAGATCCGTAGTTAAAATAACATCTTCGGTAGAATTGAATACATCATTACGATATGCCAATACCCAAGCATCAGTATGTAAGCCATTACGAATTGCTTCTGTACCCAACTTCTGAAGAAATTCCCTCACAGTCATTCCCCAATCCATTAGATATGAATTTTTAAAATCTTGATCTTCAAATTTCTTTACATCAACACCAAGTAATATGGATGCTGTTTGTTTTAGTTTATCAGCAAAATTGATACGTTTATTTGAAGGGGTAATATATTTTTGAATAATTTTACGTACTTCATCCTTTCCACTACCAGATACTCCACTGATTGTTATAATTGCTTTCTTCATAATAGTTTAACTAATTCTTTCTTTTGTATTTTCTTTTAATCGATCAAAAATTAATAATCCCAATCCAAATATTTTCATCCTTTGATCTTTAGTATATTCTACTCCATCAGGTATATTATATTCCGATTTATACATTTCTTCAGCTTTATTATAAATAATTTCTGGTTCTAAATCGTATACATTCATACTTTTTCCTCATTAATTAATTGTAAAGCTTTCATTTCATCCACTGTACCATATTTATCATGGATATAAAAACCACCATGATATTTAAATTTGCCAGAAGCTTCTATTATTTCTTCTATTTTTTCATAATCCACTTCCGTGGTTACCATAACTTTCATTGGTATTCCATCTTCATCTTTATATGGTATACCTTTTATGGCATATTCAATTATTTCCTGTAAGGAATGCCCCCATAGGAAATAATCAACAACACTTCCTAAAAACTTTGCAATTGCATTGTTAGAGTTATACATCTTAATAATCTACCTTTTCAAGAACTTCCAATTCACGCACAGACTCAGTAATTGTTTTCAATTCCGAAATCCATTCTACTCCATAATCACGAAGCATTGGGAAAAATTCTTGAATATCCGGTTGCATCTTCTTCATTATAATTTTACCACTACTATCATTTTCATCCACAAAAATACTACGAAGATTGTGTTCAATGATTTTATACCTGATATCATCATTAATCATATCCCAAACATCCATGGATAATTCAATAATAAAATCATAATCAGAATACAATTTTACTTCATTATTGGCATTGATAGTTTTTGCTACTACACTCTTTCCGGAGATCATCGGATCCACTAAGACGAATCCAACATTAACACCTTCCATATCCAACATTTTTTCTCTTTCTACGTGTTTAGCCAATTCAATTACATCGGCAGGGTCTTTGTAATACGCCTTATCTTTGATCATTTTTGCTTGTTCAGCCATATAAAAAAATTATTTTAAAAATTAAAAAAAATTAAAAGGGGCACCACAACTATAGCAATACCCCCGCCACAACAAAAGGGGGAATGTTTATGACTCCCCCAATATACTATGAATATTTATTATATGCAAATATTAAATAAATTCAATATCGTTGTCTGCTACCCAATTGGGTAATTCTTTAGTTAATTCAAATTTCCACCCTTTTAATTTGCCCCGCATCAGTACTTGTTTCATAAATATTTTTTTATCCATTATTATCAGTCGTTATTAAATAACCCAATCAGCGTGAATTTTTTTTACCCTGACTAACTCCACTCCATTTTTTCTCATTTTTGGATACTGTAATGTTTTTTTCATCGATTTGGACTTTTTTTCCAATATTTCTGGTTTGTTCTTATATCTCTCTCGTACAGATTTTGACATTTTATTTTTATATTCTTTAGATTGTATTTTTTCTTCTCATTTATTTCTTGAATGTTTATCAAACATAGGATTATTAATCTTCATATTTTTTCTAAGTTTTTCTTTTATTTCGTTCTGTCTTTTAGTTGACAATTGAGAAAATATATCTCCACCATTCCCACCTTTTACCAAATTATATCCTTTATTAATGGCATCATGTAAATGGTGCCTCTTTTTACCTATATTTGATTTATGATATAATCATCTTTTACTTAAATTTTTAGTTTTACCTATATAAAATTTATTATTTTATAAATTAGTTATTTTATAAATATATTCCATAAGAATCACAGTTTAGTTTTATATTAATTATTTATAACATTATATCTAAACTGTGAAATTCTTAAAAATGTTCGTATCTTACTTATTTTCCATTTTATCCAGTACCCAATCATCAATGGAACATTGACCACCGGAACATGCCATCGAACCCATAGTATCAATATCTGTATACTTAGGCTCTTTGACTACTTCATGTAAATCATGATCCACTTTATATCTATTTATTTTAACCCACCGGTGATATAAATGTACATCTTTCAAACATTCAGCAGTAGTATTTAAATCGCCACCGAGAAACCTATCAGCGTATTGATTAAACCTTCTTACCCAATCCAACTTTAATGCGTTCTCCGAGCTTTGTTCTAATTCTGTATTAAATAGAGCAGTACTACAAGCATCCCATAAATTATTAAAGGCATGTAAACCATCAACAATAAGACCAGAAGCGAATAAATATGCTTCGCCATATTTTTCTACCAATTCATCCATCATCAAAACAGATGTGAAAGGTGCCTGATTATATAGTTTGTCGCCATTATTTGGAATAAAACTCGTACCAGTGAAAAAATTCTGATTTTCAAAAATATAATCAAATACCTCATCCCAATCATCTACAATAATAGTGTTGGATACATTGTTTTGAATGCCTTCAACAGTGCAATATTCTTTCTGTGTTCCCTCAGCTACCCAACTATTTTGTACTTTTTTCACCATTTTTAAGTGATCCACACCAATCATATCTTTTTTGGTTAATACATTGTTATCATTACTGACCGGAACAAATACCACGACATCAGATTTTGTTGCACTCCATACCGATTCTTCTACCATGTATGGATAACGATCCATAATATATTTGGTAAATTCGGATTCTTTATTCATCTGCATTACCCTGAAGTAATTTGTAGAATGTTCGGGGTGGATACCGGATGCAGTTTGAAGTACTACTGAAGCATTGCCAGAAGGTTTCACGCAAGTCGTTCGAGCCGCAGGGTTTATACCAATAATTTCAGATACAATCTTATTATATTTATTTACTATTCGTGCACCTTTACGCAAGATTTCTTCATCAAAAAGAATTTCTGGATTGTTGGCAAATCCGGTTATTGATACACCAATTAATGCTTCACGATCAAATATTCGTTTAGATTCTTCACCCAAATATTTAAAATCTGTATAAGAAGCTTGTAACGTTGCAATAATGGAAGCGGCTTTACAAGCATCATAAAATTCCTGTTCTGTATTACACATTGAACCATTAATTTCAGATAAATTACAACCTTGATTACCAGATATTCCATCAATTTGTGGAAACATGGAAATTTCTACACATGGATTGAACATAATGTCTCTATGCCATGACCAGATAAATGCTGGCTCCCCGAATTGTTTCGTTTTCTCCGCTATTCGTTTATATTCTGCATATGAAGTTTCACCACGAATAAGTAAAGCCGAATTGTTGGATCTTGCTCTTTGTGGATTAGTTTCATACCAATTTCCCGTTTTGGCATTCATCATTTCTTCATCATCTGGTGAGAATACACAAATAGTTGCGGAACGTCTTACACCACCACTCAATACAGCATCCGCCGTATGCATTACAATATCATATACTTCGATGGGTTTTAATTGTCTCTCATCATTTTGTGTTGCTTTCTTTAGGAGAGTATCAATATGATTTAATGATTGCTGTAACCCTTTGTGCCCCGGTGCTTTAAAGCCACCAGTAATAAATGATCCCTTTGGTCTTATTTCTGAAAAATCAAAATGAACCTCTACTCCTTGGTATTTTGGAAAAGGAACGACACCCGTAAAATAAGAAGATAATAGTACACCCAATGCATCTGACCATCCTTCTATACTATCCGGTACTACAAACGTTTTAGTTCTCTTACCTTTTCCTTTTACTGTGGGTAATCTTTCTATATGATGTTTTTGTACAGAGAATCCAACACCACAACCACAAAGTAATAAATAAAATGTTTCTTGAAAGAATTTAATACGATCTGCATAATTTGTGAGACAATTAAACATTCTGGCTTGGTGACGAAACATGGGTTCACCACCAAATTGTAATGCCCGTTGCGATCCTAATATTTGTTTATTTTTATATAATGTTGTAGTAAAATCTAATAATTCATCAAATTTTTCATTATTAATATGTGAGAATTTCTTTTTGTGCATTCCCATGACACGATCTACTGATTCATACCATGTTTCATAACCCTGTTTATCGTAATCGTATTTTGAATAATCTGTATAAAATTTTAAATCTGATAATAATAATCTGCCGTTCATATGTTTTTTTTTCTTTAATGTCTTTTAATAATTTAGGTGATATTAAATATCAAAATATCACTATATCCCATAACGCAAATATGACAATTCGGGCTACCAAATTGTCATATTAAAAGTGGAACTATTTTGTAAAATTATATTTGAAAGAATTCTTCTCTTTCTTTCTTTTCTTTAAATTTTTTGTAACGCTCTGTCACCGCATCATTTACTTCATCTTTGGATCTTGAATCGTCCATAATATATGACTCGGCATCCCCCACATCTATCATAACTTTGTCATAATTTGTTTTAACAGGTAATACAAAACCATCCTTTCCAAATCTATTTTTAATAAATGAGAAGTTTGCACGTTCCTGTTCCTTGAAATGTGGTGGTCTGGCATAACCAAGAATAGCATCAGCCGGATGTAATCGTTTAGCACCACCAGAAGTTGATTTTGCAGTTATAACCTCCAAATCAATAGATGTAGTATTACCCTGTACTAATCCAATAATACCTATTCCCATTTCCTGTCCCATATTATATAGATCACGAGATATATATTCGAATTTTTCCCAATCTTTTTTATAATTGAGTTTGGGATCCACACAGTCCATAACATCTAAGTAATCAATAACTACCTGTTCTATTTCAATACCTTTTGATTTAAGTATTTTCAACCTGTTACGGATAGTAGAGGCAGTAGTTCCCGATGCTGAATGTTTCTCAACGTATACTTTACAACCATTGTTTAGAATGTTTAATCTATTGCTTATTTCTTCGGTATATGTTTTCGAATCTCTTGTATAATCCAGATCAGAATCCAATAAACACGTATCAATACGCTGTCGTATTTTGCGTGAGCCGACTTCCAATGATACAAGTAATGTGTTGGTGCCATAAACTCTATTGAAAGCCGCCTGACGGGAAGCCAGCATGGTTTTACCTGCTCCCATAGGTGCTATTATAACAATGAATTCACCCCTGCCGATACCACCATTCATTCTCTTCGTTAAAGCTTCAGAAAATAATGGACGTAAATTTTCACGCACTTCATTATTTTTTCTGTCTTCGATATCATCAATGTCGACACCCATATATATTTTCTCACCCACTAATCGGGCTTGTTCCCATATATGATTAATCTCATCAAATTTACCAAATTCTACTAACTCTGCACTTTTAATAGTAGCTTGTTCATACGCTCTGGCTTTACAAAATTCAATAGCACTTTCTTGAATTCTTTCACCATCCTGAACGAAATTTTTGGTTTTACGAAATATTTTATTAGCTAATAATACAATGGGATCCCGCACTTGTTTACGCAACTTCTGCGTTTTCATTTCTAACACAGCCGTTTCAAATGTGGGCATAGAAGAATATTGCAAGAAATAATCACGTATAAATTCCATCATCCACTCATGCTCGGTAAATGTGAAATATTCCGGATCTAATGGATCAATTATTCTAATTAGAAATTCTTCATCATTAATTGCATTGGCTAATATTTTTATTTCGTATGTTTGTCCATGTTCAAATCTTTTATCACTCATTAAGTTTTTATAATGGCTTTAACTGTTTAAAAATTGTCTCTAACTTATAATACCGTATTGTATCGGAAAAATTATTGGTATATAAGAAATGCTTTAAATAATTTTTATTGAGTGAATTATACGTATTATGTTTCGCAATTTCAATTATTTTATTTTCTTGTGTATTATTCATTGAAGGATTAGACAATTGAATAATCTGATGAGTTGTATGAATAGTATGTTGCCCTTCATACAAACTTTTACCTTTCTTGGATTTAACAAGATCCAACTTTTTATCTTCAATCAATTCTAAAAAAGCGTCAATACTTTCAAACTCTTGTTCTTTAATTTCCGGTAACAATTTAAATAATGTTTTCTCTCCAATACCGGATATACCCTTTAACCCATCAGAACTATCTCCCAGAATAGAACGCATGTATGGAACATTTTTGATTGGTACATCAAAATATTCTGAATAGTTTTCTAATGAATACATTTCTTTTTCACGAGAATTAAACCAAAACGTTTTATCATCTATTAGTTGAATAAAATCCTTATCGGCTGAAAATATAATCTTTTTTGAATCACCCGTAAAATATTGTTTACACAAATACCCAATAATGTCATCAGCTTCTAAACCATTTACTTCTATAGTATGTACCGGAAGACGTTGAAGAATTTTAATTAATAACTCTCTTTGAAATTTTCGAGAATTTTCAGAATCTTCGGCATCCAATGTTAATGGGGAAGCCAACATTTTATGTTTCTGACCCCTATCAGCTTTATAATCTTCATTTAAATTCTGCCTTCTCTCTGCGTTATTCTCACCATCAAAAATACAAAATACCATTCGTGGTTGATATTTTTTAACCATATATGATATATGATTCAAACAACCAACCGTTGCACCTACCCGTACACCGGATTCTGTAGTTTCAGTGCGTACTGCAAAATTAGAACGGAACAGATACATCATGTCAAAAAATAAAATACTTTGACGTAAATTCTTCTTCTGTTTCTTCTTCTTTTTAAATTTGGCGTATTGAGCCTGTAATGATTTTAGTCCTTCTTTATTTCGACGTGCCATAAATAATATTTAAATGTATAAGATTAATAAAAAGGGATGACTTCACTCATCCCTTTAATAAACAACTATTTATTCTTCCTCATCGGAATTATCCGTTCTTTTTTTGATGAAGGTGGGTTGTTCCTTTTTATTTCCATCTTCATCTTCCGGATCCTCTAATATAACCTCATCTTGGATATCATCCAAATAATCATCCCCTCTTCTTTCATAAGAGAAAATATATTTACCATACCAATCATTATATACCTTTTCTTTGAATTCTTTATTTAATCGAAGCATCTTTTTGAATTGAGCTTCAGTAGGCTTATCACCTTCATAAAGTACAGGTTCTTCGGCATCAGGTAGAGTATAAGTATATTTACCCTTATATTGAGTAATCTTTTTCTGTTTTTTTAATTCATCTATCCACGATGCGAATCTATCCAATCCACGAGTACTATACAAATAAATCTCTGCTTCTCTTGGTGAAGGAGCAATTCTATTTTTCTTTGTAGTTACTCTTACTATTTGTCCAATTTGTTCTTTCTTCTTATTCTTAATGATTTTTCGTGTAACCATTTCGATACGAATATCAGAATAAAATCGCTGTGAGTTACCAGATGTATCCCGCTTTCTTGGTGAAAATGGGTTGGCACGATCCATATTATCTCTTAATTGATCAATCGTTAAGAATGAAACGTTTTCATCTTTGATATGATCGAGAATTTTTGGAAAGGCACCGGATAACATCTTCTGCTTTTGAGCACCAGAGTTATAACCACCCGCATTCATTTCATCCAGATTTTCCACCACTTCTTCAATATTTGTTGAAGCCATGGAATCAATAACAATCAATAATGGAGCTTTCGAATTCCTTTTATTGTTATTAACCACAGTTTTTAGAATAATTTGAAAAATCTTCTCGATACTACGAGTTTCAGGAACAAAAATGGTTTTCTTTTTCTGCACCCCCAATACTTCCATAAATGGAGGAAATGCGGCTCTTTCAGTATCAAACCATAATACATAGCCACCCCGTTTTTGAAATTCTGCGGCTATACATGAAGCTAATAAGGACTTACCGGATGACGAATCACCAAATAAGTTAATAAATTTTGATAATGGGGTACCGGATTTGGGTCTATTAGATATAATAAGATCTAATCGATCATCCCCCGTAGTAATATATCCGGCTGGCATTAAATCGGAATACATCGCTTCTAATGTATCGATTTTCATTGCATCCGAACCTTTATATTGGGACTGAATAGTACGAATAGTATCGTCCATTAAGTCATAGACTTCTTCGTAATATTCCTCCTGTTGTTCCCCATCTATTTCTTCAAATGATTTAGTAATTAAATCATTATTTTTCTTTGTTTTAGATTTAACCATAATAATGTTGTTAAATAAGTATTTAAGTAGAAAAAAAAATGGGGTATGGTATTTCGCAACACATACCCCATAGTAAATATTATCCGATTTTAAAAATCATCTGATTTGAAATCTTCTTCATCAAAGTCATCTCCATCAAAAACTTCATCAGCTTTTGCAAGAACATCTTCCTCATTCACTTGATCTTCACCATAAGTGACCGTATCTACTTCTTCCTCAGAATCGTCTTCCAATTCGGAATCATCTACGTCATCGGTATCGGCTTCCATATATTTGTCGAACATGCGCTCAACTTCTTCAGTAGAATAACGTGGGTAGATTTTTTCCCACTCCGGTTGCTCTTTAATAAGAGCATTTAACAACTCTTTACCTTCTTTTGTATCAATCATTTCAACAGGAAGTACATGACTACGTTCGTAATCAAATTGATATTCAACTTTTCCGTAATCATTATCTGTTTCCTCTTTTGGAATGATTTTGACCAATAAGTCATGACCTTCTTCGATATCAGTAACATCCGCTTCACCTTCACGTGCCAGTCTCTTACGGAAAACATTTTCGTAATTTTCCATTAGACGACCAAACTGTCCTTCAGGCTCATGATCACCCTGATACCACTTACCACCACTCAGAGAAAGCCATTTAACCCCCTCTTCTTCAACACCACGTTTTACAACGGGTACTAAATATACTGGCTTCGGTGCCATGTTAGTGATTCGAAAATAATCTTCTTTTGGAAGGTTTACTTTTGTTTGCTCTTCTACAAATTCCAAGACCGGATCGGCTTCACCCCAAGTTTTCGGTGAGAAAAATGTTTTTGAAGAAATACCTGAGTTGGCATAATGTACCCATGCTTCAACGAAAACGAGTTCCGGAGCATATTTGTTAGGTAGGATGCGGATATCATTGTCGCCTTTTGTAAGATTGACTAATAGACCGCCTTGTGCTTTTTCTTTCGCTTTTTTGCGTAGTTTACTAAAACCCATAATAATATATGATTTAATTAATGTTAATGTTAATAGTATTTTAAGTGTACCTTCTGGATCGTATTGTGACCTCTGAGGTATTAATAAATATTAGTAATTGAGTAAAATTTAATGAATAAAATACGATTTTCCTAATAAATTTACAGAAAATGGGTAATCCATTGTTTTCAAATGAGTTAGGAACGATTTTATCCGGTCTTTTCTAACGTCGAAAGTAATACCATCATACGTATAAAATAGTATTTGATGATACAAACTTTTCGGTATAGATAAAACCATGTTAGCCATCTCGACCACTTCATGTTGCTGAATTTTATAATTGAAAATATTAGTATCATTCAACAATGATGGAAACGATCTGTATGACTTCTTTAGTATACGGAAGAATTCGTTATCAATCAAGTCAAATCTTTCAGAATAAAAAGATTTATATATCTCGGTCTTAAATTCCCCGTGACTTCCGGTAATATCCGAATCTTTTCGAAAAAAGTCAATAGCTTTTTTATCTTTTGGGATAGTATAATCCATAAGATTCGAAATAATTCTTAAATGAAAGCCATCGACATCAATATCAACCCTTACACCTTTACATGGTATTTTTTCTCTATCCACTTTTTTCATCGATATTGAATTGGCACCAATATCCTTGAGTCTTCCCGTTTTCGTGTATGGATTTAAATTTTTAACAGAATCATTTAATTTACCATCTATCAATCCGGCAAATTTTAATACTGTGTTATGATTATCATTGTAATCATGAAGTTTAGGTGGGGTAATAGTTTTAAAATAATTAGAATATTCATTTAAATGTGAATATTCATAATATGATGGGGTAAATTTCTTCTCTGAATCTTTTAACCAGATCCATGTACTAAAATCATAATCATACCCTTTAGCTGTTGGAAACACTTTCAATAAATTTTTCTTATCCACTACCATATTATCCGGATCGGAAAATGTAGATACCACATCAATATCACTTACGGGTAATCTATAATATGGTGTATCTTTTAAGGGTAGTAATTTATGCTTTGTAATTTCATCTCCATCTTTTTCTAAAATAAATTCAATCCTCTTTGGTAATAAGGGATTGTTGAAAATCGGAAAATAAATTTTATTCTGAATTGGTTGCATTATTTAAATACACTCCTATGTTATCTCTTATACTTTGCATTGTTGATTCGAATTCATTTCTAACTGAATCGAAATTTGTGAACTGGCTTGACAATTCACGTTTGCCATCAAAATTGAGATATAGTTGTGCTTCTATATTGGTATTCCATAAACCATTTGCAATGGTATGGTTAATATTCATGACCGAAAAATGTGACCATAATTCCGTATTATCAAAATTATAACCTATCGGGAATGAGTTATTAGATACTTTAAATACCTGTCCAGCAATAATTTTTGCTATTCCATCCAATGTGAATGAAATTTTAAGGGGTATTTGTATAGCCGAACCACTATCTCCATATTTTAATTGTCTCACACTATATAATTTGTACAATACAGTGTAATACATATAAATATATGAAAATTGAGCCGATATGTCAAAACTTTTTTCTTGGTCAAAATCAGATCAGTCGTAAACATCTGATAATCTATCCTGTACATACTCCATACCATCCCTAAGTACTGATTCGAATAATTTAGTATTCTTTTCAATAATGGATTCATTATCAATAGGCATCGATAATCCCATACCAGAATCCATTGCACCATCTTTATTATAAATGTTGCCATGGGAATCAATTATTTTTCCTGAGTTTTTAAAATATACGGTGGAAGATAATTCATCCGGTATATCAGTAACTACGTCAATAGATTTTATGCGTTCTCTTGGATCGAATAAATCAAACGTATAGAAATTATCTAATTCTTGAATAGAGTTAGATATGGACTGATCGATGATCGTTAATATATGCGTTGAAATATAATCATCTGTTTCATTCTCATTATATTCTATCGACTTTCTTAAATTAATCATTCCCTTCGTAGAATTATTCACTACTTTTATAACTTCATCTACAAATTCATATATTGAATCTACCCCATCGATAATATTCATAAGTTCGTATATAGAAATATAAACATCTTTTAATAGTGTAATATTTCCATTACCATTTTCTTCAAATAAATCTCTTTCATTTTTTGGGTTATCTTTTGTCGAATATGTTACATTCCATGGATTAATAATGCACCGATCCGGATATATAGAAGAAAAGTTGGCGTTTTGTAAATTTCTAACTACAACTTCAGAAAAATTAAAATCACTATTCAATATAGAAGCAATAATTTTCCCATCTTCATTTTTCTCTACATTTTCATTAACTTCTTTCTCATTTCGGTAAACCATCTCCCGCATTAAATGTTCAACAAATTTAAATGAAACGTAATAATAGTATTTGGAATAATATTGGGATTCATCCAATGATAATTGGGATATTAAATATTTATATAAATTATCATTTTCTAATCTTTCTTCTTTTATTTCACTTATTTGATCATTGAGTTCTTGTATTATATTTGATTGCTCTTGAATAAAACGTAATATATCAGATTTCATAGAAAAGTATTCCTTTTCATTTACTGAGTAATCCTTTGCATTTATTGAAAATACTGATTTTATCGGATATTTTCTCTCTTTAACCCACACTCCCAATCGAAAATTAAAGCTCATTTTTCTTCTCAAATTTATGGCACCTTCAACAAACAAAGATCAATTTGCCTCTTCTATAGACTTTTTTTGTTCTAAACCAGCAGATAATCATGTGCGTTCTTCATCACGTTTTTTTACTAATTCATTTATATTATTATCTTTTTGTTGTTGTTTAAAATCTGTATCTACTTCTTCTATACCTTTTGGATAAAATATTTTAGAATAATCTGAAAATCCCGTATAATTATATATCGTAGTATTGGGAGTAAAGTCATCATCTCTTATTATTTTACCTCTAATCTTTTTATTCTCAATTAATTTTGATTCTCTTTTAATATTATTAATACTTTCTTTTTTCATAGAAACATATGAATAATCATTTTTTACATTAACTTCTATATTTTCTGTTTGCGAAGTCAATACTTTATCAAATAAGGATTGTTTAACCACCTCTTTAAAAATGTTCATTTCCTCTTTTTCCATTATCCCACCCCTCATTTGCGTCAATGCGGTCTTGGAATAAATAGTCAATGTACCCTTTATCGTGCGATTCGATTGATATTGATAATCAAAATACGATATAATACCTTCCATTTTCTGTTTATCCGGTGATGACTTTTCTGATAAATCCTCAAAATTTCTGGCTCTACCCCATTCCAATTCACACTGTAAACCAAAATCCAGCCACATCTTTTTAAAATCTTCAAATTGAGATATATCTGGGATTAAAAAATCTACTTTGACCGTAAATAATACGAAATCGGTAATATCAACAGTAACATTGGTAATACCCGAAGTTAATTTATATTCCGAATCTCGCTGTTCTAAATCTAATAATCCTTCAGCAATATTATATTCATCTCCACTATACGTACCCAATACACTTAATGGTTTACCTTCAGGATATTTAACACTATCTACCCTATTATCTCAACCACTTGAATCAGACGTAGTTATCCTTTTAAGTTTAAAATAAGGTCTGTGAAATGGCGCTTCAGTTTCATAATCTATTTGATGTAATGTTTTGCGCTTGTTTAACTCATTTTGAACTTCTTTCGAAAAAGGTTTCCCTACAACATCTAAATGAAAATATACACTCATTCTAATCCTTTACAAATTTAATTTTAACGTTTGTTGGTATTCTAACTGTTTTAGCATTTTTACAAAATACGCCACTGATATTATTTACTTTAGCAATAATTCTTCACATAGATGGATCATCATAATATTCCGAAGCTATATGTGTTAGTGGTGTGGATGGAGTTATTTCAATAAATATATCATCATCTGATAATGGTATAGATTCCAAAATAAATGTTTCATCTTTTCGAATCTTATCCGATGTAACCCTCGTTTTTGGTGTATAACTCATTATTATGCCCCCACTGGTTGATTCATATATCCATTACTAATAGCACCAATTTGATCTTCAAATGTTTCGCCATCATACAACATAGGCATTTCATCGTGGATCACAGTAAATGAAAGAGATGAATTTATAATTTTTGCGCCCCTATAATTTGGTGCTGTTTCCCATGCACCATTCACATCCGGATCGAGTTGTAAACTATTAATAACACCGCCCAAATCTACGTATTGATCACCCAATGAAAATCTGAATATTGGATTTTTTATGGTTGAAAAATTGGTTTTGGATGTTGCTTTTGGATATATTAATGATTTCAAAAACATCATCTTTTTTGAATTTATCAAATATTCTTTTGGTGTAGTAGCATATAATGTAAAACTCAATGATATTGTACGGGTGGTGCGCTGATATTCCGGTATCATTTCAGTTCTGCCGATATAACCTTCTTCCCCACCATTAGCTACTTGATATCCATCAGAAATTGATTCTATGGTTGGTCTTAAATATATAGTTTGTTCACTACGAACATCTTCAAAAGACATTATTATTTGATTCTCTAAATCACCATTTAATTCTTGTTCAACATCCAATGATAATATCGGATCACCATCTATTAATCTATCATTGCTAAAATTATTAACTTCGGTATTTAAATAATTAGATGCAATACTACCAATAACTTTATGATCGTAATATGAATTACCGGATCGATTGTTAAAACCCGTATAATCATTAATTTCAGCACCATCATATCCATCTTTGGGTTTGAAATAAGATTCATCTCCACTTAGATACCACGTAGTGCCGTTATTCTCACCAGTTATCTTTTTAACAGATCCAGATGATAATGATTTTAATATTCTTTCATCATTTTTTAAAAAAACATCTTTTCCAATATCCAAATCCGCACCACTACCATAAGTGGGATCATCTTCCTTATCTGGATTTATAATACTATCATATATTTTATCAAAATTTTTAACATTGTTATCAGTATTAAAATTTACATATCCATTATCATTATCCACCGAAAACAAAGATGAATAAAAAGTACTGGTAAATTTTGAATCTTCTTCAGTTCAATTTAAATAATACCGTGCATCCGAATCATCATTTGTGATATCAGTGCCAAACATAGCGTTTGAAGCATTAGTTTTAATTTTACTTCATAAAGACTCTTTTTTAAATTCTGAATCTACTATTGACTGATCTTTTTTAACTTTGTAATTTGGACTATCACTATGAGAATTCGTCTTCATTAAATTAATGAATTCTTCTTTTAGTGAATCTTCTCCAAAACCATATATTAAATGAAACGCATTTTCTCCTAATGGTTCAACTTTTATTCCACTCGTTCCGAAATCATCTGACATGTGAGCCGGAGAAAAATTCGATTCTTTAAATGCCAATGCCTGTGCAATAATAGAACGGTGTGGTGTATTTAATCCAATACTTTGCCCCACAGCGTTGATCGTAGTGGCACCCAAGGCTTGCCATCCCCCTCAACCCTGAGACGTTGCATCGGCAAATTCTCGAACGCTATGGAAGAATGTATCGTGTGCGTCATTGTCTAAAACTGTACCGAACGTTTTTCCATCTGTTGTATCAAATGCTCCACCCCCACCGAGAAGATCAGAACCTATTTGTTGGGTTAATTGATCAATACTGCTATTACCAGAAATATCCAATCCATCCTTAGCAGATGCATATACACCTATCGGATTATATATCTTTCCTGATAATTTATTCAGTGAATGTAATTTTTGTTGTTGGAGAACGAAATCTCCGTTAAATAAATATTCATTAGCTATATATTCAGCAAAATCAAATATATCTTCATCAAACGCTTCAGAATCATCTACTTCTTTATCTAACGTTTCTCAACCATGAGATTGATTATCCCTTGCAAAATCAGATAATTGTTCCCATTTATTATTTGATTCAGTTGCAGTAAATTTTGTGTGCTCTGTTCTTGGCATATGTTAAATAGATTCTCCAATTAATAGAAATGTCTTATTTGAAGTTTCGGGTTTTTTAGTGTAATATTTATAATACTTATAATTTAACCCTTTAACATCTTCTTCCTCTTTTAAACCAATATCTTTCATTTTACCTTCTTTCATACCATTATATAATTTATCAATGATATATTTTCCGGTGCGTTCCTCAATATTATTATCATATTTATCAGTATTACTATCTACACCATTATATTTTGTGGCATAGCTATCTTCTATCGTTTCTCTATTTTTAATTGACGATGTATGATAATCCCCCAATAAATCTTTTAAATCTTTAAAAGACATTATTTACTTATATGATTAATTGATACTTCTATAATGGTGTAGAAACATCACCATTATCAAAATTATCTTCAGCTCTTGCTATAAGATCTTTGGCAAATTGTGATGCTTCACCCGTTACTGCAAGACCAAAGGATAAATTTCTATCCCACCCCGCATTTGAAGGTTGTTCCGGTTCGGTACCAAAAACGCCATATCCCCATCCATCTCCTACTGGTGATGTTCCTCCCAACGGTAATTTTCCTTTTCTTAAATCTGATAATTCGTCGTATACTCTTGAAAGCTCTTTAGCCATGTTTATATATATTTTATGTGATAAGTTTATTATTAATTATAAATAAATCATATTATTTTTTTAAGCTAATACCAAATCACTACTCAATCTGGCATTCTTCTTAAATGTTTTATCCCTGCCATCCTCTTTATTTGTAATTTTAACCGTTAATTGTAAGGGAATATTTTTTATAGCTTCTATTATTTTTGAATTATCACCAACGATTTGATTGATAATATTTTGACCTTTCTCTGAATCTAATGTTATTTTTTCTTCCACTTTTGGATATTTAACCTCAAAGGTAGTTTTATCAAATTTTTTGGGAATTATTTCCCCATTCTTTTCATCTTTATTCTTTAAATTTCCAATGAAATCTGTTAAAATGTTTTTACCCCTATCCGAATTTAATGGTATAACAGCTTCATTAGAAGATAAGTTCGCTCTAAACGTTTCATTTTTAAATCCTTCGGGAATAATACCACCATCTTTCATTTTAGCATGTTCCGATCCACCCGCTATACCACCCGCTATACCACCACCAATACCACCGATTAATGCTCCCCATCCTCCAAACATGGAACCAAATGAAGCACCAGCACCAGCACCAGAGAGTACCGAACCTCAAAATTGAGTATCCTCATTATCTGAAGTTGACATGAGACCACCAGCCGCCATTCCCGCCATTCCCGCCAACATTCCATAACCACTTGCCCGTGCCATTTTTTTATTACCCAATTTATTTGTTCCTCTCGGTCTACCCATTCCCTTTGTTCCTCTCGGTCTACCCATTCCCCATGCATGAAATCTTTTTAATCTACTACCACCATTACCCCCAAACGTATCAGTAACCAAAGATGATGCCATCATGGATCTTATTTCTCGCAACAATTGATTTCGTTCTGCATCTGCAAATCAAAATCTACTTAACAATTTTCCAATACCAGCAACCGATGAACCCAATAATATCAATGTTGTACCAAATTCACCAAACCAATTATGAAATAGACCTAATGTTTTATTTACTACCTTTATTAATGTTCCTATACCCATTAATATACCATCAACCATACCAATTAATGCTTTCATGAGTGGTGCCCCCTCGCCAAACATTTTTTGTATAGGTTCTAAAATATTAATATTAAAAGATTTAAGTATTCTACCAAAACCAATTTTATTAATACCATTTTTAATATCTTCGAGGTTTTGATTCATTTTTAATCTTTGATCAAACGTTCTCATAGCATCCGGATCTTGCGCTCTTTGACGCATTTTTACAAGTTCGGGAACCGATATGCCCGTTTGTTCTGCCAATATATTACGCATAAAGGGTTGATCAAACTTAGTATCACTAATAGATCCCAATTGTCCCATTATTGAACGCATAGCTTTATCAGTCTGTCCGGCAAATTGAAAACGAGCCGCTTCCATTAAATTAAACCCTTTACCCAAAAATATAGAAGCTTTCATTTGACGTTGTAATACATCATCTAAACTACTTAAACTATCCAGTGATTGGGCTATTGATGCAAAATTTAATCCTAATTGTTGTGATGCAGTAACAGCACGTAATGTATTTTTTAAACCTTGACCGGAATATTTAGCAAAAAATTCAGAATTCTCACCCAAAGTATCTAATAATTTGGTATAAGAAATACCTAAATCTTTAGATACCATTACTAATTGTTGTAATAATACATTATTATGATCTATGGACTCACCAGTTATACTTCGAAGGGTTTCTAAATATTTCATAGCTTCATCATTGGCAATATTTAAATTAGTATTATACATACTAATATTACCCAATGTTTCAGAAGAATAATCTGCCATTAAACCAAACGACTTCTGTAAATTCATTGCTGTTTTAAATTGCTTCAAACCAGAAGTCTGCATTTTTAAAAATTCAGTTTCTTCTAATGTTCTTCTATTTGTCTTTTTGAATTGAGAATACATATCCTCAGCAAAAAAACCTTCATCGGCAAAATCGTCTATTCTATTTAATGCAACAGTTGATTGATGAGCAATAGCCGCAATAGTTCCGGTGACACCTTTTATATGTGCCAATCCACGAAACATTACACGTTTATTTTCATTATATTTTTCTTTTAATCTACTAAAAAGTCCTCTTTCATTTCCTTCATTAGCAGTAGATATATCTTCTTTTAATTTCGATTCATATCTTGTTTCATTTAATTTTTTAATCTCCTTAGCCATATCCGAAAGTACTTTTCTTGCTTCTTCGGTAGCTTTTCTTTGTTCTTGTATATCCTTTATATCTCCGGATTTTCAATTAACATCGGCTCTATTTTTCTTTACCCAATCTTTTATAATTTTATATTCTTTCGAATTATTTTTTGATATTCTTTCGGCAATTTTAGTAACCTCAGTATTATTATCCAATACTTTCTTTTCCAAATTCAAAAAACTGGTAAATTTGGATGATAATTCTTCTAATCTTTTATTATTTTTATTTATTTCTTCAGCATACGACATATCACCATCTTCACCAAAAAATTTATTTATTAAATTTGGTAAATCCCCCAAAGAAATGTTTAAACCCGATAAATGTTCACTGGCTGGCATGTTATGTTATATTTGGATTAGTCGTATTAGTTTGTTCCGATGATAATGATTTACTTTTAATATCATCGTATTGTTTTTGTTTTTCTTTTCCAACATTAATTAAGAAGTCTATATAATTTATTCTAACATCGGTAGGCATCATCATTATTTCATAATATGTTTTATTGTCATGATGCATTAAATTATATAATTGTTCTTCAAAATTTTTATAGTTCAGGAAAAAAAAATGTTTCGTCTGTAGGAACGGTATAATCAACAACATTTTCGCATGTAGGGCATTCATAGTCTATATTTGCTGTTACCACGCCTGATATCTCATTTAATGTCGAACGAATATATTTCATATCCCTAATTGGTAGATTATCTACATAGTCTAATAATTCACCTAATTGTTCAGAATTTTCAACCGGAGCTTCAATAATAGACAATGCTGTAGTTAGTGTATATAATCTATCCGTTTTATCATTCATTTTTCCTAATATATCAGTAAAGTTCCTCATATCATGACCATCTAATATTTTTATGGCAATAGATTCACCACTTACAGGAAGTTTTAATTCATATCTATTGTTATGTTTAACTTTAGGATCCTCTATTGGTTCACCCTCTTTAATATTAGAAAGTTCAAACGTATGTTTAGGATTTTTTTCACCACATTTTGGGCATATTATATCTTTGACCATAACTTCCTGACCCAGATTCATTATTCGAACAGCTACAATCGCATATAACCAATCCGATACTGTTAAATCATTGGGTTCAAATTCTTTATCTACACATAAATGTTTCAATAACATATTAAGGGTTGTACCCTTTTTTGCATAATCCGGATTAGAGAACATATCTTCGTCTCTACCTTTCATATAACGAAACTTAATTGTACCATCAGCAAGATATGAATCTTTTGAATATACCTTACCTTCCGATGGCAATGGGATTTCTTTTACTCGTTGATTCTCATCAATAGTTGGAGTATCATATTTGATGTTACGTTGCGTTTCGAATTTCTTTCCTAAAATATTGTTCATATATTTCCTCTATAAAATTTTCTTTGTTTCTAATATTAAATATGGTCAAAAAATAAAAAAAGGGAATTCAAATGATATGAATTCCCCCATAATGATTATTGGAATTAATTTAAAAACTCAATTTAAAATCTATGAATAAAATCATCATAACGGATTGAGAGATTAATTTGTACTGGTTCTTCAGAATCCCATGACATGGTTCCGAAATCAGCGCTGACGATATGACAGTTGAAATAATCCCATCGCTCTACGACATCGTTAACACCACCCATTACTTCTAATGTGCAACGTCTGCGATAAAAAATGGAATAACCCATTTTACCAGTCCATGTTTCACTTTGTGTTGCTAATCATGCCGACACATATTGTGCTGTGGATGGAGTTACATAATCCATCATTGTAATGTTTAATGATTCGTAACGTGGACGACCAATTTCATATCTATATTTGTTGATATGAGGTATTTCGATGTCTTCAAATGATACTGATGGTCGGGGCGCTTCTTTAACTAACAATTTAGTTGTAGGATCACCGTCGATACTAAAAAGAAACCTGTTTGTGTGTTTCGTTTGTAGCTGGTGAGTACCCCTTGTTAATCCTTCTGGTTGTATATACATGTTGTTTATATTTTTAAATTAATTCCTTTATGATTAATTATATCTATTATCGATTTTCTTCAAAAGTTGTTCCTGATTTACCGATAACAAATCCAATCTCGATTCCCTGTACACCTTTAATTGGTACTAAGAATACAACACCACGTATGATTGCCTGATCCGTTGACTGTTGTGTTTGAACAGAATCATCAAAAATAGCTTCATATGTTTCTAATCCGTTTTCAGATTGTACACGTGAAAGATATGTTTTTATTTCAGATGCTAAGTTATTACGTGTAGCCGGAGTAAATGGGCGACCATAATATTTTCTGGTAATTATATCGAACTGAATTTTTGCCTCATTAACCAATCTTCTAACATTCAAGAATGATAAAGCAGAATCTTTACGTTGTAGTGTTCTGTTATTCATAACAACCGGAGAAGGTTCACCAACAATTTGAATTACAGAATTTACACGTGCATCATGTAAACGATCACGAAGTCCGATGTTATATCTCGTGTAAGGTCGATATCCACCCTGTGCGCCACGTTCGAAGCCAAAAGCGGCATACCATGGGGCTGAGATTCTATCGTTGTGTGCAAGCGTTCTTGGCATCAATGCACCCTGTGGTGCCAACACTCTACCAATTTCTGAATCATTATACCAAAACCATGGTGCAATAGCGGATCCGTGAGATGAATCAAATGCTCCATTAGTTGTAGTTTCAATATCCGAAACATTAGTTTTACCATTTGAATTCGGTTCAGTGGGATCTGCCAATACTACAATTTCACCACGTGTTCTACTTTTTGCCATATCAAAAGCATAAGTAAATACATTACCGTGTTGTTTAAGAGTCAGCCCAGCCAATGATAATGTTTTGAATCTAAATAATTCTTTATCACTAACAGTATCAATAGCTTTTTTATACGCTAAATATCCATCTGATGTTGTATCCGTGAAGTTTAAACCAAATGTATTTGTTACGGATGCCGAAACACCTATTAAACTTTCAGTAGCTTCATTAATACCTATCGATCCACCTTGGAATCCAAAAGTGAATTTTCTATCATCTTCCGGTACCGCACTTACACTTGATGATAATACAAATGTAGATCCGGAATCGGCTGTTGTAAACCCTTCAGAAGTAGATTTTGGTAATTCACTATGTAAATCATCAATATATGTTGTTGTATCGAAATCTACACCACTATAATTTCCACTTCCAGACTCAGGAAATTTAATATAAGCCGGAACAATGTTTGGATCATATAATTTTGTAGCATAATTATATCCTTCAAAACCAAATGGTATTGCTACATCTGGTTTGTCCGTATAATCCATTACTACTCTAATATATTCAGAAGAGTTTTCATAAACTCCATCTTCTTCTACCTGACCAGATACAGTATTATATTCACGTTTCAAATCACCAATTCTTCGAGCAATATAATTGACGCTTTGTGGATTAAGTGATAAATTATTATACTGTTCTAATGCTACTGGTTCATTATCAGTATCAGAATAATCTCTAACTAATACATCAAATAATCCAAAATCATTATCATCGATATCTAAATCTGATGCTGAACGTACATTTATGACTGAAATTTTTACATCACGATTAGCTTGATCGCCATGTGCCAATGTTTCAAATTTAAATAGTTTATAATTCGCATTAGAAATTGTTTGTGATACAACCCATGGAGTTTCACCCTCATCATACTTACCATAAGTAGTTGAACCCGCCAAATTGTAAATATTTACCGAATCTGTATCAGAAAATGTAGTACCAACACTACCAGAACCATCCAATCCAGCATCAGTTAAATCTACCTTATATTTTGTATAGAATAAATTGTTTTCTGCTAATGGATTATCATAATTTCCGATATATTTATCTTCATCAGCCACAAATAAGGAGATTCCCGTAACTTCAGCTACTTCAGTTGAACCGGAAAAGAATTTTAAATCCAAATTTCCAGCTTCGTCATTAACACCAAAAGATGCAGAAGTAATACCTTGTGCTATACCTTCTGCTGATAAATATAATTGTGCAAGTGTTGAACCACTCTGTGTAATTTCAAATACATGATCCAGATCATAATCCTCAGTACCACCAATCGATACTACAGCGATAGAATCTGCATCTAATAATGTTTCTTTTACTGTTATTCCGGTATATTCATTTCGTGATACACCACCAAAATATTTTGAATATTGTTGGTAATTTTCTACAATAGTTGGTACGTAGCATCTCCCTTTAGGAGTTCTACCAATAACAACAAAATCTGTAATTTCCGGTGCCTGAAACGTTTGAGATTTGTCCGTTTCTGTAAATACTGTATTGGGCGACTTGATTTTGTTAGACATTTATAATATATTTCGAGTTGCAATTAAATTAATTCCACTTTTAACTATAAGAAAATTCCAAAAAATATACGAAAAAAATTAAATAAATACAAAATAAATAAAAAAAGGCGCATAAAATCAATTATGCGCCTTTTTAATTACCTTTCGGTTGATCTATTAGTAACTGTTCAGATCTTGAACTAAGATTTTTCCGTAGAATTCACCACGTGTAACGATTTTCGCATTACGTGTTTGGATGAATTGGTGTACAGAAGCGTCCACATATGACGTGATAGGTGGAGTCATCATGTATGGGATGTACTGCAAGTATGAAGCACCTGTTTGAAGGAAGTCAGTTCCTTTGAATCCCATGAGAATTTCGTTCTCTTTCCAATAAGGGTTAGAATAAACTTTGATAGAATTTCCCAAAGAACCTACGTTCTCCAATCCTACTTTATATTCACCTTCTTTGTCCTCTT
>Ga0136596_1000274_pt1 | contig 26508 bp, 18 predicted proteins | sample AntRauTorcE11897_FD_101387 | JGI IMG/M metagenome (GOLD analysis project Ga0136596, IMG submission 101387) | Saline lake microbial communities from Rauer Islands, Antarctica - Metagenome Torckler E11 #897 | ecosystem: Environmental > Aquatic > Non-marine Saline and Alkaline > Saline | place... | reverse complement strand
GAATTCACCATTTTTATGGTTTATAAGTCAGACCTGACAGGCACAGATAGAGGATTATTTAACGCACAGGTTCCAAATAATGAAGATGCCCTTCTAACTTTCAGGTACGATGCTTCGGGTGCCAACAATGGAGGATCTTTTACCAATGTAGTAAAAACCGGGATTTTGGCTAACACTGCTAACAATCAGTTAGAAAGTTTTACTGATATCCAATCTACTAATGGTCAAATATTTGCCTTCCAATGGCAAAGTGGTAATACGTATGACATTTTTATTGATGGAATTCTGAATAATCCATCCTCAGCAGGACCTCCACCCACAGGTACCCTCTCCGGCGCTACAACCGCCATAGTTGGTAAAGGAGGAAAAGATGATCCAAACGTAAATAACCAAAGCTGGGATGGGGAAATAGCTGAGTTTATTTATTATGGAAGACTCCTGTCACAATCAGAACGAGAGAATGTAGAAAACTATCTATCAGAAAAATACACGCTTTCAATACGAAAAATTACAGCCGCAGATGGTGGTGAAAGTATCTCTGCTGATGATGCCAATACTTCTTACACTACTTTAACCGGACCCATTATTAAGGAAGGTTTTGCAGGAGAACTCACCGCCAGCGGTACATTCATTTTGGATGCCCCTGCCGGTTTTGAATGGAATACAGGTGCAAGTCCATCAGTTACTACTTCCGCTGTATATGGAGGGACCTCCACCCTTGCTGCTTCATTTACCAGCATTACCGCTACTCAGGCTACATTTACAGTCAACACTGCATCTGCTTCTAATCCCGGTGAAATTGAGATAGGTGGTCTTCAAGTTCGTCCAACAACCGGAACCTTACCTAATACTGGAAACATAACCAATTCTGGAACAACAGGGCTTGGAGGAGGAACTAATTACGGTTCGCTTTCTATGGTGGCAGGTACTTTGGATAGCCTGATAATAACTCAACAACCATCTTCTACAAATGTGAACACCTCTATTACACCGGCTGTACGTGTGCAAATTACCGATCAATTTGGGAATAATGTAAAGCAATCTGGGGTGTCTCTCAATATGTCACTGACTTCGGGAACCGGAACATTATCAGGTACTACCGGTCGTCTTACAAACTCATTGGGAATTGCAGACTTTTCTGATCTTGAAATTGATGATGTGGGGACAAAACAACTCACAGCTACAAGCCCTGGCCTTAATAACGCAATCAGTAACAACTTCAGTATTGTAAATGCCGGAGTATTGACAGGATTTAGGATTGAACGTGTGCCCTCCGGAAATATCAGTCCAAAAGTAGCCGGACAGAATTTCAATATAAAAATTACGGCTATCGATGGGTCTGGAGCCACGGTTACTGCCTTTGCAGGTACAACAGTAGTAACTTCGTCTTGCTCTATGGGAATCGGCCAGGGAACTACTCCCAGTTTTAGTACAGGAGTATTATCATCGCTTACTGTAAGTCTTACAAGTGTCGGAAATTGCACCATATCTGTAACAAATTCATCTGGATCTGAGTCAGGTATAAGTAATTCTTTCCTTGTATTAACCGGGATACCTGATGAGTCCGAAACTACCATTTCTGCCTCCCCCTCTGTGATTTTAAATGATGGATCCAGTACTTCTACGATTACAGTTCAAGCCAAAGATGCTTTTGGAAATAATGTTACAACCGGAGGAGCAACAGTTGTGTTAAGCACCGACGAAGGATCAATTGGAAGCGTAACAGATAATTCAAACGGAACTTATTCTGCCACGCTTACTTCTTCAACCGGAACAGTTGTTGCCACCATTACCGGTACTTTGAATGGAAATAATATCACTGACAATACTCTGGTCGAATTTGCTTCCTTTAGCCATATCTGGGAAAGTCAGTTGGGTTCTGTGGCTGCTGCCTCTAATTATTTTGATCCTGATAATTGGAATGCGGGCTCTATACCTAATGCTTCATCCGTTGTCTTGATTCCTGCAAGTCCGGCCGTTGGCAATGAATTTCCTGTTGTAAATATTACAGATACCGAAATTGCAGCGCTTTCCATTGAAGCAAGTGCTGAACTTAATGTATCTGGCGGAATTAACTTTATAGTTTCAGGAAATGTAACCGGAAATGGAGAAATGCTGGGAAGTAATAATGACTCCCTAACCATTGGCGGAGATCTGAATATCCCTAATTTCACACTTGGAAATATCATATTTGATGGGAATACAGATCAAACCATTGAGAGTCCTCATTCCTTTGTAAATATAGAAGTAGATAACCCAGGTACAGTAGAAATTACACACAATTTTGCCGTTAGCGGTACCCTTACACTCACCGATGGAGAATTACTAATACCAAGCGGAATTAATCTAATAGCCAATGATCAGATATATGGCACGGGCATGCTCCGCTTTCAAAGAAAAATATCTGGCGTAAGGGGCTGGAGAATGCTTTCATCGCCTGTGAATTCTACTTTCGGCGATTTCCTTGACGGAACACTTACGCAAGGGTACACCGGGGCAACTTACAGCACCGGCGGACTTCCGGGTGATACCCTTCAACCCAATGTAATGTGGTACCTGGAAGATTACGATACAAACACAGATGGGTTACCGGCCACAGATAATGACCGGCTTAGAGCACCTTCAAATGCAACAAATTCTGTAGTACAAGCTCGTGGTTACTGGGTCTACTTTTTTGGTGATATTCCCGCCGACCCCCTTTATAATAATCCATTGCCAGATACTCTTGACCTAACCGGACAAGAATTTGATGGAGATGGAACTGAAGTTGATTTTGGAGTTACATATACTGTTGATGCAGATTCCGGTTGGAATTTCGTTGGAAATCCATTTGGTGCCGCCATAAACTGGAACAGTGCCTCTAACTGGACCAAAAAAAATATTGAATCCACCATTTACATTTGGGACCCGGCTGCAAACAGCGGAAATGGAGAGTTTTTGACATGGAATGGCTCTACCGGTTCATTAGGTAGCGGAATCATCCCTCCTTTCCAGGGATTTTGGGTAAAAGCAAATGCTCCTAACCCAGAGCTGAAAGTTAAGAAGACAGCTAAAACAACCGGCGGTAACTTCCTGAGAAAAGAAGCTGTCACCGAAAATCCGGAAAATTCCCCCCCTGTAATTGAGTTGAAAGCACAAGGTGATGGGTTGGAGAAAACAACTCATATTATGCTCAGTAATAACGGATCAAAAGAGAAAGATTCTCAGGATGCCTTACGCTTGGCACCATTTTCAGAAACCCATATTGAGTTTTATTCAACTCTGGATGATGGTACCGAACTGGTCATTAATAATCTTGAAAAAGAATTCAATAACAGAAACAATGTACCAATCCATTTTGAAGCTTTTAAGAACGGGAGCACTGCAAATGGAGCATATACTATTAGTTGGCCGGGAATACGGAATCTTTCCGAAGAGTGGATTCTGCTATTGCTTGATAATGACACGGGCCAACAAATTGACTTAAGAGAAGAATCTTCTTACACATTTAATTATTATTCTTCTAACGCAAAAATTTATAAGGCAACCCCTTCCAACGGAGCCCCTGCTAAGAAGAAGAACAATAAGGGATCACGATTTACACTTCGTATCACCACCGGAGAAATAGAAGCCAATATTCCTGAGCAGATCTACCTTTTCCAGAACTACCCGAACCCATTTAACCCAAGAACAACTATTCCATTTGGGTTGAACCAAGAATCAGAAGTAGTGCTTGAAATATTTGATATTCTGGGGCGAAAAGTTGAAACCCTTATTTCAGACCGAATTCCTGCAGGTAGATATGAAATTCCATTTAATGCCCAAAAATATGCCAGCGGATTGTACTTATACCGACTTCGGACAAACGAGCAACTCATCTCCAAGAAAATGGTGCTTATCAAATAAATATCTTTTCCAGGCCGCAATCCTAAGTGCATCCATTCTCTTAATTATACTACAAGACAGATTACAACTGTCCAAAACATTTTAGGATTCATTTAAAATCTTCGTTTCTTTTAATATGGGATAGATTTTATTGTAGTTCGGAAATCGATCCCCCCCTTCATTTTTCTCGCAGAGTTACGCAGATGAATCCGCTGAGCCTCGCAGATATTCTGCGTAACCTATGGTTAACTCAGCGAGAAAGGGAACAGGTATTACTTGGGGTGTAAATTTATTTGATCGTTTTGGACAGTTTTGAACACAGTTATATTAGAGTAACTGCAAAACATGCTATTAACCTGAGTTCTATTAAAAAGAGCAAAAGAGCCTTTATGAGTCATTCCTGCAAAGGCAGGAATCTCATTGTTGCCAGAAAATCAATGGTTGATACCTAAAAAAACAATTAAATTTCGGGCCTACGCCGCGAAATGACCACCAAGTCTATCATATAAGTATTTTTTAAACCGAACTCAGGTTATTATTAGAAATTTTTAATATTTTAATAGACAGTTCAAGCATTACAATTTTAGAGATTAGGTCTTGAATTATTTGAAATAATTAATTCGAAAGTATCAAAATTATTCATTGATTTACGAACAGTTGAAATTTATTTGTAACAAATGAGAGCTGATGTGTTCTTTTTATACAGGTGACTTTTCAATGTCCTAATTAAACCAACTTATTATGGCTGATTATTCTGAAGTGATTTTTTTAACAGCTGCGCTGCTCATTTTTGGCACACTAACCATTAATACTGCCAGAAGTTTTCATATTACTTCCGATACTATGATCCGTTCAGATCTTGAGTATCGCGCTATTGCTATTGCCCAAGACGAAATTGATGCCATTCGCTGGGTACAGGCACGCTCAAAAAACGGACCGGTTTTTCCATATGACCCCTTTGACTCGGACAATAGTAACTTTCTTTATGACAATAATCCTGAGAATAGAGTGATCACTTACGGAAGTGAGAATCAATATTCTGAAACATTTATCATAAACAGAACGGCTGAACTTCTTGATGAAACCTCTGACCAGAGACAATATTTGATCACTATTAATATCAGTACTAATACATTAAAACCACCTTTGGACGTATCATTGGACTTTATTCGAACTTTAACTTTTGAAAATTAGACTGCCATGCAACCTGGATTGATTACATCTTTTACTATCGGCGGTATGCTATTGATTTCCTTGTTGGCTTTCAATGTAAACATGTCTAGTACTACTCAGCAAACAACTTTGACCACCATCAATCAATTAAATGTTGATAACATTGCTCAGGTGTTGGAAATGGATTTCAAAAGGATAGGTTTTAACGATGTCAATGAGTCTGAAACTTTTGAAAAACCGGTTCTATCCAGCAGTGATTCTGTGCATATTGAATTCATAATTAACGATAGTAATGACACCATCGAGTGGTATGCCGATCCAGGCGATCTGGTTACAAACACAACAAATCCCGATGACTATTATTTGTACAGAGAAGAAAACGGAGTGGTTACTTCTTTTTTTCCGGTTGTTTATTTTGATATAAAGTATCTCGTTTATAGCGATGTAACTCGAAGTTGGACTGAAACTGCAAATCCAGAAAATGCAAAGAGATTTATAGTTGAATTTGTTCTCGAATCGGGAGAAACCATTCGTCAGAAAAACAACGTAGATGCCACATATCACCTTACGGCATGGAAACGGACTTATACCCCTAATAATATTAATAAACCTTGGTAACAAGAGGAGGCCAAAATGGGTCGAGCAATGTTAATTTTAGTAAGCGGACTCTTAATCGTGTCAGGCATAACCCAATTAAATAATGCCACCAGGGCTAATATGTTGCCAGACCAGGTAGTCGATCAATACTACGAACATCAAACACGGAATATATCCTCAAGTTTGATAGATCAGGCTATTAATAGTCTCTTGGTTGACATGGAATGGGAAGGCACCATTACCACTGATGAAAATTATGAAGGTACCGGCACTTTAACGACCAGCCCCGACCCCAGTGATCCACTCAATCCTTTTAAAATTTTACTAACCAGTACAGCTAATTTTGGAGGGTACGAATCAGAAATAGAAGTGCTTATGAACAGAGATTCTTTTTCGAAATACTCCTATTTCACGGATGAAGAAAAATTACCGAGCGGCACAAATATTTGGTGGTGGAACGGTGATGAGGTTACCGGTCCTGTTCATACTAATGGAACATTCAGAATAGCCGGAACCCCCAATTTCAATGGGTTCGTATCTAGTCCCAACGACTGGATAGGATATACAGGAGATAAAGACAGTAACGATCCGGATGAACGACATGGAAGTGATTCTCCAAATTTTAATGAAGGTGCTAACTTTAATATGAATAGATCCATTGATCTGCCAAGTTCCGATCAAATTGATGAATTGTCCACGTTAGCAGCAGCCGGGGGAATTACTTTTGATGAAGACGCTGAAATTGAGTTTTTTGTTGATAGCGGTGAAGGATATCTCAAACACTTTGAAGAAGAAACCGTTAATTGTGGTTGGGGTTGCTCTTACACAGTTGTAAATGAAACAGATTATTTGCTTTCTGACTACAACGGAATAATAAGTGTTGATGGAGATGTAAAAGTAAAAGGCACAATCAAAGGAAGAGTTACGCTTCACTCCACGGATGATATAGAAATAATGGGAGATGTTAAATATGATACCAGCCCAATAGATGATGGAAATTCAACGGATATGGCCGGATTTGTAAGTGAGGGTGATGTAGTGGTTGACAGATACGCCCATGATGATACTGGAAGTAATGATATTAACATACATGCTTCAATTATGGCTTTAGGCAATTCTTTTAAAGTAGAGAATTACAGCTACGGCGGCTCAAGGGGAACTATTAATTTACTTGGCGGTATCATTCAGAAAAATCGTGGAGCTGTTGGCACATTCAGTGGCGGTAGTGTTGCTTCCGGATATAATAAGAATTATGTATATGATACCAGGCTTCGAAACACAGTACCTCCTTCTTTTCCTCGAGAAAGTATATTTTCTATTGTTTACTGGAAAGATAAACCTGTAGAACATCCGGTATCTAACTAACTTCAATTCTACTTCTATATTAAACATATGAATAAAGTTCTGCTCATTACTGTTTTTCTGTTATCGCCAACCATTTTTTTATATGCTCAAACGACCGTTACTTTTAACGTAAACCTGAGAACTATGTTAAAAGACAGTACTTTTATTCCCGGGCAGGATGTAATACAAATTACAGGCAACGTCTATCCTCTTGATAAAAGAAGAGGAATTGAGCTATCTGACGGAACACCCGCCGATAGCGTTTATTCTGTAGAAATTGATTTTCCCAGACGTCGAAATAGCCAAAACTTGCTCTATAGTTTTGAGGTAAAAAAGCCCTATGACTCAATTACTGAAAATGCACCTCGTTCACTAAATCTAGTTGGTGAAGATCAGGTGTTACCACCGATGATTTTTAACTCTTTTGTACAGTAAAATTTTTGCACTTTTCTGATATTTTAGTGATATGACATACCGGCTATTAGCTAGTACTTTTTATCTGGATAAGATCCAATCTGACCATCCTTGCTATTCGTACACTTTGTAAATAGACACCTCTTCCGGTTAAAAATTATTTAATCGGAATTAAAATATACTAACTGGTTTTAATCTGAGTTTAAGGTGATCTTTAGAATGTTGAACCATATACATGAACTCCTCACTCAAAACATGAATAAAGCGTTCCATATACTATTATTTACCGCCCTACTCTCCTATTCAGCATTGGCACAGGATTCAAATGGGAACGGCATTACTGCCAGTATTAACGTAAGTGCGAACGTAGTTCAGTCGATCGAACTGATCACAGTTAACACCATGCAGTTTGGGAATGCGCAACCCGGGCAGAGAGAAATTTATGTGAATCCTATAAATAGCGGGAATGCCGGTTATATGATAGCTATTGGAACACCTGAAGCTGAATTTCGTTTGAATTATTTACCGGAACGTGAACTCAATCAAATTGATGGTGAAGGCAGCCTTATCTTTACGTATGAAATTTCAGGCAGTTCAGAAGACGAACAAACAACCTCAGAGCTATTGGAACTTGATAACCGCAATATTCGGTTCAACAATGAAGGCCGCTTTTATATTTGGGTAGGCGGACGTGTAAATCTTGAAAATGCTTCACCGGGTAATTACGAAGGCGACTTCACCATTGAAATTGATTATATATGATCACAAAACTTCACAGGAGTTTCGATCTTTTCAGATCTGTAAGTAATTTTGCAGATTCTGTACTTCCTGTGATCTATTCATATTCATATGCTTTTCTATTTTTTCTCTTATGCAGTTTTAACTTACCACTTGTTGCACAAGCGCAGGAAATTGACTTTGGGAGCTTCAGCAGTAAATATGGGGTAACCGTTTCCGAGTTAAATCCCGCCGAAGATCTGAGTTTTGGTATGGTCATTCAGAATGAAGGGCTAAAATCCATTGATTTGACCAATGCCAAGGTATTAATGATCGAAGGGGTTAAGTATCTGGATGTGATCGTTGATGTAACAGCAGATAACTATTTATTCCTGGACTCTGACGTTTCTTGTAATGGCTCCAATTCCAACTGCATCCCATTTACACTTCAGGCTGCCTATGCTAACAGAGGGAATAACAATACCAATCAGGCCGTGCTTATGCAGGTAGCTTCCAATGTTGCAAGTGCACAATTTCCCATTTTAGCCCGCGGTAATCTACCCCCCGGCCCTCCTCCCACTCCGGATTATAAAGGCTATAACCCCGCTTTATATAATGAGACTGCTTATTTATACATTTATGGTTCTCTGAATATTGGAGCTGTAGATGCCGGCAGTTACTCAGGCACAATTACGGTTACGGTCAGTTATGATTAAGGTCCTCCCTCTCATATTGTTTTTGATTTTCCCATTCACTTTTTCAGCACAGGCACAGTTCATTAATCTTCAGCTTAAGATCGAACCGGAACTAAGTGCTACTGTTGAGCAGGACCTGGATTTTGGTACTCAGGTTACTAATTCCGGACGTACCGAAGTCCAGCTTGGTGATGTAAATATGGGGATCTTCAGCATAAGAGCTTTTCATACCCAAAACCTTTATATGAGTCTCCAATATCCTGAATCTTTGGAGAATAATGCACCCGGGGTTGAGGCAGAGATCCCGTTAGAACTGAGCATGAGTTATAATAATTCAGGAACTAACACTCCTGCTAACTCATCAGCTCTAAGTGATAACAACGGGTATATTTCAATTCATGATAATATTGGACCGGTAAACCAAAATGACATTTGGAAGCAAATGTATATCTACGTGTATGGTGCTATTGTAGTGGGCAATATTCCCAATGGCACCTACACAGCCGATATTGTTCTGAGTGTAGATTATGATTGAGCTTCTCCTAGCCTTTTGTAGGTAGTGCCTGAAATCTTCAGGTGTTCGTAGGTTAATACCGAATCTTTAGTAACCTTTAGATTCCTGCCTCCGCAGGAATGACCGGGTAATAATTCATATACCGTAAGTAAGAGATAAAATATACTTCATGAGATCCATCTGACGGATTACCCGTCTGATGGATTTGCTCGAAATAGCCTGGCGTCCGGAATCAAAACGGTCAGACGGACTGGGAGCCGTCAGACCGTACCGCTATTCTGAGATCTGATTGGAAAGTATAATTATTTCTACTTAGTTCTAAAGCAACCTGATAGAGTCTGAAAGTCCTAAGAACGTTAACCCATCGGCTGTGAGTACCTGCGCACGTACACATGTTATACTGTCACCTAACCTATCGCAATCCAATACGTACTTCGCTTCGTATATAACATTAAAGAACTCTAAATTTAAATCACCTTGGTGTTAAGTATATTTTGGGTAACAAACCTTCATCTACAGGTCAATAAATAAGATTTCAGCATATGATTAGGACGTTTTAATTAAGAATATCTAATTGGACAGCAAACTAATCTTTAATAATTTTCTCTCAGAAATTAAACAAACACAAAACTCAATCTCACGATTATGAAAACTCTCAAAACCCTTTTATCCATTTTTGCAATAGTCGCTGTTTTTTCAGCTGGTGCTTATGCTCAATCTTCTGATGACATTACTGCAACTGCAGATGTTGTTTCAGCTCTAACTGTTGTTGGTGTTGAAAACTTAGAATTTGGAACAGTAACAAGAGGTACAACCGAAACTATTGCCCCTGACGCTACTGATGCCGGTAAGTTTGTAGTAACCGAAGCAGGTGCTGATTTTGACATTGATTTTACTTTACCTGGCTCAATTGAAGATGGTGCTAATTCAATGACTTTAGCTCATAGCGCTACTTCAGCATTGTGGAGTAATGCTGATGATGCAAGTGGTGCAACTGGCTTTGATCCAAATTCTACCGAAAATGTGGCCGCTGCAGCTGGTGCTGCAGCTGGTGATGTGTACATTTGGTTAGGTGGTGAACTTACTGTAGCAGCTAACCAACCTGCTGGCAATTATTCTGGAACTATCACGCTTGCAATTACAAATAATTAAATTTTAGGCTCATATTAAAGTCTCATTACATAATTGTAATGAGACTTTTTTTTTGCTTGTGTTAAAGATTTGCTTGTGTTAAAGATTAGTGTCAAATTCATTATTATGTTTATAAAATGAATCATTTCATCGTCTAATAACTAATCATATTACCATGAATAGTCGCAAACTTATACTCTCTATATTTGTTGTACTCTGCCTTAATTGTGATTTATTGGCACAAGTTACAATTGCCCCAACAAACCTATTCATAGATTCGAATAATAAATTTGGAACTTTTATGGTGATAAATGGGTCAAATCAAGCTCAGGAAATCTCAGTAGAGTTTTACTTTTCTTATAATAAGACCGATGAAAATGGCAACAGAACCTACATTAATGACGATTCATTAACTGCCAATACTCATTCGGTTTCTGATTTCATTCGTGCATTTCCACAGAATTTTATTCTTGAGCCTAATACTAGGCAAATAATTCGAGTCAGAATTACAGCGCCAAATGATTTAGAATCGGGAACTTATTGGTCAAGAGTTAAAACAACATCTACAAATCAAGCTGCTCCCATTGAACTCGGCAGTGATGATGCTGTTTCAGCTAGAATTGGTGTAGTCTTTGAACAAATAACAAGTTTGTTCTATAAAGTTGGGGATGTTAATACGAGAATAAGCATTTCCGATATTGAAACTGAGTTATCAGAAGAAGGTATTCTAACGCTCCTTACTCATTATGAAAGAGAGGGTAACTCTCTTTTTTTAGGAACAATTACAGCAAACTTAAAAAATAATAATGGAAATGTTGTTAGAGATGCGAATGTTTCAACAACTTTGCATTTTAGTGGCGTACAACGTCATACTATAAATATTCAGGACTTAGAATCAGGTACTTATAATGTCGAAGTCACTTTCGATTCAAGACGAAGTGATGTTTCTTCTAGCGATTTAGTCCAAATGGAACCCGTCACAAAAACAACCACTGTAACCATTCCTTAACGGTGATCAAGCGTTGGCAGCAATCAATAATTACCATATTCTTATTTGTTTTATGCTTTGGGGGCTTTCAGCATACCCTCTTAGCACAAAACGATAGTGGAGATGAATTCGAGGTTTACCTCGACTTTCGCCATCGCGGTGTGATCAATTCTGTTGTCATCTCTTATTACAAAAACGACGAGTTCTTCCTTCCTGTCTCCGAGCTTTTCTCTCTTTTCAATATCGATCACAGTGTAAATGGGTTGGTCATAGATGGGCAATTCGGGCTTGAGCAAATTCCTTATCGAATAAATTTTCAGACTAATGAGATCCGGTTTGGAGACCAGACCTTACAGATCAGCACCGAAGATTATATCCTAAAAGAATTAGACAGCTACATTCGCGCTGAAGTTTTTTATGAAACTTTTGGGCTCGATTTCACCATCGACTTCAACAACCTCACCTTAAACCTGCAAACCGATCGCGAACTCCCCGCCATTGAACAGGCTATTCGCCGGCAAAGGAGACAGGTGGCTGACCGCAACAGATTTCAGCAAGAAAAATATGAGTTGAGATATGATCGGGAACGTCCTTTTTTAGATGGGGGATTTGTTGACTATAATCTTTCCTCCAGTTTCAGCTCCGGCCAAAGCGTGTATAATGTGAACACAAATCTGGGAATTCAGCTATATGGAGGTGACCTGCAGGGGACTGTATTCGGAAGTTATTCCAATAATTTCAGCAATTTCGCTACCAATAACTTGCGGTGGCGCTATATGTATCGAGATCAGCCCTGGCTCAGTAAAATAACGATCGGCCAAACTACCACTGACGGATTTGCCAGAAACGCCTACACCGGAATTCGCCTCACTAATGAACCTATAGAGCCAAGAAGATTATTTGACGAATTTGAAGTTCAGGGCTCCACTATTCCACAGTCTGAAGTGGAACTGTACCTAAACAATGCACTCATTGATTTCCAGCAAGCGGATGAATTAGGAAATTATCGATTCCTCACCCCTATTACCTATGGTGCCTCTCAACTTAATTTGATGATCTATGGGCCAACGGGGCAGATCATTGAGCGTTCAGAACGTATTCAGGTCCCTTTCACCTTTCAACCCAAGGGAGCCTTTAATTATACCATTAATGCCGGGCGTTTGGATAACCCCATTTTTGGAGAAACCTCACAGGACCTTACTGCACAGGGTAACGGTGCCTATGGTCTCACAGAGTGGCTCACCGCAAAAGCCGGGGTAGAATACTATCAGGGTTATCATGAATCACTCCCGACTTTTACTTCAAGCCTATCCTCACGAATTGCATCAAATTATATTCTAACACTTGAAGCCGCTACCGAGGCTTATTATAGAGGTATGTTGAATGTCATCTATCCCAATTCAGCAAGTTTCAATGTTGATTTCACCGATTATACAGACGGTTTTAGCATATATAACCCTTCGAATGACGATAAACGACTGGTAGCCAGCGTATTCTATCCGTTCAACTTTTGGGGACTCCCCTTCAACCTTCGTGCCTCCACCTTTTCAAGGATCCGTTCAACGGCTAATTCTACAACTTTTCGGATTGATGCCAATTCCAGAATTGGTCGAATAAACCTGAGACTTGGATATAGTGATCGTTATACCGGTGACATTGACTTATTTAATCCAACTACCACTGCTTTTATAGAATCATCAGCTACCTATAATATTTCAAGAAACAGAAACCTGCCATCTTATTTACGCGGTGTTTTTCTGAGAGGGCAAATGCGTTATGCACCGGCTGTAGATGAGTTTGAGTCTGCTGAATTTTTAATCTCACAAAATGTATTCCAGCAAGGCCGTTTTCAACTTTCTTATGGCCGGAATTTTGCCCGTAACTTTAATTCACTTCGTTTTAGTTTAGTTGTAGATCTGAATAAAGTTCGATCCAGTTCCACTTTTAGTAGTATAAGAGGCAGTAATAATTTCACCCAAAACATTCGCGGTTCTGTGGGGTACGATACCAACTACAATAATTTCTTATTTACAAGCAGAGATCAGGTAGGCCGTTCCGGAACAGCTATTCAACTTTTTGTAGATAATAATGCGGATGGAACATTTAATGAAGGTGATGATCCTATCACAGATAATGCCATTCGGGTTCAACGTTCAGGCGCTCAAAGCATTCAGAAGAATGGTATACTCTACTATACTCAGATGCAGCCCTATTTTCATTATAACATGGAAATGAATAAATCTGCTATTAGAAATCCGATGCTGGTTCCTGAATTCGGAAATTTTGGATTGATCACCGACCCAAACCGATTCAAGAAAGTAGAGATTCCTTTTTATATGTCCGGGGTTATTGAGGGAATTGCAGAACGGGAATTTGCGAATGGCAACAGATCCGGCATTGGTGGCCTCAAAATAATGCTCGAACAGACCGATGGTGAATTCAGCAAAGAATTGAGAACGTTCTCTGACGGTAGTTTCTATGATTATGAAGTGCCTCCGGGCAACTACACGCTTACTGTTGATGAGGGGAACCTGAATCAGTTAGGTGCTAGATCCATTCCAGAGAAAATTGAATTTGAAGTTGAAACTCTCCCGAATGGTGATTTTGTGGAAGGTCTTACTCTACTGCTTGTACCTACAGATCCTGCTCCTGAACAATTAACACCAATTACTGAAGCAGAAGCAAGGACAGATACCACCGCTGATACTATTTCTTCTCCGGAGGAATTAGCTGATGAAGCTGCAGCAGATTCTCTGGATCAAACACAAATTGCAGAAACGGCTCCTCAGGATACATTGACAACTATTGACCCCGAATTAGTAACGGATGCCGAAACCGACAGCCTTCAGGCCGCAGATAATACTGATCCGGAGCAAACCGAGTTTCCCGCTATCACCATTCCTGCAGTTCCGGTTATTATCCCTGGGACATTAACAGATGTTCAGCAGGACTCCTTAATTGAATCACGATCATTGCAAGACAGCCTTGATAATGTGACGCAACTTGCTGAACTGGAACAAATTACTCCCGACTCCACTGCCCTTGCCGAAGCTGATACCTCACAGACTGTAGTTTTAGCTCCTGACAGCCTCAGCATAGATACTACTATTACCACAACTGCTGATGAGCCTGTTGCTGCCACAGAGCCTGATAGTGTCCAAACAAATGATGGTTCGGAAGACCCCGAGAATACTGAAGGTGGCCTTGTTCCTCCGGTAATAGCACCTCCCGTCATTGCCGTTCCTGAAGTGACACCCCCGATTGCAGAAGCTGATGGAGATTCAGTAAATTTAGCCGGGCAGGATTCTACTGACATGATCACCATGAAACCGGATAGTACCGGAATAGATTCTTCAGAAATTAAAGCACAAGAAACACTTGCTGAGAATCTTCCTGCAGAAGCCGATTCAGCAATGCTCAAAGAGGATGAAGAATCAATTATTGCAGATTCTGTGAAAACAGTCAGTCTTGATCCTGTTACCAGCATAATTTCAGATAGCTTAATTACTCCTCCGGCTGAAAAAGATACACTTACCGGGCAGCAGCCGATCGATGAGAGTGATAAAAACCCGGAGGAAGTCATTGCAATAGCACCACCAGTGAATATTTTGACTCCCCCTCCTGCTTCAGTCTCTGAAGAACAAACAGGAGTAGCCCGGCAAACAAATGCTGATATGGATGCAATACCTTCAGCCTTCAGTTCTACAGCTGATATTGAAAGCTTGAGTCCCGGCCGTTGTATCTATGGAATTCAATTTGCCAGTTATTTTACCGCAGAAAGATCCACGATCTTATCTCAAAGAATAGAAGATGATTATTTGACCTATATAGTCTATAACGAGCCCTATGAACTTTATGCTGTTCGTGAGATCAGATATCAAAGTTTAGCCACAGCAGGCGAAGCTGCCAAAAAGATAAATTCTAATACATACTTTGATGCTGCTGTTATAAGCCAGTGTTATGCTGATCTTGACCTGAACCCTGAGATCCCTCAATACTATATTCAGTTACGTCAATTTACCGGTTCTGAAGAAGCAACCTCATTTATTGAAGAACTCAACTCTTCCTACAATATGAATGCCAAGATGATTACCCAGGATCAGCAAAAATTGTTTGCAGGCGTACTAGGTCCTTTTGATACAGAACGACAGGCAGCCCGGCAACTTTCCGTATTTAATAATGTTCCCGCTGTAAAAAATTCAGTGGTGATACGAATCTCCCCTCCTGCAAAATCCATCAGTGTCGACTTTGAATTCATGTTGTTACTTGCAAAATTTGAGTCGGTGGAAAATGCGAATGTCTTTGTTGAAGAATACGAAGATAAGATGGGAGAAAATCTAAAAGTGCTGATCGATGAAAATAGATCTGAGTATATAGTTGTGAGTAGAATTACTAAAAGCTGGAGCAGAATTCAGGACCTAAAACAAGAATACAGCTCGATAAATGGCTCTGAAGAACCTGTTATTCTTATGACTGAGAAGAAAAGGTAAGCACTCTTCCTTTTAAATTATTTTGCATAAGCTCAAGATAAGAATTGGTCATTTAATAAAATACATTGTCATTTCGCGGCGGATGCCCGAAATCTAATAAGTTGATAAATTCAACGGTTTAGTTTCTGGCACGTATTAGATTCCCGACTGCACGGGAATGACCATAGCCATCTTTCTTGGCTCATTTCTACAGTTTTATGTCGAATTCAAATCATTTTAAATGACCTGTTTGCGCATTCTTGCAACCGGCTCATTCAACTGTTCTCTGTATTTACTTACGGTACGGCGAGCCACTTTATACCCTTTTTCATTGAGTATATCCGTGAGTTCCTGATCACTCAGTGGTTTTTGTTTGTCTTCATTGTCGATCAGATCCTGAAGAATATTCTTAACCACACGGTTTGAAACCTCTTCCCCACTTTCGGTTTCAAGTCCCTCATTAAAGAAATACTTCAACTCAAAAACCCCAAAGTGGGTTTGCACATATTTACCATTCACCACCCGCGATACGGTAGAGATATCCATTCCAATGCGTTCTGCCACATCTTTAAGGATCATCGGCCTCAACCCTTCCCCGAATTTGAAAAAATCTTCCTGAAGGGCTACAATAGTTTTCATGATATTCATCAGCGTATTCTGCCGCTGACGTATAGATTCAATAAACCATTGAGCAGAATCAATTTTATTTTTCATGAAAGAGCGCGTTTCGGCATCCGTGTTTTTCTTTTTCTTTGCCTTTATCCCCTCCCACATTTCTTTGTATTCAGGTGAAATTCGCAAAGATGGAGCATTACGCTGATTTAAATTTATCACAAATTCACCCCGTTGTGCTCCCCCATCACCTTTCCCCTTCCAATACACCTCAAAATCGGGTTCTATATAATTCTGGGTCTCTTCCATATCACTTGCAACAGCCCCGGGCCTGGGGTCCATATGTTTGATGATCTCAAAAGCTTCTTGTAGCTCTTCCCGACTGATATTAAACTTCTGGAGTAATTTCTTAAAGTGTTTCTTCTCAAAGGCTTTCCATCCATCCCGTACAATTCTTATAGCAAGGTTGTAGGCCTCATTTTTTTTACCTGTAGCTTCAAGCTGTATCAAAATACAATCCTGAAGATCTCTGGAGGCAATACCAATAGGTTCAAGCTGCTGAATTTCCTTTCTCACTTTTTCAACCGCATCCTGATCAACCAATACCCCCTGGTTAAAAGCTATATTATCTACAACCGCCTCCGGTTCACGCCTGAAGTAACCATCCTCATCAAGTGAGCCTAATATCTGATCGGCTATCATTTTTTCTTCATCACTTAGATCTAACAGACTGACCTGATCTTCCAGTTTTTCAAGTAAAGAGGAATGATACGGATCGGGCAGCTCTTTCCAGTCTTCTATTTCCGGATTAAAACCGGTGGTAAAATTCTCCCCGTCATACTCTGTATTTGTTTCAAATTCATCCCATTCAACTTCATGGTCATCGAGGCTTTCGAGCGCTTCCTCATTATCGTCTTTCTTGTCCTCTTCTACTTCCGACAAACTTACCGTATCAAACTCTGAAGGGTCAACTTCCTCCAGCACAGGGTTCACTTCCATTTCCTCTTTAATTCGCTGCTCCAGAGCAATGGTAGGCAATTGCAATAGCTTAATATACTGCAACTGCTGCGGAGATAACTTCTGCTGAAGTCCCTGCTGCTGTCTTTGATTTAGATTCTGCTGATTACGTAGCATTCTTGTCTTTTAACCTGATCTCTTTACAGGATTCAATAAATTCGGCAAACCATTCTTTGCCATATCTTCGAACTAACGGTTTCTCTAAAAATTCGGCAAGATGGATATCTTCTTTATCTGCTTTTTCACATGCAGCTGAGCACAATTTTGGGACATACTCAAAATTAGCATAATCAAAACCTGCGATTTTCTTTAGCCGTACCGGGAATAAATGACAACTCAATGGTTTCTCCCAATCGAACCTGCCCTCAAAATATGCCTTTTGTATGGCACAGTATGCAACTTCATCTTCATCATACTTTACAAAAATACACTCTTGTTCGTTTACTGTTGCAAGCTCATACCCGGCTTTTGCTGAGCCGATGACTACTCCTTCTTCTTCAGCAACCTTTATAGATTCCTCTCTGAGCTCATTTTTAAGCATTTTATAGGCTTTATGAAGAACCGGTATTTCGTTTTTTGAAACTGGAGCCCCGGCATCACCAACAACACAACATGCGCCTTTACAGCGCGGCAAATCACAGGCAAATTTTGCCGTGGCTATATCATCCGAAAGAATCGTATTTTTTACTTTGAACATAAATCAAGATAAGAATCAGAAGGACATTTTTCGATGAAAGCCGCTTTATTTTTGAGATTTATCCAAACCCGCTAAATCATTTCAATTAAACCCCGTTATTTATTTGTGATAATTTTACTTCGGCTCTATCTTCTGACCGTATGAGAAAACTAACTCCATCAGAGCGTAAAATTTTAGATCGGCTTATTTTCCCGGAATCTTTCACGGTGATTCAGGAAGAAACCGAACTGGCTTATGGCGAGATCCGCGATGATATCATCAACCTGATGAACTCACGGCTTATTGAAACCATAGATCCGGAACAGCCAAACGCAGGCAGTAGCAATACCTTTGACTCCGACAACATCAAAAACTCTACCTACCGCATCACAAAATCAGGAATTAAACACATGAAAAAGAGCATATGAAATTCCAGGCAACTATTCGAGAAAACGAACACAATATTGAACTGTCTCCCAAAGACGGAACTTTCATTTCCGATGAAAATGAACAAAGTTATACCTTTGAGCATGTTAACGGAAGATACATTTTGCGCACGGGAACAAAGACCTATAAAATTGATAATGTATCTAAAGAAGGTTCTTCCATCGAATTCTCTATGAATGGTGTATGGCATTCTGTTGACGTTAAGGATGAGCAAGAACTACTTCTCGACCGACTTGGCTTTAAAACAGGCGCTGCTGTTGCTGAAGGAATTCTAAAAGCCCCTATGCCCGGCAAGATCCTTGAGATCATGGTAGCTGAAGGTGATGAGGTTGAAAAAGATCAGCCCTTAGCCATTTTGGAAGCCATGAAAATGGAAAATGAACTAAAAGCTCCAATGAGTGGCACCATTGCAAGTATCTCAGCTGAAGTCGGACAATCACTAGAAAAAAATTCAACTATACTGGAGATCGAACCCATTGGATAAATTTATTATTAAAGGCGGCACCCCATTAAAAGGAACAATACCTATCAGTGGCTCTAAAAATGCTGCTCTGCCCTTGATGGCTGCCTCATTACTAGGCAATTCCCCTTCTACCCTTCGCAATATTCCACGTCTAAAAGACATTTACACCTTCAATAACGTAATTCGTGTGGTTGGTGCCAAGGTTGACTTCATTGAAGATGAAAACACCCTGGTGATGGATCCAACACACGTGAATCATCTGGAGGCTCCTTATGATCTGGTTCGTAAAATGCGTGCTTCATTCTATATGCTTGGTGCTTTAGTCGGTAAGCACGGCTATGCTAAAGTTTCTCTGCCCGGCGGTTGTGCCTGGGGTCCTCGTCCCGTGGATCTTCACCTGAAAGGGATGGAAGCCATGGGAATCGATATTTCTCTTGAAAAGGGATATGTGATCGCCAAAGCTGACAAAAAAGTGGAAGGCGGTTCTTTCAAACTGGAACCAAGCAGTGTGGGCGCAACGGTAAACCTTTTACTGGCGTCTGTTCTTAAAGCCAAGAAATTTACCATACAAAATGCTGCCAAGGAACCTGATGTGGTTCAACTTTGTAACTTTTTAGTTGAAATGGGTGCCGATATCAGTGGTATTGGAACTGACACCCTCACTGTTAAAGCCGTTGATGAACTTAAAGGCATTGAAGTTTCAAACGATCCCGACCGTATTGAATTGGGAACCTTCATGATCGCCGGAGCTATGTTTCCGGGGAATGACCTTACCCTTACCGGCTGCAACTCGGATCAGCTTGGTAGTTTTTCAGAAAAACTTCGCAAGACCGGTGCTACTGTTGAAATTGACGGAACCACCATTCATGTAAAAGCGCCTGATAAACTCAAACCGACTTCCATCAAAACGGAAGTCTATCCCGGCTTCCCGACTGATCTACAGGCACAATGGGCAACTATGATGACTCAGGCTCAGGGCGAATCCAAAGTCACCGACACGGTTTATTTTGACCGCTTCAGCTACGTTCCGGAACTCACCCGCCTGGGCGCTGACATGGAAGTGGAAAAAAATACGGTCCATATCTCAGGCAAAACTCAACTTACCGGAGCTTCAGTTATGAGTACCGATCTCCGGGCAAGTGTAAGCCTTGTGTTAGCAGCAATGGTGGCTGAAAATACTACAGAAGTATTACGTATCTACCACCTTGATCGCGGATATGAGTCTCTGGAAGAAAAATTAACTGCAGTAGGAGCCGATATTACACGAGCAGATGAAGATTAAAGGTCTTCTCATCTAACTTCTTAACTTCTTATTCATGATTCCCTGCCTATAAATATTAGCTAAATAAACGTTTACATTAATGGCGTTTCACAGTTATATTGATTGAAGAAAAAATCGGCCAAAACAAGCTTTTTTAAACTATTTTCGATTGCATAACGCACAGAATACATATCAAAAACAAAACCTGACGGCATCATTGTCTATCTATTGTAACGATGCTATCATCGATTTTTTCTTTTTCTGCGGATTACTACTTACAGACTTAACGCAGACCCTCTTTTCTGATTCCATTACGGAATCCCCAAATAAAACAATTTTAACAGATATTATTCCCGAAGCAGCCGCTCGACCGTTTGCTTCCAAATCTGAACTCTATAATGAGTCCGCACTAAATTTGCACCGTAAATTAATGCGATGGTTCGTTTGCAAGGGTTTCAGTGGCTTCCGGGAAAGGATGAATCTTAATGAAAAATCAAATTATTATACACTCTTCGGGCAATCAGACCCGTATCGCGCTTTTAGAAAACAACGAGTTAGCGCAGCTGTTCATAGAAACGGAAGAAAACCAGCGCACTGTTGGTAATATTTATGTAGCAAGAGTTCACAAGGTACTAAGCGGTATTCGTGCTGCTTTTATTGATATGGGCACCCCAAAAGATGCCTTTTTGCACTTTTCTGATGCCGGTGATCACCTCGACGAATATATCACCAAACTGAATGGACCGGAAGCAATTCCCGGAAATGCCCGAAAAGACATTCAGAATAAGGAAAACCTCTCGAATATAGATAAGCAGATCTTAGCAGGAAAGATCCTGAGAACCGGACAAAAGCTTTTGGTTCAGATCGTGAAAGAACCGATCGGTTCTAAAGGTCCCCGAATTTCTACCGATATAACTATTGCAGGACGTTTTCTGGTCTTGATCCCAATGGGTGATTATATCGCTGTTTCTAAAAAGATCGGGCACTATAAAGAGCGTCGCCGATTGAAAGGAATACTAAACAATATGGTTCCTGATGGTTTCGGAGTGATCGTAAGAACGGTTGCACAGGGACAGGATAAAAAGGCACTTGAAGACGATCTCAGACATGTGCTAAAAAAATGGGAGCAGATCGTAGATAAACTTGAGGATGCCAAACCCCCTTCCCTCCTGTATCGTGACCTCAATATGACGGAAAGTTTGATCCGTGATCTTTTTGCAAAGAATTATGACCGCGTACTGATCGATGATCCTAAGCTTCATAGACAGATCAAATCTTACGTGACTCAGATAGCTCCTCAGATGGTACCCAATGTTGAACTGTATAAGGGTAAGGAGCATATTTTTGATTATATGAAGATCGCGCACGACGTGAATTCTATTTTCAGTCCGCGTGTGCGCATGAAATCCGGTGGTTACCTGATCTTAGAACAAACGGAAGCTATGTATGTAGTTGATGTGAATTCGGGGCCTTATGCTGCTAAAAAACGTCAAGAGGACAATTCCCTAAAAACTAACCTTGAAGCCGCGAGAGAGATCGCAAAGCAGCTACGCTTACGGGATATTGGTGGTATTATCGTGGTTGACTTTATTGATCTTCGTGACGATAAAAACCGCAAGAAGATCTATGATGAGCTCAAGAAAGAATTCATTAAAGATCCTGCCAAGACCAATGTGATCGGCATGAGTGATTTTGGCTTGGTCCAGATCACGCGACAACGAATTCGCCCAAGTGTGGTTAATTCTGTTTCTAAAGTCTGCCCTGTTTGTGGCGGTTCCGGAAATGTTGTTACCGAAGATACCATACTAACCGACCTTGAAACCTGGTTAAGCAAGTTCAAGCATAACACGAACTATCGTGCTGTTGATCTTTATGTGAATCCATATCTCAAATCTGTCCTGACAAAAGGTCTGTTTAGTACACGCTGGAAATGGATGGCAAGATTCCGCATCAAAATATCTTTGATAGGTGATGAAACGGTATCTATGAATGAGTTCCGTGCTACACTCGTTGGCTCAGATATAGATATTACAGACATCGTAATGAGAGACGAATCTATTGAAGATGTACTGGAGCGCGAAGGCGAACTTATTGAGCTTGAAAGCGGGAAAGGCAGTAAAGAAGAGTTGGATATTTCTAAAAAGGAACGTCGTAATTCCAACAGAACGTCAGGGAATAATGACAATTCGAACGGAAGAAGCAATTCTAAGTACTATAAGTCCTCCAAATAAGCCTTGGCTTGGTTTTTGTATTTCTCGATTCAACCTTATTAAAATAAAATTTACGCATGAATCTATCCGAATTACACGCAACCACCGTGGTAGGCATTATCCATAATGGAAAAGCTGCTATTGGCTGTGATGGACAGGCTACTATGGATAAAACTGTAATGAAAAGTACCGTCAAAAAAGTACGAAAACTCTATGACGGTAAGATCTTAGCGGGATTTGCAGGATCTACCGCCGATGCCTTTACTCTATTTGAAAAGTATGAAGAGAAGCTCAATGAATATAACGGCAATATGGAGCGGGCTGCTGTTGAGTTAGCTAAAGAATGGCGAAAAGATAAATTTCTTCAAAAATTACAGGCACTGCTCATTGTTATGAACAACGAAAAGTCGCTTGTTATTTCCGGGCAGGGTGATGTAATTGAACCCGATGATGAAATTGCAACGATCGGAAGTGGTGGTTCTTACGCTCTTTCTGCGGCAAGAGCAATGATCAAGCATGCTCCAAAATTATCTTCCAAGCAGATCGTTAAAGATGCCCTTAACATTGCCGCCGATATCGACATCTACACCAATCATAATACTACGATTTTAGAAATTGAAGACTGATATGTTAACTATTGAAGAGAAGAATTTGACGCCCCAGCAAATTGTTGCTGAATTAGATAAATACATTGTAGGCCAAAAATCAGCCAAGAGATCGGTATCTATTGCACTAAGAAACCGCTGGAGAAGATTAAACGCTGAAGAAGAGATCCGGGAAGAGATCATCCCAAATAATATTTTACTGATCGGCCCGACCGGTGTTGGTAAAACTGAGATCGCCAGGCGCTTGGCCAGACTGGCACATGCTCCCTTTATGAAAGTCGAGGCCTCCAAATTTACTGAAGTCGGTTATGTAGGTCGTGATGTGGAGTCTATGATCCGTGACCTTACCGATGTCGCTATCAGTATGGTAAAGAAAGAAATGCAGGATCGTGTGAAGGAAAAAGCAGCTCATAAAGCTGAAGAACGAATTTTGGATATCCTTATCCCCCCTGTCAAAAAAACCGGTGTTGGAACTAACAGCAATAATTCATCAGAAGATTTTGATCCGCAAAAAGCGAGCGATTCAGAATTGAATGAACGTACCCGCAATAGGTTCAGAGAGAAACTAAGAAATGGAGAACTCGAAGACCGCGAAATTGAGATCGAAGTGCAATCCAGCAAAAGCCCGATGATGCAGGTGTTTGGACCACAGGGCATGGAAGAGATGGGAATCAATCTCCAGGATATGCTTGGAAATCTGGGCAAGGGCGCTAAGAAATCTAAACGAAAGCTTCCTATCAGTGAAGCCCGGGAGATCTTGACTGAAGAAGAGGCCGAAAAACTCATCGATCATGAATCAGCTGTTCAGGAAGCGCTTGAACGTGTTCAAAAACAAGGCATCGTTTTTATTGATGAAATTGACAAGATCGCTGAGTCCTCAACCGGAAGCGGCGGAAAAGGCGGTCCTGATGTAAGTCGACAGGGTGTTCAGCGAGACCTTCTTCCTATTGTTGAGGGAAGTGCAGTAAATACCAAGCATGGAATCGTTAAAACAGATCATATTCTATTTATTGGCTCAGGAGCATTTCATGTTTCCAAGCCATCCGATCTTATTCCCGAATTGCAGGGGCGTTTCCCTATACGGGTAGAATTGACTTCTTTAACTGAGGAGGATTTCATTGATATTCTCTCTAAGCCCAAGAATGCTCTCACCAAGCAATATATCGCCATGCTGAAAACTGAAGGCGTGGGTATTGAGTTTAAAGAAGACGCCATTCGTGAAATAGCACGTATTGCAGCAGAAGTGAATTCTTCGGTAGAAAATATCGGAGCCAGGAGATTACATACCATTATGTCGTCTCTGTTCGATGAATTGTTATTTGCCGTCCCCGATGATATCAATTCCGGTGAGATCACCATTGATAAAGCTTATGTTGATAAGCAACTTTCAGGTATTGTGAAGGACAAAGACCTCAGTCATTACATACTTTAAGATACCAAAACAGCTTATATTCCACTTTCTTACATTGTACTATACTACATTATTTAGTACAATCGTTGGGAATGAAACTATTTGCTCCCATTTTGGTTATTACTTTAAGAAACTGACATAATTTTGATATTTATGCATTTGAAAAAAATACTCTACCCCAACATTGTAATTTTATTGATCCTCTCTGCTCTCAGGTTTACGGGGATAGATCCGGTCTTAAAATCAACTGATGATGACACACAGAATCTAACCAAATATCACCAGGCTCAGCGAAGTATCATAACCAATTATTTCAATGAACCTGACCTGGATAACATGTATAAGTCCAGTATCAAGTACATGGTCAATGCCATCAAAGATTCTACCTTAGAGATCAATGGCACTCCTATTGATACCACTTTTCAAGGTATAGAGATTAACTCAATTCGAGATTCCTTCACAAATTTTGAAAAAGCTTATTTATACGTCAGCAATAACAGTGAAGATGAGAATATGACCAAGCTCACTGAAGCTGCAATACGAGGTATGTTCTCTACCCTCGATCCCCATTCCATTTACATTGAACCTGAAGACAATGAGCAAATTCAGGAAGAATTTGAAGGTAAGTTTCAAGGAATCGGTGTTCAGTTCCAGATCATTCAAGATACTATCACCGTTATCACTGCTATCTCCGGTGGCCCCAGCGAACAACTTGGCATACGCTCCGGAGACCGAATCATTCAAATTGAAGATACTTCTTCAGTAGGCTTTACCAACGAAATGGTAGTACGCCGCTTGAGAGGTGAAAAAGGATCTGAAGTTAACGTCACTGTAAAAAGACCAAATACCAAAGACCCGATCAACTATACCATTATCCGTGACGACATCCCCATTACCACCGTTGATGCCTCTTATATGCTTGATGAACAAACCGGTTATATCAAAATAAACCGGTTTGCAGCAACTACACATGATGAATTCATGCAAGCCTCTAATAAGCTCAAGGAAGAAGGTATGGAACGACTTGTGTTGGATCTGCGTGGAAATCCCGGAGGGTATCTGAGTCAGGCCATTGCAATTACCGAAGAATTTTTCCCACGAGGTACCGCACTGGTTTCAACAAAAAGTAAACACAGCCGCTTTAATGGTGAATATTTCTCCCGAAAAGACGGCGATTATAAAGATAAACCTGTTATCGTTTTAGTTGATGAAGGAGCTGCATCAGCTAGCGAAATCGTTAGCGGTGCTATTCAGGATCATGATCGGGGACTTATTGTTGGTAAGCGAACATTTGGCAAAGGCCTTGTTCAGCAACAATATGAATTGGTTGATAAAAGTAGTGTTCGGGTTACCATCTCCCGTTATTACACCCCTTCCGGACGTATGATTCAAAAGCCATTTGTTCAAAGCGGTGAAGAATACGCTTATGAGATCTATCGCAGAGACGATGCCATGGGTGACGCTTCCGAATTTGTAGAGGGCATCCCTGATTCCTTGAAGTATACCACAGATGCAGGGCGTACTGTTTATGGAGGTGGCGGAATTGTACCAGATTATATAGTACCAAGTGATACTTCAACCTCTGCTTATGTATTCAATTATGCCATTAGGGAACGTGCTTCATTCGATTATGTGCGGTCATTTTTAGATGAAAATGATGCTGATTTCAGAAGTGAATGGGAGAGTGATTTCCAGAATTTCCGAGAGAATTTTGAATGGAAAGAAAACCATGTTGATGGACTTAAATCCCTGCTTTTAGATCGAGGAATGGTAATCTCAGATACTGTTAAATCGCCTAATTTCAGGCGAGACTCTCTATTTGTTCCGACCGGACACTTTGAAGAAGTTTCTTGGCTTCTTGAAGGCAGGATGAAAGCAGAATTAGCCCGACAGATATGGG
>Ga0136596_1000271_pt1 | contig 26650 bp, 26 predicted proteins | sample AntRauTorcE11897_FD_101387 | JGI IMG/M metagenome (GOLD analysis project Ga0136596, IMG submission 101387) | Saline lake microbial communities from Rauer Islands, Antarctica - Metagenome Torckler E11 #897 | ecosystem: Environmental > Aquatic > Non-marine Saline and Alkaline > Saline | place... | reverse complement strand
CTGTGGCGGCGAAGCCGATGCCTACGAGCGGGCGCGCCCGATCCTCGAGAACATGGGTAAAAATATCTTCCATGCCGGCCCCAGCGGCGCCGGGCAAATGGCCAAAATCTGCAACAACATGCTACTGGCCATCCAGATGGCGGGTACCAGTGAAGCACTGGCACTGGGCGTGAAAAACGGCCTGGACCCCGCCGTGCTGTCTGAAATCATGAAGCAGAGTTCCGGCGGCAACTGGGCCCTGAACGGTTACAACCCCTGGCCGGGTGTGATGGAAGGGGTGCCTGCATCCCGCGACTATGCCGGAGGCTTTCTGGTCAACCTGATGACCAAGGATCTGGGGTTGGCCATGGACAATGCCACCGCCAATCATTCGCCAGTGCCCATGGGCGCGCTTGCCCGTAACCTCTACGAATTGCACGCGGGGCAGGGCAATGGTCAGCTGGACTTCTCCAGCATTCAGCGGTTTTACCGGCCAAACGAAGATTAGCTGGGTCGGGGTCGGGGTCGGGGCCGGAGAGTAGCGAGAAAATCAATCATGACGGGTCTTGTTCCGGAACCCCTGCCATGCCTGAGCGGACCATCGTTCGAATGTCTGCAATGGAATAACCGCATTCTGACAGCAGCGCACTGGTGTCCTCCCCCAGGGCCGGTGCACCATGCCAGGGTTGCGCCGGCGCGGCAGAGAATCGGGCCGGAGCACGGGCCTGGCGGATCTGGCCGGCCTGTGGGTGGTCATAGTTCACCAGCAATTCATTGGCTTGCACCTGTGGGTGGTCCAACATCTGCGTGCGGGTCAATACGGGGGCACAGGGCACCTGCTCTTCGTCCAGTCGCGCTAGCCAGTGTTCTGCTGAGTCTGTCTTGATGACGGACTGAATCAGATCCAGCCGGGCGTCGATGTTTTTCTGCCGGCGCTCTGCGGTCACGAATCTCCGATCTTTAGCCCACTCGGGCCGGTCCAACGCACGAATCAACGCCTGCCATTCGCGGTCACTCTGCACCGCTATCGTGATGTAGCCGGTGGTGGTTTCGTAGATCAGATCCTGAAAGCTGGCGGCGCCCTGCTGTTGTGACTCGCCATTCACAAAGGTCTGGCTGCCCATGTCCGAGCTCCACAGAAACGCGATGATGGTGTCCAGCATGGACAGCCGCACATGCTGGCTTTCGCCGGTGCGTTCGCGGGCAAACAGGGCCGCAGTGATAGCCTGGGCAGCAGTGACGCCGGTGAGCTTGTCCGGCAGGATGGTTCTGACCAGTTGCGGGCGGCATTCGTCTGCGCCGGCCTGCACCGTGGCCAGCCCCGACAGACCCTGAACCAAAGGATCGTACACCGGGCGCTGGGCGTAGGGTCCGGTGTCACCGAAACCGCTGATAGAAACCATAATCAGGTTCGGGGCGACTTTGCGCAGTTCGTCCTCACCCAGCCCCATCCGCTCGATCACGCCGGGGCGGAAATTCTGGACAAACACATCGGCGGTGGCCACCAGCTTTAACAGGGCTTCACGTCCCTCTGGCTCTTTCAGGTTGAGCGCCACCGATTTCTTGTTGCGGTTGTTGTTGAGAAAAGACGCCGAGACATTGCCCTGGCGGTTGGCGGCGGAGCGGGTGAAATCGCCGCCAGACGGATTCTCTACCTTGATTACCTCGGCACCTTGATCGGCCAGCATCATGGTGGCCAGAGGGCCGGAGATCATGGCAGTCAGGTCGATAATCCGGATGCCGTCGAGTGGGCCGGTCATAGGGGTGCTCCTGTCATTAGCTCAGTCAAACGCTGGAATTATCTGTCAGCATAGTCGATTGAAAATTCCGTTGTAGGTCTTCAATCGTCGAATGGCCCATGTCATTGTCTGGCGTCGTTCCGTGGGTCATCGGTATACTCTCGGTCTGATTTATCGACTCATTTCCTTGCAGCGGCGGTCATCATGTCCCTATTTCCAACAGACGACGGCGAGAGCAGCCTCTTTACGTCCCGTGCCGATCCGCATAGCCCCTTCGGAACCTATGCCCACTACAGTTTCGAGTTGGAAGGCAAAGAGTGGCCATCGGTAGAGCACTACTTCCAGGGCATGAAATTTACCGATGACGCCCGGCAGGAACAGGTGCGAAACGCCAAGTCGCCGACTGAGGCTCGCAAACTGGGCCGCAAGCGCCATAAGAGTTTTCGCAGTGACTGGAAACAGGTTCGCGATACGGTAATGACCCGCGGCCTCTACACGCGCAGCCGCACTCACCCGGAGCTGGCGGAGGCGCTGCTGGAAACCGGCGATCAGCCGATTTGGAAAACAGCAACTTTGATTATTACTGGGGTTGTGGTCGAGACCGTCGGGGCGACAACAAGTACGGCAAGGTGCTGATGAACGTGCGGGCTAAGTTGCGGGAGGAGCAGTAGCTTCATAAATAGTTCTGATCTAACTGGGCACTCACCCCAACCATACTCTTTGCGCAAGCTTCTTTAGTTTTCTCTATTCAGTCTGCCTGCATTCAGCTTTTTTTACTCAAACGATTCGGCTAAACGGACACGGTTTCGTCCGTCAGCTTTGGCTCGGTATAGCGCCTGGTCAGCGAGTTTAATGAGTTCCTGGCTGTCTTCCAGTTGCCCGGGAGCAGCACCGTGCACCCCGATACTCACCGTGACCCTTTTCGCTACACCAGAGGCAGGATGCTCTATATCAAGCTCGGCAATGCTGTCGCATATATTTTCTGCGATTTTAACACCTTCACTCCCCGCGGTATTGGGTAAAATAATGGCAAACTCCTCTCCACCGTAGCGAGCAATAACTTCGCCTGCTCTTCTGGCATAGTGAGTCAGCGTCGAGGCAATCAAACGGAGGCATTCATCTCCGGCGGGGTGTCCCAGGCTGTCGTTAAATGTTTTAAAAAAATCGACATCGATCATCAGCAAGGTAAGCTGCGTATCCGAGCGCTTTGCACGTGACCACTCGCGGCTGAGTGCTTCATCAAAACCACGGCGATTGGTGATAGACGTTAAGGCATCCGTTGTAGAGAGTTGATACAGTTCTTTGGCGAGTGTTTCGGTTTTCGCTTTGGACTTTTCCAGTTCCAGCCTGTTGATAATGCTTTCTTGTAATACACTGTTAATGCTTAGCACCTGACGTAATGTAATGATGAAGAAAAGTACTAATAAAAGGCCGATCCCCTGAGTTTCCATTTGATCGTTGAATAGTAATACAACGCTTAAAGGGAGCAATATTGGGCCAGAAAAGCAAATATAAGAATATATTGAGGAAGACGTGGAGGCGACTGCTCCTGAAACCAGTCCTGCCGCAGTAATGACAATTATCGAAAAGCCTATACCACTGAAGTTAATCACCATGCTTACGTGCAAGGACCATACGAACCAGGCAAGTCCTAATAGTAGAGAGCTCACAGCAAAAAGCCCCCACCAATAGCCAGGGCTCAAACGCTGTTGGTGACGCTGATATTGGGCTTTCATTAACCACCGGACTAGCCCGATTAACAGCAAGAATACCGCCCAGGCAAAAATGAACGTATGGTTAATTTGCTGCCAGAATAGCCCGATATTTATCGAGCCAACGAGAAAGTGCCCTGATATCACGGTTGAGGTTTGTTTTACGAAACTGTCTAACAGGTGATAATTGAGTTTGTCCTGGAAAACGTCGTCATTCATAGTTGGCTATGGCCCCGAAGAAAGCACGTACCGCCAAAACCTATAGGTAGTGGTCAAAAAGGATCACGTAAATTTGACCGCTTCGTGATTCCGCTTTTTTTTGTAAATTAATAGCAAAACTACTCAAGAAATCAGAGCCTTGCAACGACGTTTGTGTAGGTTTTTGTGGCCAGGGCCAGCACCGGCCAAAAAATGTGGCTTGAACTCATCTGCGATGGCTCGTTATGTGAGTGAATTCGGGGGGCTCGACCCCGGATCGGGCTTTTTGGTGGAATAATCGGTGTCGGCAAAAATCTCTGACAGGATCGATTGTTCAATATAACTGCGCTGTCCGGATTTGGTAGGAAGCCTGACGGTGAGGTGCATTTCTTCGGCGTCCGTCGCCTGAAGGGTCACCCGTGGGTCAACGGAGGGCACTTCCAGACCCCGCGATACGCCAAACTTGTTCATATGCTTTCGCACCGACTCCAGATAGGGCTCGCAATGACGGTTGGCGGCAGCCAGCAGTGCTTTCTGGGCGGCATGCCAGTCGTCCTCGCGCCTGAAGGGCACGGTGAAAACATGGAAATCCCAGTGGTCGGTAAAACTCTCGTTGATGACCGGCTCGGACACGAACAGTGCGTTGGGTATCACGATCATCCGCCCGGTACGCTGGTGGCCGGTCTTGCCGGGGCCCACCTCAAGGATCGTGGTTGCCAGCAGAGTCTGGTCTATAACGTCACCCCGGAAATCCTTGACTTGAATGCGATCGCCCAGATTGAAGGAGCCGGCACCGCTTTTTAAGATCGCGCCGGAAACACAAAGGATCAGCTCTTTGGTGGCGACCACAAAAGCAACGGCGATCGCGACAATGGACAGCGCCAGAGACCGGATCTGGTCACCCCAGATTAACGCCAGGCCCAGCACGCCCAGCAGCAGGAAGCCATTGCGGAAGTTCACCAGCAAGCGACCCCGCAACTCCGACGACGTTACGCTGCGGCGAATAAAGCGGGCGGTCAGCGTCCTCAGGATGACGATGGCCAGCATCAGCAACACGGTGCTGATCAGTAGCCGCCAAATGGAGTCCGGCAACGAGAAATTCTGAGGCATCACAGCCAGACTTTCGAGCATGTTTCAGTCCCATGACAGGTAAATCAAAAGCAGCATTGTCGGGGGAAAGCGAGAAGGTAACAAGCCGAAATTCACTCCGCGCACTGTCTCCCTGCTATAGTCAGACCTCCCACAATAATACCGGAGCGCGACATGACGCAGAGTATGGAGCTGACTGATCGAATTGAGCATATCCGCGAACTTACACCTCTGGATGCCGCCGAAGCGCTGGTCGGGCTGCCGGCGGACGATATCCAGTTCATTCTCTCGCGATTGCCCGCGGAACAGGCGTTGATCATAGCCTCTCACCTGGGCGAGGCAGCGGCGCCGAACGACGCGGCCACCAACGCGGTGCTCTCCGGCATGGAAGCAACCATCGGTGAACTGATGACACCGGTGACAGCGACCTTACCAGACAATTATACCGTCGCCGAGGCGCTGACCTTCATGGTAAAGAGCGCCGACGTTTCCGAGATCAGTTATATCTTTGTGACTAACAATGACTGCCTGGTGGGCGTGGTGGGCATGCGCGACCTGATTCTCGCCAAGCCCTCGGAAGCCCTGTCCGGCATCATGGTGCGCGAGCCCTTTGCGTTTGAACAAGACACACAGGTTAAAGAAGCGGTTAGCGAGGTGCTTTACCGGCACTACCGGATGTACCCGGTGGTGGACGAGCAGCAACACGTCGTGGGTGAGGTCCGTGGTTGGAAACTTTACGAACGCATCGCCTCGGAACTGAGCGCCCAGGCCGGCGCCCAGTATGGTGTGTCGAAAGAAGAGCAGATTAACACACCGGTGCTGGCCGCCTTCCGCATGCGCCACCCCTGGCTGCAGGTGAATCTGATCACCGCTTTCGCCGCCGCCTTTGTGGTGGGCATGTTCGAGAGCACCATCGCCCAGATCGTCGCCCTGGCGGCCTTCCTGCCCGTACTGGCCGGGCAGAGCGGCAATACTGGCTGTCAGGCGCTGGCGATTACTCTGCGTGGTATCACCCTGGGGCAAATAAAGGATTACCCGATCAGCAAGTTGCTGCGCAAGGAAATCCTGCTGGGCGCGCTCAATGGCGCTGCCGTGGGCGTCATCGCCGGCGTCGCCATGTACGCTTACGCCGTGTCCACTGATTCCGCCAACCCGGCCATGCTAGGCCTTGTCATCTTCATTGCCATGGTCGGCGCCTGCATGGGCAGCGGCATCTTCGGGGTTGCAGTGCCGTTGATACTCAAACGCTTCGGCGCCGACCCGGCCACTGCTAGCAGCATCTTCTTGACGACCTTCACCGACATCATCGGCATGGGCCTGATGCTGTTTCTGGCCACCTCATTGGTGCTCTAGATAGGTTGTTTCGTAAATAGATCTGTCCCGGTTATTTTCGGTTATTTGCGAACAAAGGAGCCTCTGTGTCTACCAGCGTCCAAATGAGCGACATTCATCTGACCTATCCAACCGAGTCAGGGTCCGTCGCGGTGCTCAACAACGCGTCACTCAAAGTTCCACCCGGTGAAACACTGGCTATCACTGGCCCATCCGGAAGCGGCAAGACCTCCCTGCTTCTTTTGCTCTCGGGTCTCGAGCGCCCAAACAAGGGCGAGATCCTGATTGGTAGCCAGCGCCTTGGCGACATGGATTCGAATGCGCTGGCTGACTGGCGCAGCAAGCACCTCGGCATTATTTTTCAGTCGTTTCATTTGCTGCCCGGCCTCAGCGCGCTGGGTAACGTCAGCCTGCCCCTTGAAATTGCCGGACAGGCGAACGCCCGCGAACGCGCCCTTGCCATGCTGGAGGCGGTCGGGCTGAGCCATCGGTTGCAGCATTATCCCGGGCAGCTCTCCGGTGGTGAGCAGCAGCGTGTGGCGATCGCCAGGGCACTGGTGCATCAGCCGAGCCTGCTGCTGGGCGATGAGCCGACCGGCAACCTGGACCAGGAAACCGGCGAGAAGGTGCTTTCGCTGCTTTTTGACCTTCATAAGCAAAGCAAATCCACGCTGGTGCTGGTGACTCACGACGAGCGTGTTGCACAGCGCTGTCAGCACCGGGTCCGGATGGACGGTGGTCGCCTCTATGAAGTCTGAAACGTCCGCCAGGCCGCTCTGGATGCTGAGTTTCGCGATCTCCGATTTACGCTCACGCATCTCCGCGCTTAAGATCTTTCTGGCTTGCCTGATACTGGGCGTCACCCTTGTGGCGGCCACCGCCAGTCTCTACCGGGTCATCGAGCAGAGTCTGCTGGCTGATACCCGCGCGCTGCTGGGTGGCGACGTCGAGCTGGATGCCAGTGAGCCGCTGCCGGATGAAGTGCTTGCATGGGTTCGTGGGACTGGCCGCCTCTCGCTGGTTCGGGAACTCGATACCATGGTCAGTAGTGCGAGTGAAGCCGGTGATGATAGCGGCGCAAGCTTCGTCAGAGCCGAGATACTGATCCCTGATGCTGCCTATCCGCTTTACGGGGAGCTGAAACTGAGCCCGGATCAATCACTCGCGGAGCTCACGGCACGGAAAGATGAACTTTGGGGGGCCATCATTGACCCCTTGCTGGCTGAACGTCTGGGTCAGTCCATTGGCGATCAGATCCAGATTGGCGCAGCGACCTTTCGCATCAGTGGCCTCATTCAGGCGCAGCCGGATCGCAGCCTGAATGCCAACTGGCGTGGCTTGCCGATCATGATTTCCGAAGCGGCGGTGGAGGCAACCGGGCTGATCCGGCCCGGTAGCCGCGTCGACTACGAGTACCGGGTGCAAACCGACCGCGATCTGGACGTCTGGCTGGATGAATTCGAGCAGGCTTTCCCCGATACCCGCTGGGATACCACCACCTTTGCAGAGCGCAGCGAACGCCTGTCCGAGCGGCTTGACCAGGTTGCAACCGCGCTCATTCTGATCGCTTTCACCACGCTGTTCATTGGCGGACTGGGTGTTGCTAACAGCATACATGCCTATCTGGATGAAAAGCTTGGCACCATTGCCACGCTGCAGACGCTGGGCTTACGGCGCAGGCCCCTGGTGGGCATTTACCTCCTACAAATCGGCATACTGGGCAGCCTTGCCGGCCTCATCGGTGGTGGCATCGGATTGGGAATGTCTGCCGTGGCCATTGGTCTGGCCGGCGATGCCTTTGCGCTGTCCGGATCTGGCGATGCTGGCCAGTGGATAGCTCTTTGGGTCGCACCATTACTCCTGAGCTGGCTGTTTGCGGTGCTGACCGCTTATGTTTTCGCACTACCAGCTCTGGCCAGAGCGCTGGCTGCTTCACCGGCAGGGCTGTTTAGAGGTCAGGTTAAAGCGGCCAGTCATGAGCCTTGCAGCTGGCGGATCGCCAGCTATTTGTTGCTGGCGGTCTACATCGGGGCCACTCTGTTCTGGTTGCCCTCGCCACAACTCGGGTTCCTGTTTCTGTTGGCTGTCGTCGTGCTCTGGGGCTTGCTGGAAGGTCTGATCAGGGGCTTGCAACGTGCTGCCAGAGCACTGGAGAACGGTGGCTTCGCCGATCGGAATTTTGCCCGGCGGCTGGCGCTGGCCAATCTGCACAGACCAGATTCGCCGTTGCGGGCAACGCTGCTCTCGCTGGGTACGGCGCTGACACTTGTAGTGGCTTGCACCCTACTGGTAAGCACCCTCCTGCGAGCGCTGGAAACCACGATACCGGCCGAAGCACCCGCCCTGATTCTGTATGAGGTCTTTCCTGATCAGATCGAACCGCTCGAGTCTGGCCTTATGTCGCTCGATCCTGCCAGCCGGACCGAACTCCTGCCATTGGTTCGTGGCCGTCTGGCTGCCATCAACGACGAGCCGATAGCGGATGTTCTGGCGGACAATTCGCAAGCCAGACGGGAAGCTATGGGTGATGAATACAAGCTCAGCTATCTGTCAGGAAACCCGGAAGATCTTGAGCTGGCCAAAGGCAGCTGGTGGTCGTCTCCGGCGCCGGCAGGACAGCCCGCCTTCATGGCCATGGAGGACAGGGAAGCCAACCAGCTCGGATTGACTGTCGGCGACCGGGTAGAGTTTCTGGCCGCAGGCCAGCCAATTGCCGCTGAAATCAGAGCCATCTACCGGCAGAAAGGCCTTCAGACCCGGTTCTGGTTCGAGGGCGTTCTGCAGGATGGCGCGCTGGACGAGTTGATTGGGCGTTACGTCGGCGTTGTTTACCAGAGTGACCCGGCCGCACAAAGATCACAGCAGTGGCTGGCCAGAAACCTTCCGAATGTGATTACGCTACGCACCGCCGACTGGCTGGAGACAGCAGGTGACCTGCTCAACAAGGCGGCGGCCGGTCTTGCCGCCGTTGCCCTGGTCAGCCTCACCGCAAGCCTTCTGGTACTGTCCAGCGTGGTCAGTGTCAGCCGCAGGCGACAACTCTACGAGGCCAACCTGCTGCACTGCCTCGGCGCCAGGCACCAGGCAATCCGGCTATCCATGCTGCTCGAAACAGGGTTACTTACGTTGCTCTCGACGGTGTTCGCGACAGTACTCGGGGCGTTGATCGCCCTGCCATTGGCGGGCATGCTGCTGAAACTGCCGGCGGGAGATCTGTGGTGGATTGGCGCATTGGTTGCCGGTGCGGTGAGCGCACTTGCCCTGCTGGGCGGCCTGCTGCCAACACTGCGGGCGATGCGGCTGAACCCGGCGCTGTTGCTGCGCGAGGGTTGATTGGATAGACGTCGTCGGCCCGAAGGCGATCCTTCTGACTACGCGGCAGGCCGGGGCATTTGGCCGGAAACCATGAAAGCGTTAGCAGGAAATGCCACCGCCGTAGATGATCCGTCAGGCTCGGTAACCACAATAGAGACCTTTTCCTTTGTGGCAACAGCGATCATCTGTCGAGGGTTCGAAGGGCTGGACTCTTGAAAAGCTCGAGGCGTGAACAACGCCCAGTTGATACCCGCGCAGTCTGCATTCAAGTCCCGAAGGCCATCAACTGTCGAGTGATAATCCGGGCTTCGTATTCCAACCTGGACAGCGCGAGCTGAGATAAACTGGAACGCTTCAATGCCGACTGAACGCATGTCGCTACCGAGACGCTGTGTGAAACGGTAGTCGACCGGATCCGTCAGCATCGCTCTGACGTCCTGCCAATCTTGCGATTGTAGTTTTAGCCCCTTGTCGGTCTGCACGGCAACTTCAAAGAGAGTGTGCTGAGACTTTACCGGCCTGGGAAATGGTTTCTGCGTGTGATGGATAAAAACGAAACGGTAAAACGCGGTTTCTGCCAGCGCTGTCTCGGTTTTTGCAGCGCCATAAAATAAGCTCTTCTCAAAGGTTTGCCCAAATCGAGAGCCATAATGCAGGGGTGGATACCGAAACGGTGTTTTCAGCAGGTAGTGAAGATGATCTACAGGATCAGTGTAGGGGGGCTTGTTGCCTTCCAGCAACTCCTCCAAACGAGACTGCTCATCGGACGTATCTACAATGTCAGTGGTCGCCACGTGCTCCTGAGATTCAGCAACCCGAAACATTCGGCCGCTCACCGGCTCAACAGATGCCCGGATACGATCCAGATAGCTCAAACCTTACCTCGAATCGCATCAAGGTACATCACCACGCGAGCCAAGCCTTCGCAGGTTTCCATCATCTTTCCGGGAGGACGCCCGAAATACTGGTTTTCAGTCTTGATCCAGTGCTTCATGTTCTCATGGTCACCACCGACAACGGCATACAGTCCCCGGTATACCCGAACGAACATCAGAGCAAGCTCGCCGGCTTTCGTGCCAGGATCAATACCATCTCTCGCAATACCGGTACGCTCGCGCCCTACGATTTTTGCTGCATCGGTTTTGCTGATGCCAAGAGCCTCGGCGGCATTGTATAGCGCCTTGCCGAGAACTTTCCGATCATCTACCCCCTTATCTGTCTGCGCTGCTTTAACCATTATATTTCTCCTATTGTAGCGCTAAGATAATTTTAGGGAATATTCATCGAAAATCAATCAATCAGGGATATTTCATCATTTTTGGGCTACGGACTGTCTGTCGTTGTAGTCAAAAATAGATGTGCCCAGGTTTTACCGGTCAGGGCAGTGCGACCAGAATCTGGAAGCACATGACAAACAGGCAGACAATGCCTGCGGCATAAGCCACCGTCCGCCACGGCTGAATTCCCGCCAGATAAAACACCGTATGCAGGTAGCGTGCACCTGTGAAGGTTAAAAACAGCCACGCTGCCGAACCGGGTGATGCCTCAACCAGGATATAGGCGACACCGAGGGCAAGAAAAATGGGAATGTTTTCGAGGTCGTTCAACCATGCTTTGGCAGCCCGTTGGACCTGAGGGAGCTCTTCGTCGGAGGGCTTTTTGCCGACAAACGCGGCATCTTCAGGCGTCTTAAACGTCGATTTTCCGATACGCTGAAAACCCTGATAGGCCGAAACCGCGAACATTTTCAGGAACAATAGAGTTGACGCTATTGCGTACCAGTAAACTGCTTCACCCATGAAGATCTCCCCGCTGTTGATCGGTTAACGTCTGTAAAACCTTATTCAAACCGCACCACTGGTCTAAAGATCAGCTGGTGTTCTTTGGTGCCATTCTGAATGAAACGTTTGACGCCGTCACCGAAACAACGGGTGGCATTAATAAAGAATTGTGAGCACGGGGCCCAGATCTACCGGGTGAATCGTGAGCTGATGGACAGTTGTGATGGGATTATTGCGAATCACACACCGTTTCGTGGCGTTAGTGGAGATCCAACCCTGCGCTGCATGCCCATCATCGCGAGACGCGTTTTTTATGAGGCTATCATAAACCCGATTCTTGCGCCCAATAACCGGGACAAGGTCATCTACTGTCAGGCCCTGTTGCTCCATCCGAAATTTAATGGCCTCCACCGGGTCAGGAAAGTCCACTGGGTAGTGTCTCCGTTCATACGCTTCTACAAGCGTGACGAGAACATCCAGCCGGTCACCTTCCGGAGTGTCCGCTTCCGCAGCCATTCCCGGTGAAACGCCCTGTGCGGACCCGCCGGTCCGACGCATCGGTGCAGGGTGTTGTGGGGGTTGAGGGCCAGATACCCTCGGCTACCCGATTAGAGCCGCTGCGCCCAGTAGCTCGGTCGCCTGCGGTTATGGGCAATGGCAAGGATGTGAATATGGTCTTTAGTTTCCCGAAAAATAATGCTGTACGGGAACCCGTCAATGGCTGCACGCCGGATTTTAGGAGCAGAAAAAACTTTGAATCTCTTCGGTGTTTCGCACACCTGACGAATAGCGGAGCGAAAAGCGGAATGGTAGCGGTGTCCGAGCCCCGGTGCCCGAGCTGCATAATAAGCAACCTGCTCTTCATGCTCGAATGCCGCTTCTGGATGGAGCTGATAATTCACTTCAAATGAGCTTGGACTCGGCGTTCAAGCTCTTCGGGGGCAACAAGCTCAACCGCACCTTCATCGATTTCACGGGCCCGACGCTGTGCTTCACGCAACCAAAGAACTTCAGCGTCTTTCTCCGAGAGTTCATCCAGGCTCTCCAGCAGACGCTCGGCCAGCTTGGCTCGTTCGTCAACGGGCAAGTGCAGTGCTTCGGATTCAATTTTGTTTGGTTTCATGGCGTAATCGTAGCACTATATTGATTGAGGCTCTAACGCGAAACTAATCGGTAATCGGCTATCTTACTCTGAACGTTTTCGGGAAACGCCCTGTGCGGACCCGCGGGTCCGACGCAAGATTGCCTCTGCACACGGCCCCTTCTCCTCTGCAGCCTCGCGCTTTATCTCCCTCGCGATTGATTCCCGCCATTGCGACTCAAGTCGCGCCCGCAGATGGTCGTAATCCGCGATGGCCGTAATATCGCGCGCGGTCGAGGTAGCGAGGTCGGTTCGAATGAAGCCAGGTTCAATCAAATGGACACGCACCCCGAAGCCAGATACCTCGTATTGGAGGCTCTCGAGGAAGCCGCGCACTGCGTACTTGCTCGGACGACAGCTCCTCGGAGCGCGCGTTGACGTTGCCCCCCGCGTTACAGACGATCGCCTCCAGTCCGTCCACGCCGGCTGCCTCCTTATCCGGCAGCTCTCGAGAACAAGCCAAGCTTAATCGGTCGTGCCAATATCGTTTTTCGGCACCTAGACTATATAAACGTAGTTGCATAATAAAAGAGCGGTAGTCAACCGGCAAAAATCTTCCCTGATTCAGGTATCGCCGGGATCATTGATCACTTCTTTCAATGCATCAGACCATTCCAGCCAGGATCGATTGACGTCTATATCTCTTATCAAGGCCAGGTGTTGCAGCCGAAAATGGCGCGGCAGTCGGTTCGGCTCAGCAAAATATTTGCTTTCAATGGCCAGATATCGATCAAGCTGTTTCTGCCAATGCTCGCGATGCGCTGCTAATTCCTCGAGGAGCTTCGCATCCTCCCAGAACTCACCGGAAAACATCTTGAGTAAGAGTGGATCACGGACCTTGGGTCGCTCAGAGGGCGTGTTAACCCAATTGGCGAGATCTGTGCGCCCGCGCTCCGTGATGGAGTAGACCTTACGATCAGGCTTGTCTGACTGCGGAACGGTCTCAACGGTTAAACGACCAATCCTCTTTCAACGTTTCCCGATACCAGGCCATTCCGGGCTCTATGGAATCAGCATAGGCAGGAGAGCTTGCCCAAAAGGCCTTAAGGTTGATAGAGCGATGATGCGCATAAGCACATCCTAGTCCCGTAGTGGGACTGGCACAACAGGTGCCACGAATGCCCGGCTTTTGGCATCTAACACAATTTAATAGCAATCAGAATGATCAGATAAATTGGCTACTTCATTATTCTGCGTTTTTTGTAAGTTAATAATAAAAGTGTCTATAAATCATTTATTTGAAAATATTTTTGAGCAGGAATCCACAATATCACTGCGCGATAGGGGTGTTCAGTGTCTACTCAGCGCCTGGCCATCGGTGTCGTCAAAAATAGATCTGTCCCGGTTATTTCGGTTATTTGATATCATTGAAGTAGGCAGGATTGTAAGAGGAAGTCGACTTTTTAAGGAGAGATAAACATGGCGTTGCTGCTCATCGGACTGGTTCTTTTTTTTGGCATTCACTCGCTGTCCATGATTTCACCCGGCACCCGGGAGCGCCTGGTGTTAAAGCTGGGGGAGGGCCCGTACAAGGGGCTGTATAGTCTTATTGCGTTAGCCGGGTTAGTACTGCTGATCTATGGTTACGGTGACACACGGATAGATCCCACGGTGCTTTACACACCGCCGTCCTGGTTACGTCATATCAACATGCTGTTGGTGCTGATCGCGTTTATCGCGTTTGTCGCCACCTATCTGCCGGGACGAATCAACGGCACCTTGAAACACCCCATGCTGGTAGCGGTAAAAGCCTGGGCTCTGGGGCACTTGCTGGTGAACGGAACCCTGGCGGATGTGCTGCTTTTCGGCACCTTCCTGATCTGGGCGGTGGCGGACAGAATATCGCTCAAACGCCGTCAACCCCGTCCCATACCCATGGTGCCAGCTACCCGCTTTAATGATGTACTCGTTATTGTGGCAGGGCTCGGATTCTATGTCGTTTTTGCGGTTTGGCTGCATCCGGCGCTCATTGGCGTGAGAGTGATAGGCTGATTATCGGGCGAACGTAAAGCTGCCAGACCTTGGCGCTCAGGGAACCTCTGTCACTCTCGGCGGGGCAACATTAACGGCTGGGAATACCATCTTTGTCGGTAGCGGTTGGTCCACGCTCTTGCCGGGCGGCAACGCCATTGACGTCAGCGGCCCGGAGAATCTGGGCATAGCAGTGGATACCGGTGCCTCCACTGCTTTCGGTTTCTATTTTCATGAGCCCAGCGACAGCACCGCGATGCTGGACGGCTGCAACGCAGCCTGTGTCGACTCGGTCTTCAATATTAGCTTTTCGCTGGGCGGTAGTGTCGTTGACGATCTTGACTTCGCCTCACCCAAAGATCAGCTGGTGTTCTTTGGTGCCATTCTGAATGAAACGTTTGACGCCGTCACCGTCACCGAAACAACGGGTGGCATTGATAACGAATTTTTCGGGGAAATGTTCGTTGCACAGGTGCCGGAACCGGGTTCTGTTTTCTTGTTGCTCACTGGTCTTGTCGGGCTCACCGTTGCCCGCAGAAAACGCCTTCATTGAAAAAACCTCGGTCATGGCCTTACATCCCAGTTTGGCCCTGACCGGTTTTTCCCAAGGCCGGAGCCACCCATTGCCTGGCCGACTTTGGAGCCGTTGTTGCGTTGGAGCTGGTGGCTGACCCACTCGCCGGTGGCCACCAGTGTGTTGAGGTCGACACCGGTTTCTATGCCAAGCCCGGTCAGTAAATACAGCACATCTTCCGTCGCCACATTGCCAGACGCGCCTTTGGCGAACGGGCAACCACCGAGCCCTGCAACGGAGGCGTCGATGACGGAAACGCCTTCTTCCAGCACGGCGTACAGATTGGCCAGCGCCTGGCCGTAGGTGTCGTGGAAGTGGGCGGCCAGTCTTTCAATGGGTATCTGAGCGGCGACGGCTTCGAGCATGCGTTTGGCTTTCAATGGGGTGCCCACGCCGATGGTGTCGCCCAGTGAGATTTCATAGCAGCCCATATCGAACAGGGCCTTGGCGACCTGCGCCACCTGTTCGGGTGGAATGTGGCCTTCGTAGGGGCAGCCCAGAACCGTTGAGACGTAGCCGCGAACGGGTATCTGGTGCTTGTTTGCCGCTTCCATCACGGGCTGGAAGCGTTCCAGGCTTTGTGCAATCGAGCAGTTGATGTTTTTCTGACTGAAGCTTTCGGAAGCGGCACCAAAAACAGCCACTTCACTGACCCCTGCGGCCAGGGCGTTTTCAAAGCCCCGGAGGTTAGGCGTGAGTGCAGTGTAACGAACACCGGGGCGCCGGTTGATGCTGGCCATGACGTCGGCGGCGTCCCCCATTTGTGGTACCCATTTTGGCGACACAAAGCTGGCGGATTCAATGTGTGTCAGGCCACAGGCGGCCAGTCGGTCAATCAATTCGGCCTTGATCTGAGTCGCAATCACCGGCCCCGGCTCGTTTTGCAGGCCGTCTCGCGGGCTCATTTCCACCAGCCGGACATGGGCAGGAAACGTCATGCTTCAGGCTCTCCTTTTTTCACATCGCTAGTCACGTCGCTAGTCACGTCGGCGGTTACATCGATGGCGATGAGTTCGGCGCCTTCGGCCACCTGATCGCCTTCGGCGTAAAACACCTCGCTGACAATCCCATTGGCGGGCGCTTTGATGGCGTGTTCCATCTTCATGGCTTCCATGATCATTAAGGTCTGGCCCGCGGTCACGGTGGTGCCTTTCTTTGCCTGTACGGCGATAACGGCCCCGTTCATGGGGGCTGCCAGGCTGCCTTCGTGCGCAATGTCTTCCGTGGTAAAGGTTTCCCGATACAGGGCGCAGCGGAAGGTGTCACCCCGATGGAACAGGGTCAACTGATGCTCGTGCAGGTCGCCGTAACAGCTCAGACGATGGCCGTTGATCACCGCATTTAACTTATCGTCCATCAGTGCTGCCGTAACCTGGTACCGACCCTGATCCGTGGTGATCTCATAACCGTCGGCCTGGATTTGCACCTGCAGCGTGTGGACCTGTGCGCCGACCTTGAGTTGCAGAGGTTCGGCATAGGTGGCGTTCAGGCGCCAGTTGGCGAACTGGTTGCTGGCGAAGGGCGACCATGGGTCGGACCCGTCTGCGTGAGTATCGGTCAGCGTTTTGCGGTGGGCCATCACGAACGCGGCGGCCAGCACCCGTGATTGATCGGCATCCCGTGCGGTCTGGTTGAGCAGCAGATCCTGGTGCTCGTCGATAAAACCGGTGGTCAGCTCGGCGTTTCGAAACGGGTGCGAGTTGGTCAGGGCATGAAGAAACGACAGGTTGTTTTTAACGCCTGCGATGCGATAGCTTTCAAGGGCTGACACCATCCGGTTGATGGCCTGGGAACGGGTATCGTCCCAGACAATCAGTTTGGCAATCATCGGGTCGTAGTGAACGCTGATGTCGTCGCCTTCCCGCACGCCGGTATCAACTCGTACATGCTCGCTCTCTGTTGGGGTTCGCAGGTAGCGAAGGTGGCCGGTGGCGGGCAGGAAATCGTGGTCCGGGTCTTCGGCATACACCCGCACTTCCAGCGCATGTCCCTGGGTTCTCACATCGCCCTGGGTGAGGGGTAGCGGCTCACCCAGGGCTACCCGTAGCTGCCATTCCACCAGATCCTGCCCGGTGATCATTTCGGTGACCGGATGTTCCACCTGCAGGCGGGTGTTCATTTCCATGAAGAAGAAGGACCCGTCCACGTCATACAGGAATTCAACGGTACCGGCGCCCACATAGTCGATGGCTTGCGCCGCGCACACGGCGGCTTCGCCCATGGCCTTGCGGGTATCATCCGATAAGCCCGGTGCCGGGGCTTCCTCCATTACTTTCTGGTGACGGCGTTGGATGGAGCAGTCTCTGTCGCCGAGGTAGACGCCCTGTCCCTGTTGATCGCAGAATACCTGAATTTCCACATGGCGCGGCTGGGTCAGGTAGCGTTCGATCAGCATGTCGGGATTGCCAAAGGCGTTCTTTGCTTCGCGCTTCGCGGCGGCCAGGGCCTCGTCAAAATCCTCAATGCGCTCGACCACCCGCATGCCTTTACCACCGCCACCGGCAACGGCTTTAAGTAGCAGCGGGAAGCCGCATGTCTTAGCTTCCTTTTTCAACAGTGCCGGGGATTGATCGTTACCGTGGTAGCCGGGCACCAGCGGTACACCGGCTTTTCCCATGATCGCCTTGGCGGCGGACTTGGAACCCATCGCCGCGATAGCCGACGAGGGCGGGCCAATAAAAACAATGCCGTTGGCTTCACAGGCTTCGGCGAAGGCAGTGTTTTCGGAGAGAAAGCCGTAGCCGGGATGGATGGCTTCCGCACCGCTGCGCTTCGCAACTGCGATGATCTTGTCGGCACACAGATAGCTTTCAGGGCTGGCCGCCGGGCCTATGTGAAAGGCTTCGTCGGCCATGGCGACATGGCGGGCGCTGGCATCGGCATCGGAATACACCGCCACACAACGAATGCCCAGGCGCTGGGCGGTCTGGATCACGCGGCAGGCAATCTCGCCACGATTGGCGATGAGGATTTTTCTAAACATTACACATCTTCCTCTGGCACCCAGCGGGCCTTTCGTTTCTCGAGAAAGGCGTTCAGCCCTTCCTGACCTTCGTCGCTGACGCGGATAGCGGCAATGCGCTTGGAGGTATCTTCGATCAGCTCAGCGGTGATGGGCTTCTGGCTGACGGCAAAAATCAGATCCTTGGCGGCGGACAGGGCGACGGGGCCATTCGTCATCAGTTGCGCCACCAGGTCATCGCAGCGGGTCTGCAGCGCATGGGCATCGTCGCAGACGATGTGCACCAGGCCCAGTTCTTGCGCCTGACTGGCGGAGAAGACTTCGGCGGATAAAAAGTACCGGCGGGCCTGCCGCTCACCGATAGCGCGGATCACATAAGGGCTGATGGTGGCGGGAATCAGTCCCAGCTTAACTTCGCTCAGGCAAAAGGTGGCGTTGTCTGCGGCCAGTACCATGTCACAACAGGCGGCCAGCCCGACTGCTCCGCCAAAGGCAGCGCCCTGTACCAGTCCAATGACCGGTTTCGGCAGCTGGTTCAGGGTCGACATCAGGCGCGCCAGTTGGCGTGCATCGGCCATGTTTTCGTCGCGGGTGTTGCCCGCCATTCGTCGCATCCAGGTCAGGTCGGCGCCAGCAGAAAAGTGTTTGCCTTCGGACCGCACGACAACCACGCGGGTGTCGTCGTCTTTGGCGACCTGTTCCAGAGCATCGATCAGCCGACGGATGATCAGGTCATCGAAGGCGTTACGCTTCTCCGGGTAGTTGAGGACGACTTCGGTGACGCCTTTGGTGCGCTGGTTCAGAATCACGGTGGGGGCCTGGTCTGTCATGAAGCTCTCCTCGGTTACATCCGGAACACGCCGAAGCGTGTTGGCCGGGCGGGTCGGTTAAAGGTGGCGGACAGACTGAGGGCGACCACTTCACGGGTTTGGGCCGGATCGATCACGCCGTCGTCCCAGAGCCGGGCGCTGGCGTAGTAGGGGTGGCCCTGTTCTTCGTATTTATCGATGATTGGCTGTTTGAAGTCGGCTTCTTCTTCGCGGCTCCAGTCCTGCCCTTTTCGCTCCATGCCTTCCCGCTTCACGGTGGCCATTACGCCGGCGGCCTGTTCGCCACCCATCACGGAGATACGGGCGTTGGGCCACATCCACAGGAAGTCCGGGCTGTAGGCGAGGCCGCACATGCCGTAGTTGCCGGCGCCGAAGCTGCCGCCGATCAGTACGGTGATTTTGGGTACTTTTGCACAGGCTACGGCCATGACCATTTTGGCACCGTGTTTGGCGATGCCGTCGGCCTCGTATTTCTGGCCTACCATAAAGCCGGTAATGTTCTGCAAGAAAAGCAGGGGGATGTTGCGCTGACAGCAGAGTTCCACAAAGTGCGCGCCCTTGAGGGCGGATTCGCTGAACAGGATGCCGTTGTTGGCGATGATGCCCACCGGGTAGCCGTGAATGTGGGCAAAACCGGTGACCAGGGTCTGGCCATAGTAGCGTTTGAATTCGTCGAATTCGGAGCCGTCGACCATGCGGGCGATGACGTCCCGTACGTCGAAGGGTTTGCGCAAATCGGTGCCGACGATGCCGTAGATTTCCTGCGGATCGTAGAGGGGGGGCTTGGGTTCGCGGACTTCCACCGGTGTGGGTTTGCGTCGGTTGAGGTTGCCGATGCAGCGGCGGGCGATGTCCAGGGCGTGGGCGTCGTTTTCGGCGTAGTGGTCTGCCACGCCGGAGGTTTTGCAGTGGACGTCGGCTCCGCCCAGGTCTTCGGCACTGACGACTTCACCGGTGGCGGCTTTGACCAGCGGTGGGCCTGCCAGAAAGATGGTGCCCTGATTGCGGACGATGATGGATTCGTCGGACATGGCGGGTACGTAGGCGCCCCCGGCGGTGCAGAGGCCCATGACGACGGCGATCTGGGGTATGTCATCGGCGGACATGTGGGCCTGGTTGTAGAAGATGCGGCCGAAGTGGTCTTTGTCGGGGAAGACGTCGTCCTGTTTTGGCAGGTTGGCGCCGCCGGAGTCTACCAGGTAGAGGCAGGGCAGGCGGTTCTCCAGGGCAATTTCCTGGGCGCGGAGGTGTTTCTTCACCGTCAATGGGTAGTAGCTGCCGCCTTTGACGGTGGCGTCGTTGGCGATAATCATGCAGTCGGTGCCGTTGACCCGGCCTATGCCGGCGATGGTGCCGGCAGCGGGGACGTCTTCATCGTAGACTCTAAAAGCGGCGAGTTGGCCGATTTCGAGAAACGGTGAGCCGTTGTCCAGCAGGTAGTTGATGCGGTCTCTGGGGAGCATTTTGCCGCGGGCGATGTGGCGTTCCTGGTAGCTGGGGCCGCCGCCTTGCTGGATGGTGGCGATTTTGTCATTCAGGTCGGCGACGGCGTTGGCCATGGACTGATGTTTGGCCTGGAATTCTTCGGATCGTTTGTCGATTTTGCTTTGGAGTACGGTCATTTTTTAGTCCGTGCTTGGAGTATCGGGTCTGGTAGAAGGGCGGTTCGGGAAACGCTACGAGCACATCCATGTGCGCTTGGCTTCGGCCATCCTTGGCCGAAGACATTCCCGAACCGCCCTTCTACCAGCCCCTCGGCAAACTTGGTCGCTGGCCTGCCTTCAAATTTTATCGTCAGCGCGATTAGTTGTTCAGAAACAATTCCCGCCCAATCAGCATTCTTCGAATTTCAGACGTACCCGCACCGATCTCATACAGCTTGGCGTCGCGCAACAACCGGCCGGTAGGGTAGTCGTTGATGTAACCGTTACCGCCGAGTAGCTGGATGGCATCCAGCGCCAGTTTGGTGGCCATTTCGGCGGAGTAGAGGATGGCACCGGCGGCGTCTTTGCGGGCGGTTTCGTCGCGGTCGGCGGACATGGCGACCATGTACACGTAAGATTTGGCGGTGTTCATCCAGGTGTACATGTCGGCGACTTTACCCTGTACCAGTTCGAATTCGCCGATGGCCTGGCCGAACTGTTTGCGTTCGCGGATGTAGGGCACGGTGATGTCCATGGCGGCCTGCATGATGCCCAGTGGCCCGCCGGAGAGGACCAGGCGCTCGTAGTCGAGGCCGCTCATAAGGACGTTGGCGCCTTTGCCTTCGCCGCCGAGGATGTTGTCTTTGGGGACTTTGCAGTCTTCGAACACCAGTTCGCAGGTGTTGGAGCCGCGCATGCCGAGTTTGTCGAGTTTCTGGGCGCGGCTGAAGCCGGCGGTGTCGCGTTCGACGATGAAGGCGGTGATGCCTTTTGATACGGCGCTGTGGTCAGTTTTGGCGTAGATGACGTAGGTGCTCGCGTCGGGCCCGTTGGTGATCCACATTTTGGTGCCGTTGAGGACGTAGTGATCGCCGTCTTTCCGCGCCGAAAGCTTCATGGAGATAACGTCGGAACCGGCGTTGGGTTCGGACATGGCCAGGGCGCCGACGTGTTCGCCGCTGATGAGTTTGGGCAGGTAGGCGCGCTTCTGCTCTTCGGTGCCGTTGCGGTAGATCTGGTTCACGCACAGGTTGGAGTGAGCGCCGTAGGACAGGCCAACGGAGGCCGAGGCGCGGCTGATTTCTTCCATGGCGATGACGTGGGCCAGGTAGCCCAGGCCGGCGCCGCCGTATTCTTCAGAAACGGTGATGCCCAGTAATCCCATGTCGCCCATTTTATTCCACAGGTCCGTGGGGAACTCGTTGGTGCGGTCGATTTCTTCCGCGCGGGGGGCGATTTCGGAGGCGGCGAAGTGGTTGATCTGCTCACGGAGCATGTCGAGGGTTTCGCCGAGGCCGAAGTTGAGTTCCGAATACTGGGATTTCATGGTCACTACCTTTGGTTGCTGTCTGCCGGGCCGGTTCAGGCGGTTTTTTTGTTGTATGAGGACTGTTTGCGTTGCCGGATGTCTTCCAGGGCGTCGTGGCAGCGGTTTTCGTGGGCGTCCAGTTCCATTTCCATCATGGCGATGTCGGCTTTCTGCTGGGTCAGTTGCCCTCGCCTGTGCTCGACTACTTCCAGAGTTTTAAGCAGCTGATTCTCGCTGCCGGTCAGGGTTTCGTCCCACAGCTCGAACAGCTCACGGGTTTCTGCCAGGGAGAAGCCCATGCGTTTGCCCCGCAGGATGAGTTTCAGTCTTGCGCGGTCTTTGCTGCTGAAGATTCTGGTCTGGCCCTGGCGGGTGGGGTGAAGCAGGCCTTCATCTTCGTAAAAGCGAATGCTTCGGGTGGTGACATCGAATTCCTGGGCCAGCTCGCTGATGCTGTAATGTTTTTTGTCCGACATGGTGTTTTCCGGTCGAAATTGTGTTTATTTTGATCAGATTAGTTGAAGTTTACGTAAACGTAAAGGCGGATTAACATTGATGCGCTGATCAGAGGGATCAGTGGTTTGTTTTAGGTAGTTCGATAAACTAACTTCAAATGGTATCAGGTGCTTTTGTCAGTGCCACACCGCCGATTCGCCATTGCTCGTCGTTCTGGACCATGCGGTAGACCGCTCGCCAGCGTTTGCCCTCTGGCCCGTGCAGTCGAACGACCTGAATCTGGAAGCCGCTGTGTGGGACTCGCTCCATGAACTCTATGGAGGATGCCTGATAGACGGGGGCGTAGGACAATCTCACCATGTTGTAAAACGTATCGACGGACCCCGACTGACGTTTGATTCCTTCAGAGGCAAAGGCCCAGGCGGCGTTTTTGTCGTCGTTGGCAAACGCTTCAATCTGGGACAGGATAATGCTCTGAATGGCGTCGTCGGTTTCATCGCTGGTTGCTGGCATTGCCATCAGAGATAAAGCCAGAGCGAGCGCCGCAGCGAATGTGGATGTGGTTAACGTGAGCGATTTCATGGCCCGGCCTCCGGAGAAGTTCTGTAAAGAGACTACGCGCCATGGCGCTGGCCGGATTCAAAAATCGCCAGGGTGGCCGATAAGGCCGGTTGATATGGATTGCCCGACCGGGCAGTTTGACGGCAGACTGCTATATTAAATGACGCCATCCCAACAGGAATCATGTCTATGGCCGAGGGAAAAACGCATCCTCAGAAACTGCTTCTTTTTTACCTGAACGATCAGAGGCTGTTTGGCCTGGGGACGCTGAAAATTCGCGAAATCATGCCCTATGCGCCTCTGTCCAAATTGCCCAAAAGCCATGCAGCGGTCATTGGTGCCATGAACTTTCGTGGTTCGACGGTTCCGGTGATTGATATGGCCTATGCGGTGGGCTATCCACCCATGAGCGAGGAAGATCGAAAGGCCGCATCGATCATCGTAACCGACGTTCAGCGTCAGGAAATCGGGTTTCTGGTTCGCAATGTTCGGAAGATTGTTGAAACCCAGTGGAAAGACGTGATGCCGCCGCCCAAAAGCCTCGGTGACCGGGCGTTCATTACCGGACTGATCCATCTGGATAACGAGATTATTCAGTTGCTGGACGTTGAGCTGCTTCTGGCTCGTGTTTACCCGGAATCAATGAACCCGGCTGAAGTGGTGTTAACGGATGTGCAGCGGGAAACTCTGAAAGGCCTGAACATTCTGCTGGTGGACGATTCAAAGGTGGCCCGCAAGCAGTTGTCGGATGCTCTGGACAGCAAAGATGTTTCCTACGCGGTCACCACCAATGGCCAGGATGCGCTGGATCGGCTGGTGCAAGAAGATGGCGAGGGTAAACCGATTGATATCCTGGTCAGCGACATTGAAATGCCGGGGTTAGATGGCTACGAACTGACGTTCAATGTTCGTGATCACGGTTCTTTGAAACAGCCCTATATTATTCTGCATACCTCGTTGAACAGCGAAATGAGCGTAAGCTACGCCACCCAGGTGGGTGCCGACGAAGCACTGACAAAGTTCGACGCCGAAGAACTGCTGTACGCCATCCTTCGGGGAGCAGAACAGCGATAGACGCGACAAGGATGAGATGAATGAACGTATTACTGCTGGGCGCGACGGGTCTCACCGGGGGGCTGGTACTGGACGGCTTGCTGGCGGCTGATAAAGTGTCACAGGTGGTGGCCCCGACTCGCCGTGCACTGACCATTGAACACGAAAAGCTCCGACAGGTGGCCGTAGATTTTGCCCATTTGGAAAAGCAGGCGGATCTGTTCAAGGTGGACGCGATCATCTGCTGCCTGGGAACGACCATCAAAAAAGCCGGTTCCCGCCAAAGGTTCAGGGAGGTCGATTATGGCTATGCGATCAAGGCCGCCGAACTGGGGAGGCAGCAGGGCGCACAGGCCTTCATCTTGATGTCCGCCATTGGTGCCTCTGCTTCTTCGCCGGTATTTTATAACCGCGTGAAGGGCGAGCTGGAGGACGGCTTGCGTGAACTTGCCTATCCTTTTCTTTCGATTTATCAGCCGGGGCTGCTGCTGGGCGAACGCTCGGAGCATCGCAAGGCAGAGGCGCTGGGGATGAAAGCGATGCCCGCGATCAATGCTCTGCTGCAAGGGCCGCTGAAGCGGTACCGGGGTGTCGAAGCCGCCACCGTGGCCCGTGCTATGGTGAATGAGATTGTCATGTTGGCAAAAGGCGGCGAATCCATGCTCGGCGTTTATCACCGGCGTTATGATGACATTGTCGCGCTCGGCAATTCCCGGTAAAGGGATTTGCCCAAAGCCTGAAAATAACGCCGGAATGCGAGGTTGATGGCCGAGCGCTGCTGGCCCTGTGGATACAGTCCGGCTCTGGCTTCGTCTGATTGACGGCTGCCGCGCACCAGGAAGTTGCTCATGGGCCGGGCATCTTCAATGAAGGCTTCGAACGCTCTGGCGCACATTTCCTCGGGTTTTGCGTAGTAAAGTGCGCCCATGGTCTGGTCTGCCCGGCGGGAATGCTGGAACAGTTCACTGGGCTCTGTGCCATTTTCGTTAAGCATTACGGCTTTGAAGCAGTCAGCCAACAGGCCGTTGAGCGGGTGGGGTTTCAGCGGACTGCTGTCCAGCCAGCCTTTTGACGCAAACAGGCCCTTTTCGGGCTGCTGAAACATCCGGTTGCCCATATAATGGTCGAAGGCGTGGAACCATTCATGGGCCAGGCTTCCGGCCCCTGCGTTTTTGGCCAGTGCCAGTTGCCGGGTGGTTGGCAGGTAGTGGGCCGCAACACCAGGACGGCCGCCAATGCCATATTGCAGCCCCAGAGTATGACGCAGGGAGATCAGATGCTCCGGGCCGCCCAGAACGTCCATCAGATCATTCAGGGCCTGCTGGAACCGCACGGCCGCCCGGTCTTTCTCGGGCTCGGAAACCCATCGCCCGATTTCGATACTGCGAAACTCGAATCGCCGTCTTATGGTGGCAAAATTCGCAGGTTGGCTCTCTAGTCCCATGTGGTGACACCGGTGAGTGACTGTTGCCACGGAACATACGACAAAGCTGTATAAATGTACAGTTTTTCAGGGTTGATCTCACCTTGCCGTGTTGGGCCAAAAAGATTATCCGTTCTTCTCCCACATCCGCGCAGCGAGTCTGAGGCTGTATTTCTGTGGGGCGCGTCAGGCTATGAAGGCACGACCGCCAGTGCGAGTTGCTCAAGATCCCGGGTAATTAGCTCTGCGGGGCTCGGGCGGCTGAACAGGTAGCCCTGAAAACCCTCGCAGCCAAGGGCCTTCAGCTCTCCCCATTGCTCTTGCTCCTCTATGCCTTCTGCAACTACTGATAACTTCAGGCTGCGCGCAAGGCTGAGTATGGCCCTGACAATGGCGTGGCCCTCGTCATCATGCAGCAGGCTCTCGACGAAACTTTTGTCGATTTTAAGCTCGTCAATGGGAAGCTGGCGGAGGTATGACAGTGACGAATAGCCCGTGCCAAAATCATCCAGGGAAAACAGAACGCCTGTGGATCTGATGAGTTCCATCTGCCGGACGCTGTGGAGAATGTTTTCGGCAACCACCGACTCTGTAATTTCCAACACCAGTGCCCGGGCGGGCAAGCCGGTTTCGGCCAGTACTTTCTCTACCTTTTCGGGGAAATCCCGCATGGCCAATTGGCTCTGGCTGATATTGACCGATACGGTCCAGTCGTCGATGGAAAACTGCTGGCGCCAGGCACTCATTTGCCGGCAGGCATGGCGCAGAACGTGATCGCTCAGGGGCACAATCAGATTCTTTCTCTCTGCAAGCTCAATGAAATCGATGGGGTTCAGCAGCCCGCGTTCAGGGTGATTCCAGCGAACCAGAGCTTCGAAGCCTGTAAACCGGCCTTCCTGATCAACCTTTGGCTGGAACCAGGGCACGATTTCATTATCCCGGCCTAACGCGATAGTCAGGTCAGCGGTCAACGTATGCTCATCAAGCAGGCTTTGCTGCATGATATCGTCAAAGAGACTGCAGTTATTTTTTCCCTTTCTTTTCGCGTCATACATGGCGATGTCCGCCATGCGCATTAAGTCGCTGGCGGGCGTGGACGCGTCTTTATACAGAACGATGCCGATGCTGGTGGACACCCCTCTGGAGCTCCCTAACGTGTCTGTCGTTTGCAAGGCGGCATTCAGGAGTTGCCGTGCCGTTTCGGTGACCTCCCGGATTGCCGCGTTGCGGTCCTGGTGGGGGGTGTTCAGAACAACGAGGAATTCATCGCCCCCAAGCCTCGAGAGTGGCTTTTCTTTGCCTAAAACCGCGGCAAAGCGACCGGATATCTCAATCAGAAAATCATCCCCGTGACGGTGGCCCAGGGTGTCGTTAATATTTTTGAAGTCGTCCAGATCCGACAGCAGGATGGCACCAAAGCACCCGGACTCTGAACTGATCTGTAGGGAGCTTTCCAGTTTTCTCCGAATAAGGCGCCGATTGGGCAGGCCTGTAAGCGGATCAAAATACGCCAGATGCTCAATCTCGCTCTGATGCCGTTGTTGTTCGGAGGTGTCCCTGACAATGGCGATAAACCGGGGTG
>Ga0136596_1000263_pt1 | contig 26906 bp, 26 predicted proteins | sample AntRauTorcE11897_FD_101387 | JGI IMG/M metagenome (GOLD analysis project Ga0136596, IMG submission 101387) | Saline lake microbial communities from Rauer Islands, Antarctica - Metagenome Torckler E11 #897 | ecosystem: Environmental > Aquatic > Non-marine Saline and Alkaline > Saline | place... | reverse complement strand
TTATATAATAATTTACCGGTATAAACGGTAGTTCCCTCTGCATAGATCCGAAGGAGATCAAAAGTCTTTTTATCGGTTTCGCTGATGAAACTCCTGCTCAGGGCAGATAAGGCAGCAAATAAGATTATGATCCAGACTAATCCTGATTTCGGCCCCGGTTCAAGCTGGTCGGCTCTAAGTGTAAAAAGCACCAGTAGCATGGCGGCAGCTACAAATGCCAACACCATATTGAATGCAAAACGGGTACGCAGTTCGATCTGCAGATCTTTCTTTAAAATGGTGAGGGTACTTCGAATCCATTGCATAACCAAGTTTAAGGATTTTGGCGGGTTATTGCAGGATTAATAACATTTTGTGCTAATGCTAGCTTAAAAAATTTTAAAAAGGCATTTATAACTTATTCAATACTCCGAAGATTAATAATACTGGATAATTGAAGAGTAGGTGCCTTTTCAATCTTGTTCATTTAAAGCTTTACTCAAACTTTCATAATATACGTTTCCCATTATGTTATATCCGTCTTCATTCAGGTGCACTCCATCACTGGAAAGGTGCTGGGATGGATTCAGTGCAGCTTCCATATCTGCGAGCACTATCAAGTCATTGTTTGCTCGTCTTTGGTTAACACGCTCTCTGAGCTTACTGTTATACTCCTTAACCATAATTGCCCGGTCTTGAATATCCATTCCGGTTTGGCCTACTTCTTTGGATGCTACCGGGGGAATAGTAGCAGCTACAATATAAGTTCCGGGTTCTGAGTACTCGAATATTAATTCAATCAACTGGTTCCAACGTGCTGCAATTTCTTCTGCGCTTTCATCAAAGTACCATGCAATGTCATTAGTGCCTACCATTAGCAAGACGTATTCCGGCTTATGAGTTCTCATAAGAGATTCGGTTTTATCCATGATTCCCTGAATTTTAATTCCCCCAACGCCTTCGTGGTCAGGATCCGGAATACTGCTGCTCTGGCGCTGGTTACCAACATAGTCTATTGTATGCTTATCGCTCTCTAATAAATTCCATAAGGCAACTCTGGAACGTGAATCATTGGTCATGCTGTCTCCTAAAGGCATAATTACCATTGATTCTCCATTTGGCGGACTGGGATCATCAGTGTTATCTACTTCACCATCTTCTTCAAAGATATTATAGGTTAACTCAGCTTCTAATATCTCTTCAGCAGAATTTGTTAAAACGACCTCTATCAAATATAATCCCACATATTCATCAGGTTGAGTTACTCTAAATAAATCTGAACCCATTGAATGAATATTGACGTGATCGGAAAAAAGCTCAACATTATAGGTGGGAGGTACATGGTCAAAAAAATCTGAAAGATGAAATACAGTACTTTCTCCTTTAACTCCATAGAGTGTATCTGCAATCTGGGTGATTAAATCAGGTTCCAGAGGTGGGTTTAAATTTTGAGAAGTATTATTGGTAAGTTGCTGTTCGCATCCCAATAATGTAAGTAGACTTATAAAGCTGATTACCATCAATTCATTTTTCATTTAAAGTTAGATAAGAGAGAGTGATAATTTAATGATTTATTTACTCATCAAGAGATAACTAAATAAAAAGAGTTTGCCGAGAGACGTCTGTTACAACCTATTTATATTAAATCAAAAAATAAGTTCCCTTAGGAACAAAATTTTAATATTTGAATCCACTGAGGTATACTAATTGTCCAAATTGATTATTCAATAAAATAAAAAAGCCAATTTGAATTAATCTTTGATTGATTGTCCCTTCGGTGCCTATATTCGAGAGCTGTCAACTCTATCATTTATTGCTAAGGAATTATTGCATGAATTTATTTTCGTTGTTAGATCAGGTTACTGTACTGCCAAACTTTGTAGTTGGGTCAAAAGAGGAACTCATTAACGCCCTTATTGATGCTCTGGAGGAAAAAATTGAATCTAAAGAACAACTTGAAGAAGTAAGAAAGGCTGTATTTGAACGTGAGGAGATCATGTCGACAGGAGTGGGGAAAGGGCTGGCTATTCCGCACGCAAAGACCAAAGCTGTGACCGAAAATCATGCCGCATTTGCGCTTTTAAAAGAACCACTCAATTTTGACTCCATTGATGATGAGCCGGTAAGACTGGTCTTTTTGTTAGTAGGACCTGAATCAAACAACAGTCAGCATATAAAGCTGTTGAGTCGAATTTCCCGACTAATGAATAGTGGATCATTCAGAGAAAAGATCCTTAATTGCACATCAACGCAAAACATATTGAATGCTTTTCAGGAAGAAGAAGAAAAATATTTTGTCAGTTAAATGAAACTCATTTTCCGCTTTATCTATGTGTTGCTTCTCGCAATTTTGGCGGAACCGATCTCTGCACAGACAATTCCGACGATAATAAATAATGCGCCTAATCAGGAAGCTTTTTGGTCAGTAACTGTCAGAAGTGATCAGGGCAACATCCTTGAAAGCCTGAATTCTGAAAAAGTCATCATTCCGGCTTCCAATCAAAAGCTGATAACCACTGCAGCGATATTGGATCACTTTGGAGCGGAATTTCGGTATGAGACCAATATTTATGGGGAAGGAGATTTATTTAGTGATACGTGGGATGGAAACCTGGTCATCAAAGGAAGTGGTGACCCGTCCATCAGCGGAGACCTTTATGAGGACGATCGATATCATGTCTTCAATATTTTTTTGGAACAGCTGCAGGACCATGGTATCAGTAGAATAGAAGGAAATCTGATCGCTGATGTATCCCTGTTTGATGAACAGATGTATCCAAAAGGCTGGGATTGGTACGATATGTCCTTTTACTATGGCGTTCAGATCAGTCCGCTTTCATTCAACAACAATGCCGTTGACCTGGAAGTATTTGCGGATGGTGAAATAGGAGATACTCCCCGAATCACTTGGTTTCCGGACAGTACCGACTATGTGGAACTTATAAACGAGCAGGTGATCACGAATCAAAATATCGATTACGATGAATATTACCGGCGTGATTTAGGTAAGAACCGTATTGTTCTTGGCAGTACTTTACCTCAAGCATATTACGAAGATGAGTCACTTTCCATAAACGATCCTCCCATGTTCTTTCTGGATTCATTTAAGAAATTTCTGATGAAGAATGGCATTGAAGTGGATGGATTTTTAGTGTTTTCCAGTGAAATGCAGCAAACGGAATCTATGCAGGTTTTGGCAACGCACAGATCCAAACCAATGTCTGAGCTCATAAAATGGGCCAATAAGGAAAGTGATAATTTTTACACTGAAATGATGACTAAAACCCTCTCAGCTGATTTAGATGAACAGCCTGGATCTTTTGAGCATGGAATTGAACAGGTACGAAGTTTCCTGCATGGCATGGGCATTGACACTACCTATGTTCAGATGAATGATGGTTCAGGTATGGCCGGCGGCAATTTCAATAAGACGAGCTACATTTCAGATGTACTGGTGAAAATGAAAGATCATTCTGATTTTGAAGCATACTTTAAAAGTATGTCGGTGGCCGGAATTGACGGAACGTTGCAGCATCGAATGAAAGGCACCCCGCTTTATAACAATTTCAAAGGGAAATCGGGTTTCGTTACCGGAGTGCGGACGCTAAGTGGTTACCTAGAAACTGCGTCCGGAAAGCAGATTATTGTGAGTATAGCCACCAATAATTACATATCAGAAAAAGTACGTCCGATAGATGCCATACACGAGCAAGTTTTGATGCACCTGTATAATAAATATTGATTAGCTTTATCTATGCCCGATACAAAAGCCCACATATTGATAACGGATGACGAAAAAGCCATTCGTAATACATTAGAAGAGATACTTCAGTTCGAGAATTATGAAGTCTCTACCGTAGAAAGCGGACAGGATGCATTGGATTTTATGGCAGAGAATAAGATTGATCTGATGTTTCTTGACATAAAGATGCAGGGAATGGATGGTATAGAAACGCTGAAAAAGCTTCGTCAGGCCGGTCATGAATTTCCAGTCATTATGATCTCCGGCCACGGGACCATTGAAATTGCCGTTGAAGCGACCAAAATGGGAGCGTATGATTTTCTCGAAAAACCTCCGGACCTGAATAGATTATTAGTTGCTGTCCGCAATGCCTTATCGCAGCAAACGCTCGAAAAAGAATACAAGCAGATAAAGAGCAGGCTTCCCAAAACTCAGGAGATCATTGGGGAAAGCAAGGCAATAGGTAAGATAAAATCTCTGATTGAAAAAGTAGCGCCCACACAATCACGGGTACTAATAACCGGAGAAAATGGAACCGGGAAAGAGCTGGTTGCAAAATGGATTCATGAAAAAAGTCCACGTAGCGCAGGGCCTTTTGTTGAGGTAAATTGTGCTGCTATTCCCACCGAACTATTAGAAAGCGAAATGTTTGGTCACGAGAAAGGAGCATTCACCGGGGCTTCTGAACAGCGCATTGGGAAGTTTGAACAGGGGGATGGAGGTACCTTATTTTTGGATGAGATCGGCGATATGAGCCTGGATGCACAAGCAAAGGTACTACGCGCATTGCAGGAAAGTAGGATGACTCGTGTAGGTGGAAATGAATCTATTTCTGTGGATGTGCGAATTTTGTCAGCAACCAATAAAGATCTTGGAAAAGAGATCAAGAAAGGAAATTTCAGGGAAGACCTATTTCATCGCATAAGTGTGATTCCCATAAAAGTTCCCTCGCTTCTTGATCGCAAGGAAGATATTCCTGCAATTGCCAAGGCTTGTTTGAGAAATCTTCAGGAACGCGACATTAGTTTTGCATCAGTTTCATTTTCGGAGGACGGGTTGAAAGCCCTTCAACAAAAAGAATGGACTGGCAATGTACGTGAGTTACAAAATGCGGTGGAACGGTTGGGTATTTTAGCCGGAGATGATCTGATTGATAAAAAAGCAGTAGAAGATATACTGAGGACCAGAGATCTGAAAACAAATGACCTGGGCAATTTGGCTGACGAAACCAATTACTTTCAGGATTTTAAAGAAACAGCAGAACGCTTATTTTTAGTGAAACAGCTTGAGAAAAATGACTGGAATATCTCTCAGACTGCTGAAGCTATTGGCATACAACGAAGCCATATTTACAATAAAATGAAAAAATATAATATAGAGCGATAGCATGAGTGCAGAAATAATTGATGGGAAAAAGGTATCCGGATTAGTAAGAGATCGCGTTCGTGAAGATGTAACAGACTGGAAAGCGAAGGGAAATCGCGCTCCTTTTTTGCAGGTAATATTGGTTGGTGATGATCCGGCTTCAAAAGTATATACGGGTGCTAAAACCCGTGCTTGTGAAGAGGTGGGAATTGAGACACACACCGAAATTTTGCAGGATACCATTTCAGCCAAAGAACTCAAATCCATCATCAGAAAATATAATCAAGATGAATCTGTAGATGGAATTCTGGTTCAGCTTCCACTTCCCAATCACCTTTCTTCCCATGATGTAATTGAAAGCATAGACCATCGCAAAGATGTAGATGGATTTCACCCCATGAATGTTGGGAGACTGACTGTAGATCAGCCTTGTTTCAGAAGCTGTACACCTGCCGGAATTATGGAGCTTTTCAAGCATTACAGCATCCCGGTAAAAGCGAAACATGCTGTGGTGGTAGGAGCCAGCAATATTGTAGGTTCACCCATGGCAATTATGCTTTCGAGGGAAAATTCATCCGGTAAAGCAACCACAACTATTTGTCATAAGTACACCAAGGATCTTACACAGCACACGATTTCTGCTGATATTTTAGTTGCTGCTGCAGGACAGCCCCACCTTATAAAGGCAGAAATGATCAAAGAGGGAGCTGTTGTCATTGATGTAGGGATAAATAGAATAGCAGATGAAAATTCTGAAAAAGGTTATAAGCTTGTTGGCGATGTAGATTTTGAGTCAGTTAAAAAGAAAGCCAGCTGGATTACTCCGGTCCCCGGCGGCGTAGGACCCATGACGGTAGCTATGCTGATGAAGAATACCTTGTTGGCGGCCAAAAAGAGCATTTATCCGGACTAATAATCTTTTTTAATATGGGGTGACACTATGCTGTCACTCACTGTCATTATCATTGGGTAAATCATAAAACAAAACCCAACTATCATGACAAGCAACGCACTTTCAATCACCCCTAAACAAAATACATCTCAGACTCTATTTGCTGTTCCGGTATTAAAGCGAATTCAGAAAGAAAGCATCGAAGAATACAACGAGATGCAAGAAGCTTTCAATTTGATGGGTTGGGGGGCATTACCTGATGAACTGAAGATCGAGATCCATAAAGATGTGAAGTTTATGGTGGAAGAACTCAAAGGTCGTTTTTCATCATGTGATCCTTTTGTAAAAAGCCGTCGTGATTCTATTCACTATTGGATAAGTTGCTTTCAGGATGGTATTTGCAGTTTGGAGGCCGCTATTAAAGCACTAAAAGTAAAGACTCTCTAAGAATTTCGTTCTTTACTTTTAGTTGAATCCATATCCACTTTATGCTGGTATACTTCTTGTTCTTCAATTTCAATGGAGCCGGAGTTGGCGCCAAATGACATGATCTTGTTGGAAACCAAAGTGGTTAGCTTTGTCAACTGAGTCTTTTGCTTCTGATAGTAGCTTTTTAGAAAAAATCGAGACATGGCGAAACCACCTAATCCAACAAATGGAGCAATCAAGAGCGCCATTTGTTTAGTACTTGTTTCTTTTACAGCTACTAGTGTGATGACGAAAGCAATAAAGAAGCCCAGGAACCCGGCAAGCATTTTAAAAGGACCCCAGGATGAAACCATTTGTATCTTGGTTTGTCCATTTTTAGGAGTAAAGGAAAAATGCTTATACCCAAAATCACTTTTTCGTTGTTCCCATTCGTAAGTTTTCCCTGTCTTATTGATCTTACCAATACCGCCGGTGATCTTACGGATCTCAAGCACTAAGTCTTCCCATTGTTCGTCTGTAAATTCGCCTTTAATGGTAGAAACATTCTGAATTCGGGAAGTACCATTGAGATAGCTATAAGATTGGTCATCGAGATTCGGCTCATTTAATTTGCTTATAGCTTCAAGTAAGACCTCTTTGCTTATCCCAACCTCTTCGGCAACATGGATCAGCTCCTCTTCCGTTAGTCCTTCCTGATCATCATACAGGTCTTTAGTTGTTTGAACTTCAGTAGCTTTGGTAAGAATTCTACTGATCTCTTTTCTGGTGTAAGTTTTAGAATTATTCATAATTGATTGGTTTGGGAAGTGCTACGCAAATACAACAAAAAATGTTATTCAATGCAGAACTTCCACAGAGATATACTTATCTTTGAAAAACTGCAAGCCAAACTTTTTCATTGATGCAAAAAATGAACAACCCTTCTCCCTTCAAACAAATTACGCGCCAGGGACTTACGTATGACGATGTGCTCCTTGTGCCAAATTATTCTCAAGTACTCCCTCGTGATGTTGATACCACAGTTCAGCTTACACCCACGCTCAGGCTCAACGTTCCTATTATAAGCGCGGCCATGGATACGGTTTCGGAATACCGTCTGGCTATTGGTCTTGCCCGTGAAGGTGGAATTGCAATACTCCATAAAAACATGAGTATCCAAGATCAGGCCGAGCATGTTCGTTTGGTTAAGCGGAGTGAGAGTGGCATGATCGTTGATCCGGTGACGCTGAAGGAAGGTGCTACTGTTCGTGAAGCCCGGGCTCTTATGAAAAAGCAGAAGATTGGCGGGATCCCAATCGTGGATGATGCCGGTATCTTAGTTGGAATTGTTACCAACCGTGATCTTCGTTTTGAGTCGGAAATGGCCAAAAAACTGGGCGATATCATGACGCACGAGAAATTGTATACGGCCAAAGAAGGAACGAATCTTAAGCAAGCCGAGCAGATCCTTCAGCATTACAAAGTGGAAAAGCTCCCAATTGTAGATTCGAATAACAAGCTTGTGGGATTGATCACCTTCAAAGACATTGAAAAGAAAAAGAATTTCCCTAATGCCTGTAAAGATGAAATGGGTAGACTGAGAGTGGGCGCAGCTGTAGGAGTAACTCCTGATACCATGGACAGGGTGGATGCTCTGGTAGCCGCAAGTGTGGATGTTATCACGGTTGATACAGCTCACGGTCATTCACAGGGAGTTTTGGATACCATAAAGAAGATCAAAAAAGCTTATCCGGACCTGAATGTAATTGGCGGAAATATTGCGACCAAAGCAGCAGCTGAAGCATTGGTAGAGGCCGGTGCTGATGTTGTGAAAGTTGGGGTTGGCCCGGGTTCCATATGCACCACACGTGTAGTAACAGGAGTTGGTGTTCCACAGCTGAGTGCTGTGATGGAAGTGGCAGAATTTACACGCAAAAACGGAATTGGACTGATCGCTGATGGTGGTATCAAGCAAACCGGAGATATTCCAAAAGCCATTGCAGGCGGAGCTGATGCAGTTATGATGGGTTCTATGTTTGCCGGTGTGGACGAAAGTCCGGGAGAGACCATTATTTACGAATCACGGAAGTACAAATCATATCGGGGAATGGGAAGTATCAGTGCGATGAATAAAGGCTCAAAAGATCGTTATTTTCAGGATGTGGAAGATGATATCAACAAGCTGGTACCTGAAGGTATTGAAGGCCGCGTCCCATTTAAAGGGTATCTAGGTGAAGTGGTTCACCAAATGACCGGTGGACTTCGCGCAGCCATGGGATATGCAGGAGCTGCTGATATCGAAGAAATGAAGAATGCTGAATTTGTGCAGATCTCTGCTGCAGCATATCGGGAGAGCCATCCTCATTCTGTTCAGATCACGAAGGAAGCACCGAACTATTCGGTTTCCTGATCAGCTTTGTCCGGCATGAAGAACGTATTGTTCATCGTTTATTACTTTCCGCCAATGGGAGGGAGTGGTGTACAGCGTCCGCTCAAATTTGTTAAGTATCTGCGGGAATTTGGATGGAATCCGATCGTACTTTGTCCTGAACCGGGGGCTTATCATACATTTGATGAATCACTTTATAATGAACTGAAAGAACAGGAAATAGAAGTCCATCGTGTGCATGCAAATACTCCATTTCATCGGTTGGGTCAAAAAGAAAAGCTTGTAAAGGTACCCCATCTTTTAGCTAAGGTATTAAGGTGGATTTCAACTTTTATTTATTTTCCGGATAATAAAAAAGATTGGATAGACCCGGGCTTGTCTAAAGCCATGGAACTCATCAAAGAGAAAAGCATTAAAGCTGTATTTTCAACAGCCCCTCCGTACAGCAATTTAATGATAGCTAAACAAATAAAGGAGAAAACCGGACTTCCTGTTGTAATGGATCTGAGGGATGAGTGGCTTGAAAGTCACCTTATTAATTACCCAACCAAGTGGCATAAAGAGAAGATGAAGCGTTTAGAACTTGACACTCTATCCAAAGCGGATGCCTTACTTACTATTAACAACACCATTGCAAATAGCATTAAATCCCGCATACTTAAGGATGTAGAAGTTATAAGGCATGGGTTTGACCCGGAAGACTTCTCAGCTAAAAGTGACTTTTCTTTGCCCACAGAAAAGATACGTTTTTTATATAGTGGATTGTTTTATCCGGATAGCAGGCCTGACTCTTTTTTAAAAGCTATAGCAGAGATAATAAGTGAAACTCCTGAGCTTAAAGATAAGCTTGAATTACAATTTCAGGGAGGGCTGAACAGTGAGCATTGGAAATTAATAAACGAGCTTGAACTGGAACCTATGGTTGTGGATTTTGGATATATTGACCACGATATAGCTGTCCAAAATTTAATGAATGCTGATATTTTATGGCTAAATATTGGGCAGAAAAAAAATGCTGAAATTATTTCACTTGGAAAAACAAGTGAATATTTTGCAACAAAGAAGCCTGTTTTAGGTCTTGTACCCGAGGGAGAGGCTAAAGAGATGCTTAAAAAGTATGGTAATTCATTTACAGCTGATCCTTATAAAATTTCTGACATAAAGATCCAATTATACAGTATCATTGAGATATATAAACATGATGATTGGAATCAGCCGGCGGAAGAATTCATAAAGAGTTTTAACCGCAGGAACTTAACAGGAGAGCTGGCTCAAATATTTGACAAAATTTCACCCCAATAATTTACAGCTATTGTTTAACTTGATATGAAATGATAAATCTTCTTAAAAAATTATTTGAACAACGCCGTAAAAAGATTACGGTAATGTTGCTTGATGATTCCAAGCCGGATGAGGATAATTCTTATAAGGTGCATCCAAATGGTTTGTTTGGACTCATTTTAGGTATCTCACTTTCTTTTGCAGGAATTGTAGCCCTGATATTCATGCTTACACCTCTTGGAGGTTTGCTATACAATACGGATGATGCAGATATAAGAACACAGATCTTAGAGGTTTCAGAAAAAGCCATTGCACTGGAGGATTCTCTCAGACAGCGAGATCTTCAGCTCAGGGAAATGAAAAATATTATTCGTCTCAGTATTGATACTACCTTAGCTATGGATCAAAGATTCGATAACTTTTTTAATGCAACCGACCCGCTTCAGAACAACGATTTTATTTCTTTTGAGCAATCAGGTACCTTTGAACGTCTTTCTCAAAATGAGATCTTATTTTCAAATGTGTCTAAGTCGGCACCTGATTTCCCGGGTAAATATCCTGTACAGGGTACACTAACCCGAAAGTATTTGCCGGATGAAGAGCATTATGGATTGGATATTGCCACCAAGAACAGCGAACCTGTCTTTAACATTGCAGATGGATCTGTTTTTAATAGCAGTTGGACAATTAATAACGGATATGTAATATCCATACAACACAATGGGGGGGTGGTTACAACTTATAAGCACCTCTCAAAATTAAATAAGAAGGAAGGCGATCTTGTATTAAAAGGAGATATTCTTGGCGAGATTGGTGATGCCGGAGTATTGAGCACAGGGCCACATCTTCATTTTGAAATATGGAGAAATGGAGTGCCTCAAAATCCGGAAGTCTATTTAATCAAATAAAACGAAGTATGTTAAATTCTAAGAAATCCAATAATAAAGTGTCTGAAAATTCAAATCATTCCCCGGCAGTAAATATCTTAAGCGAAGGAACGAAACTTAAGGGTAACCTAAATTCCCAAACTGATATCCGTATTGCAGGAACAGTTGAAGGTGAAGCGGTTTCAAAAGGAAAACTAATTGTAACCGCAAATGGGAAAATTATTGGCAATATCACTTCTTCAGATTCTGATATCGCGGGCAGAGTAGAAGGAGAAGTCAAAGTATCAGGCAAGCTCACCCTTCGGGAAAGTGCAGTCATTGATGGTAATATCTACACCAAAACACTAATTGTAGAGGAAGGAGCCCAGATCAACGGTTCATGCCGTATGGGATCTGACGGTAAATCACTTTCCGACAAAAGTGATTCTGACTATGCCGAAGATACGAAAGTAAAGAGCTCCTCCTGATTCATTGAGTAAAAACTTTCTTCCCAGAAAATACGCGGAATATTTAGGATTGGGAGCTGAAATAGCTGCGTCACTCGCCATCCCGATCCTTTCAGGCTATTTATTAGATAATTATCTTGAAACATCTCCCACGTTCATATTAGTGGGAGTTTTACTTGCCATGGTGACTTTTGGGCTTATGATCGCCCGGATCAATAAAAAGCTCAATCAAAGTGATGATGATCAAATTAAATGATTCTGTTTTAAAGGGGACCTTATTTTTTTCAGGATTGCTCATGCTCTTGAGTATCAGTTTTTTTTCCCTGGGGGAACAAGAGGGAGTAGCAGTTTTATCAGGTGTGATGCTCAGCGCCATTTTTGTGAGTAGCAGTGCCTGGATCTTTGATTCCTTTAAAAATGCTGAAAATAGGTTGTTTACGAAGATTTTTTTCTTCTCGACAGCAGTTCGGTTTTTACTGGTGCTGGTTTTTTTTGGGCTTTTGATTGGAGTGACAAAAATTGATGAATTCTACTTTACAGTTAGTTTTATAATTTCCTATCTTTGTCAATCTGTAACGGAAATGATTTTTATTAACAAAATTCTACAAAAAGAGTAGCAGAAAAAATGGTTCAAAGCCTGCGTCGAGTTTTTTTAACTCTTTTATTTCTTTCTATTAGTACCTCAAATACGTTCGCAGTTGATGCACCTGAGCAAGATGCAGAGCCTATACTAGATGTGATGGGTACTGTGGCTGATCATGACTATTTGAAAACTCCACTTGGAAAGATATATCTGCCAAGAATTTTTTATTGGGAAGATGCATCCGGAGAGTCCAATTTAAGTGCTTATCTGACTACGAAATCTGCTTTGAGCTCAGGTATTTTTATAGAAAATGAAGAGGGAATGATCGCTCCTGCAGATAATGGTAAGATCATTTTAGATCTTTCAGTTACTTCTCACCTCATCTACTTTTGGATGGGGATGGGGCTTGCGGTGATATTGACGCTAATGGCTGCTGGAAGATACAAGCGCGGTATTGGCAGAAACGTGGAGCCACAAGGCACGATGCAGAATATTTTTGAAGTATTATTTATTTTTATTCGGGATGATGTAGTTCGTGGTAACATCGATGACCATAAAGCAGATAAATACATGCCGTTTCTGTTTACGATGTTTATGGGTATTTCATTCATGAACCTGTTTGGGTTGTTACCCTGGGCTGCTACCGCAACGGCAGATCTTACAGTAACTGCAACTCTAGCCTTTGTTACATTTATAATTACCCAGTTTAGTGGAACGAAAGATTATTGGGGGCATATATTTTGGTTCCCCGGTGTACCAACCTGGGTTCGATTTATTTTAACACCGGTAGAAATACTAGGTGTTTTTACAAAGCCTTTCGCTCTCGCCATTCGTCTTTTTGCAAATATGCTATCCGGAAAAATAATGATTATTGCCATTCTTGGTCTGATCTTTATTTTTGCTGATATATTTGGATCAGTAGCTGGTGTTAGTGTCAGTTTCTTCTCCGTTCCATTGACGGTTGTATTGTATGCTCTTAAGGTTTTTGTAGCTTTATTACAGGCTTACATCTTCACTTTACTTTCTGCAGTATTTATCGGGATGGCAGCAGAAGACCACGAGCATTCAGAAGAAGGATATCACACAGAACATTTGGCTGAAGAACTTTAATTAGAATAACTAAAACTCAATAACTAACTAAACAAACAGAACTATGGGATTATTAGCAGCTGGTATTGGCGCTGGAATCGTAGCACTTGGTGCAGGAATCGGAATTGGAATGATTGGTAAAGGTGCTACTGAAAGTATCGCGCGCCAACCTGAAGCATCAGGTGATATTCGTGGTGCTATGATTTTGACTGCAGCCTTTATTGAGGGTGTTGCTCTTCTTGGTGCCGTTATTTGTATTCTTCTTGCTCTTGGAATTGGTCAATAATAGGTAATTATCTATGACTTTCCTTTTAGCAGGCGGAGGCGGCCTACTTTCATTTAATACAGGATTTGCGATCTGGATCTTAGTTTCTCTGATCGCTTTCCTTTTTGTGATGATAAAGTACGCCGTGCCTCCAATCATGACGGCACTCCAGGAACGGGAGCAAAACATTAAGGAGTCTTTGGAATCTGCTGAGCAAGCAATTGCTAAAGCAGAACAAATTTCTAAAGATAACGAGAAAGCTCTGCGGGAAGCTGAAGTCAAAGCTCAGCAAATACGTAAGGAAGCCGTAGAAGAAGCAGAACTGATCCGAACAGAAAGAATTAGTAAGGCCAAAGAGGAAGCAGCTCAACTTATTGAGCAAGCTAGAACCTCTATTGAGCAAGAAAAAAATCAGGCTTTGGTAGAATTGAGAGAAGAGGTGGCAAAACTAGCCATTCAATCCGCTTCGATCATTATTGATGCCGAGCTTGATAATGAAAAGAATAACAAGCTGGTGGGTAATTTTTTATCCGACCTTTCAAAAAACTAACAATAATTTATGCTGGTATCTAAAGCGGCACGCCGCTACGCCACTGCACTTTTGGAGCTTGCTATAGAAAAAGACGTACTGGAACGTACGCTCGAGGATGTACTCCTTATAAAAGGAACCATCGAGAGTTCTCGGGACTTACTTGTTTTTTTAAGAAGTCCGGTTATCAAGCCCGATAAAAAAGTTGCTGCTCTAAACGAAATATTTGCGGAGAAAGTGAGTGACCTCGTGCAGAAGTATATTACACTGATTGCTCGAAAGAACCGACAGAATATGCTGGATGAGATCGTTACTGCGTTTGTAGATAAATACAATGACCATGCGGGAATCATCTCAGCAGAAGTATTTGTGGCAAAAGAATTAGATGACAAGCAACTTGCTGAGGTAAAACAAACGCTGGAGAACTTCACTAATAAAACAGTGAATGTCTCTACAATTGTACAGGAAGACCTTAAAGGTGGGATGGCCGTAAAAATTGATGATACGGTTATCAATGCCACTGTTAAGTATAAATTAGAACAGCTTGAAGATGTATTCCTGAGCGCAGCTAAGGAATAAAATCACAACATTTTTTTAATCAGATATATACAATGAGTCAAGTCAGACCAGACGAAGTTTCAGCCATACTACGTAAACAATTATCAGGCTTCGACAATGAAGCTGATACGTATGATGTAGGTACCGTTCTTGAGGTAGGAGACGGTATTGCTCGTGTTTACGGGCTATCAAAAGTACAAGCAGGTGAATTGGTTGAATTGCCGGATTCTAAAGATCAAAAAGGTAAAAGTGTTACCGGTATGGTACTAAACCTTGAAGAGGACAATGTAGGTATCGTTCTTTTCGGTTCATCAAGTGCTGTAGAAGAAGGTCACACTGTTAAAAGAACCAATGACATCGCCTCTATGAATGTTGGCGAAGGATTATTGGGTCGTGTGATCGATCCACTTGGAATTCCCATTGATGGAAAAGGTGCTATCACAGGAGAAACCGTACGATTACCACTTGAGCGAAAAGCTCCGGGTGTGATCTACCGTGAACCTGTAACCGAGCCTCTGCAAACGGGACTGAAATCAATTGACTCTTTGATCCCGATCGGACGTGGACAGCGTGAGCTTATTATTGGTGATCGCCAGACTGGTAAAACAGCGGTTGCGATCGATACCATCATCAACCAGAAAGAAACTCAGAATACAGATAAGCCTGTTTACTGTATTTATGTAGCTGTTGGTCAAAAAGGTTCTACTGTAGCTAACATCCGTAAAGTTCTTGAAGAGAACGGAGCGATGGAATACACTACTATTGTAGCTGCTCCTGCCAGTGTTTCTGCTCCAATGCGTTATATCGCACCATTTGCCGGTGCTGCAATCGGAGAGTTTTTCCGTGACACCGGCCGACATGCCCTTGTGATCTATGATGATCTTTCCAAGCAAGCTGTTGCTTACCGTGAACTTTCACTGCTATTGAAGCGGCCTCCGGGGCGTGAAGCATATCCCGGTGATGTATTCTATTTGCACAGTCGTTTATTAGAGCGTGCTGCGAAGATCATCAATGATGATAAGATCGCTAAGCAAATGAACAACATTCCGGAAGAATTGAAGTCTAAAGTAAAAGGAGGGGGTTCCTTAACGGCACTTCCTGTTATTGAGACACAAGCCGGTGACGTTTCTGCTTATATCCCTACCAACGTAATTTCTATTACCGATGGTCAGATCTTCCTGGATACAGACTTGTTTAATCAGGGTATCCGTCCTGCTATTGATGTAGGTACTTCGGTATCTCGTGTGGGTGGTTCTGCTCAGGTTAAATCCATGAAAAAACTTTCCGGTACTCTGAAACTTGATCTTGCTCAATATCGTGAGCTTGAAGCATTTGCTAAGTTTGGTTCCGACCTTGATGCTTCAACTCAGGCTCAGCTGAGAACAGGTGAACGTACCGTTGAATTACTGAAGCAGGGCGAATATCAGCCACTTCCGGTAGAGAAACAGATTGCGCTACTTAAAGTGAATGATAAAGGATTGCTGAATAAGCTTGAAGTGACTCAGATCTCTGAATTTGAAGATCAATTTCTTGAGACCGTTGGTCTTAAATATGAAAAAGAAATGGATGCTCTAGCAGACAGCGGAACTCTTTCTGACACATTCGGTGATAAGTTGATCGAGATCGCTAATTCTGTTATTGATCAGATCACAGCAAAAAACTAAATAATCATTAACGATGGCGAATCTTCGAGATATACGTAACCGGATATCATCTGTAAATAACACGCAGCAGATCACTAAAGCTATGAAAATGGTGGCGGCTGCAAAGCTTAGGAAAGCTCAGGATCGTATGACACAAACGCGACCCTATGCCTCTAAGATTGCAGAAGTAGCAGGCCGGTTGACAGGATCAAGTAATGCATCAAATCCGCTGATGCGTAAGCCTGAAGAGGTGAAAAAGGTTTTGTTTATTGTTGTAGGTTCTGATCGTGGATTATGTGGTGGTTTCAATAACAATTTGTTTAAAGAAGTTGAGAAACAGCTACACAGTAACTTCCAGGAATACCTTGATAGCAAAGATCTTTCAATTGTAGCTATTGGAAAGAAGGCTACGGCGTATTTCAAGAAGCGCAAGTATGACGTGATTGAAAAGTTTCCCGGCTTTTTTGATGACATTCAGTATGATGCAACTTCATCTATCATGGAGTCGGCTACTAAGAAATTTGTAGGAGGCGAATTTGATGAAGTTTACATTGCGTACAACGAATTCAAATCCGTGATCGCCCAGAAGCGTAAAGTTCAGCAAGTACTTCCGATCGATACTGAAAAGATCGGAAAAACTAATTCTGATAATGCATCTGAACAAGCTAATGATTACATTTACGAGCCAAATTCGCAGGCAATATTAGATCGTTTATTACCTTTGCATTTAAACATGCAGCTATGGCGAGCGGTGCTTGAATCCAACGCATCCGAACAGGGCGCACGAATGACCGCTATGGACAGTGCAACTGAAAATGCAAAAGAGCTTAAGGAAGATTTAGAGCTGAAATATAATCAGGCTCGACAAAGCGCGATTACTACAGAAATTTCAGAAATTGTATCCGGTGCTCAGGCACTTAGCGACAATTAATTTTATTGAAGAATATTAGGAGAGCTGGCAGAGTGGTCGAATGCGGTGGTCTTGAAAACCATTGAGGCCTCACGGTCTCCGGGGGTTCGAATCCCTCGCTCTCCGCTTTAAAAATAGCCCCATTTGGGGCTATTTTTGTTTTATATATAAGTTATTAAATATTATCATGCTGTATTCGTTACGTTTCAAAACAAAGAACCTTATGACTGTACGAATTCCATTTATTACTCTCTGTATTTTATGTGCTATCAGTATTAATTCTTTTGCACAGGATACGCTGAGCATTGATTTTAATACCTTCCTCAACAAAGCACTCAATAATTCCGGACAGATAGATTATGAGTGGCAAAATGTCAACCTGGCTGAAAACAGAGTTGAACAGGCCAAGGACCAAAGAATATTACCAAGCATTACGTTCGACAGTCAGCATGGATTGGTACCGGGAGTTAAAAGTGACAGGACTGATCTTCAGGAAGATGAATATTACCTTGATCCGAATCTCAGAAATGACTGGGAGAACTGGGCTATTTTCACTCGTTTTCAGGTTTCGGCTGCACAGCCGGTATTTACCTGGGGGGCAATTAATAAAGCCGTAGAAGCCGCTCGTTTAGGAGTTGAAGCAGCAGAATACAGCTTCGATGCCCAAAGGTCAGGGCTGGAACTTCGTCTGTTTGACCTCTATTACAGTTACATACTTGCCCTTGAAATTGAACGATTACTGAACGAGGCACAAGAAACAGTTGATCGGATAGAAGGGCAGCTTAATGATATGAGAGATGATCCTGATTCCAACCTTGATGATTCTGAAGTTTTTAAGTTTGAGATCTTCAAATCTGAATTTGAAATTCAGAAAACAGAGGTTTTTGAAATATGGCTTTTGTTCGGGAAACCTGGAATTACATTTTAAGGAATGATGAGAATGAGATCTATGAACCGGAAGTACAGTTTTTGGACCCTATTGCAAGTAATATAGAAACCCGGGAGTTCTATCAAAATGCAGCTTTTGGCAACCGGCCGGAACTGAGGGCGTTGGAAATCGGGAAAGAGGCGACTGAAACTTATATATCTTCCATGAAGAAGCAACAGCTTCCCGGATTATATTTAGCTGGATATATAAATTTTGCTAACACTCCTAACCGACCAAGACAATCAAATCCATTTATCCAAAATACAACTAACCTTTTTAGTGGAGGATTTGGACTTACTATTCGCCAAAATCTGAATTTCTTTTCTATGAAGACTTCTCTTGAACGTTCTGAAATTGAATTGAATAAAGTCACTTATGCAAAAGATGCAGCACAGGATGGAATTTTACTGGAAGTAAACAATAACTATAGAACCGCATCGCTGGCAAATATAAAGGTTGAACAGACGGACAATGCATTGGTTACTTCAAAACGATGGTTACGTCAGGAACAACTGGACTATGATTTTGGTATGGGAGATGCAAAGGACCTGATTGATGCTATGAGGAAAGAACTCGAACTCAAACTGCAGCTAAAGCAACGCATCTTTGAATACAATTCATCGCTGGCAAAATTGAATAAATCGGCCGGCATTCCGTTAACAACTCTGATCACTAATTGAGAATAAAAAAATGAAGAAAGTTTTTAAGATTTCGATAGCAGTATTATTAATTGGTTTTTTCTTTTCTGAAAATGTAATTGCACAAAGTTCAGGCAATGAAATCAGGACTATGCTTGAAGAGAGAGACGAACAGATCAAAGAACTTATGGGGCCTGAAGGCACCGAATATACCGACAGTCAACGTAGTGAGCTTAAGGAGATCATCAACGGGATCATTGATTTTAAGGCTATGGCACAAGAGGCCTTGGGTGATACTTATGACTCTATTACAGAAGAAGAAAGGACAGAATTTGTCGACCTTTTTTCAACCATTGTAAGAGATCAGTCTCTCAATAAACTTGATATTTATCGCGCTCAGGTAACGTATCAGGCCGTTGAAGCTGATGGTGGCACTGCAAGAGTAGAAACACTGGCTCAGCTTGATAACGTCAGAACACCGGTCAATTATGAGATGGAAAACAAAAACGGGGAATGGGTGATCACTGATATGGAAATTGATGATGTATCTACCGCTTCTTCTTACAACCGTCAGTTTCAGCGAATTATAAATCAAAAGGGATTTGAGTCGCTGATGATCAGCCTCAGAAAACGAGCTGAAAGGGCAGAGTGAATCCTCGTATTTCAGTTGTTGTCCGTTCTTTCAATCGCATAGCTGCTTTATGCGAATTGTTGGAAGTGCTTTTGAATCAGGAGCATGATTCTTTTGAGATTGTTGTTATTGAACAATCTATAGAATTTGATAAGAATGACTATGAGATATTGGAATATTTATCCAAAGACTCTAGGCTAAATGTTTATAAGTATCCTCCACTTGGAGGTCCCAAAGCCAGAAATAAAGGAATTGAGCATTCAAAAGGTGAAATCATCATATTTGTGGATGATGATGATCTTCCCACATCGAAACAGTGGATAAAGAAACATGAAGTGCCTTACAGAGATGAAAAACTCGTAGGTTTTACCGGAAGGCATGTTGGCAAACAAAATAAAGAATGCCCTTATCTGAAATTCATGAGATGGTTTATCCGCAGAACCTGTATGTCGTATAGTTTTTTGGGGACACCTTATACATTTGCACGGTTTGATGAGGATGTCAAAGATGTGGAGTGGTTGCATGGAACTAATTCTTACATTCGAAAAGAATGGGCTTTAGAAGCAGGGCTTTGGGATACAACGGTAAAAAATCAGGATGAACACTCTTTTGCATTCAAACTTAAACCTTTGTTGAAAAATGGCTATCGATTGGATTTTAGAAAAGAGCCGGAATTGATTCGCCGGTTAGATATTGATGGGGGAATGGAAAAAAGAGGATTTTCTGCTAAGAGAGAATTTAAGAATCAGCATGGTTACATTAAAAATATACTTTTCAAATACCGGTCGGGATTAAAACCTCTGTATCCTTTATTGGTCACATGGGCTTCCATAAAAGTTGGGATGCAAATGGTTAAACGAATGTCGGAGTAGCTTTCCATTGCAAAATATTATTTAATCCGAACGCAATTATAGTGATATATTCATAACTAAATTTACATGAATAGGATGCTATGTTTACAAAGTTCAGTTTTTCATTTTTAGTTGTTGGAATATTACTCAGTTTGTATTCAACGGCTGTTCATGCCCAAAAAAATCAGGTCATTCACCTCGATAATCACGTTTATACCTATATCAAAAACCTTCAGCAGCGCGGACATTTTTCTGATCTGAATCCAACTGCTTTGCCGTATACACGTGGAGAGATCGATAATGGACTCCAAAATATCAACAGACAATATTTAAGTGCGGTAGAAAAGTTCTGGTTCGATCAGATAACAAAAGAAGCGGGAATTAAGGAATTAGATGCAGATGAATACTATCTGTATGGAATGCTTGAAGGGGGATTTGATCTCAATAATACCCTCGAGCCCAATGGACTCAGGCCACAGGCTGATGATCTGTTCTTTCTGCCTAATGGCGCCTCTAATCTGTATGGAGAGAAGGATGATTTTGCAGCACAGTTGGGACTAAGGCACAAACTTTTTTATGATCAGGACAGAATAGGGGTCAATTCCTTAAGCCGGTATTATGTACGCAGTGAAGATTATTACCTAGGTTATCAGGGAGATTTCCTGAAAGCGTATATGGGGCGTTATACCCATCAGTGGGGTCCATACGGGGAAGCTTCCACGGTGATCACCCCAAATGCACGTTCATTTGATAATTTGAGCATCAGTGTTGGTAACAGCTGGTTTGAAGTTTCAGGAATTTTTGCAGAGTTAGATAACCTGGGCAAAGATGGAACCTTTGAACGGAATGGAAAGAACAGAATAAATGGAATAAAGCGTTATTTAGCTCTTCATCGAATTGATATCAAAATTAACGATGGATTGAGATTGGGCTATTTTGACGGTTTTATATATTCCTCCCAAAATTCGGTTCCTTCTCTGAAATTCATCAGCCCGGTCAACTTCTTTTTCTTTGATCGAAATACCAATCCGCTGAATGACGAGTTCAATGCCTTTTTTGGGGGAATGGTTTGGTGGCAGTATCGTAACGTAACGACCAATCTTCAGATCATGATCGATGACATTGTGATAAAAGAAGGGAGTATAGAATCGGACATTGAACCCACCACTTTTGCCATCACCAACTCCGTGAACATCTCAAAAGTAACGGACTTTATGGATATTGGTTATGAGGTAGAACTGATTTCCTATCAAACCTATAATACTGATCAGGCAGAAGGACGATATCTTTACCTGAAAAGAGGGATTGCAAACCAATACACCGACTATGGTTATGGCTCGCTGTATATGAGGTTGCATGCGCACAAGTGGCTTCCGGGGCTTACACTCACCCCAAGAGTCAGCTACCTGATGCAGGGCGAGCAGGAGATCAATCAGGATTTTGTCAGTGAATATCCCAATGGAAACACCATTGATGTAATATTTACAGGAACCGAAGAAAAAACCAGTCGATTCAGCCTGGATGTGCTCTACAACCCCATCCCTGAGTTTTGGGTTGATGCCAGCGTAGGCTACAATTACACGGAAGATCAGCTGAATATACCAGGTAGAACAACCTCGCGCATCACCGGTAATCTTGAAGTCGGCTTCAGGTTAAGTTTAGACAGCCATACATTTAAATAATGAAGATCGCCTTTATCTCAGATCAGTTTTTACCTGCCACCAGTGCTGACACTGAACAGTTCGTAAATATGATCTCTGCATTGAGCAAGCAGTCTGAGGTAGATATGTACTCCGCTTCTTATCGATATCAGTCTTCCCCGACCTTGAAAGAGATCCAGGATTATTATATGGTTGATGGGAGTTGGAATTTGAAATTTATATCTCATTTTATTCCAAATATTCGAGGTATCGAAAAGCTTTCATTTGCGTTAAAAGCTGCTTTAAAGGTTAGAAAAAGAGATGTAGAAGTAGTCTATACCCGAAATATCCCCATTGTTATAGCAACCCTGCTCTTTACTGATAAGCCGATTTTATTTGAGGCATTTCGGCCATGGCCAAGGCGAAATATATTGGCGCGTAGTTTTTTTAAACGGATGGCTGAAAATCATCGGTTTCTGGGAATAATCTTGCATTCGAATTTTGCAAAACAGGCATATGAAGAAGTAGGATTTCAAAAGGAAAAGCTACAGGTTGAGCATAATGCATTTCGTTCAGAATTTTTTAGGGATATTGAACAGGACAAGTCAGCATTGCGAAAACAGTTAGAACTTCCAGCAAATAAAAGGCTGGTAACTTATACAGGCCGTGTTAATCCCAAAAAGGGTCTTCATTATTTACTGAACCTTGCAGCTACTTTTCCGGAAGCAGGATTTGTGATCGTGGGTTCGGAAGGCCGGGGAGAAATTGAACGCCGTGCAGAATCAATGGATAACGTAATGGTAATTCCCTGGCAAGATAAAGCCTCCACCGCAAAATATATTGAAGCATCCGATATTCTTTATATACCTACTTCACTTCAGGCAAGGGAAAAGGCTATGAATACGGTACTGCCCATTAAGACATTTATTTATAAAGCTAGCGGCAAAGCGATCCTCGCTCCAGATATTGAAGATATTCGAGAGGTACTTACCCACAATAGAACGGCTTATTTGGTAGAACCGGATGATGGAAACGCTGCTGAGACGGGGCTCAAAGAACTTATTGAAAATGAATCGCTTAGAAAAAGAATTGGTACAAAAGCTAAAGAAGAAATGAGCAGCCTTACCTGGGAGAACAGGGCATCAAGAGTCATCGATTTTATAGAGAATAGACTCGGAACTAAGTAGCTTTTTTAAGTTTTTTCCTCACTCTACGGATATAATCTCCACCGAGCAGTGTACCGTAAATTCCCACCGTTAAAGCAGCAAGAGCAACTCGCTCGATCAACCCGGAAGAAAACCAAGGAAGAAATACCAGGCAAAGGGTTAATACAATCACTGAAATCAGTCCGGCTGTGTGTGGTTTGTAGATGTCTTTGAGATATAACTTGGCATTTGCGATCCAGCGGGCTTCTCCTAATTCAAGCATATGCAGGGTGAAAGTGGCGATAGCAGAAGCAATGGCCGCTCCGATAATTCCAAACATCGGGATCAGTACAAGGTTCATTAACACGTTTGCAATGCTGACGAACATACTGTTCATCAAAGTGAGTTTAGAATGTCCGGTCATAGCTACAATATTGCCGGCCAGACTGAATGAGCAATAGATATAGGGGATAGGAAGCAAGAAGTACATAAACGTTGAGGCTCCGCCATATTCGGGATGAATGATAGCCAGCAGGTCCTCTTTAAAGATTGCGAGGAGAAGCAGGGTTGGAATAGCGAGGGTGGCGATCCAACCTGCGGTTTTAGAAAAATTATGTGAAAGTTTCTCAGAAAGCCCTTCCTTGTGAAAGCGGACAATGTAAGGAGCGAACGCTGTAGAAAATACCATCTTGATAGCTTTTACTTCTCTTATGATCATGGCTCCGGCTCCATAAAAACCAACGATGGTAGGGCTAAAACCGAAGGCCGGAAGCATCAATACATCAATTCCGGTAATGAACCGATTCAGGGTCATATTGATGTTTTGGGGAATAGCGAAATCCAGTAATTCTTTATCAGTACGGAAAGTCCTGAATCCGTGAAATAACTTCATCCAGCTAAGTTCACGGCTGTAGATCCATATTGAAACGCAGAACAGTAAAACCTGAGTGGAAAGATAAGCGAGAGCCATCCCGGTTAAATTCGGCTCAAAAAACCAGTAGAGTATTGCAAACCCAAGAAGGGCCAGAGGGCGGAGCCAGCCGTTACTAAGGGCATCATACTTCATGATCTTCAATCCCTGCGTAGCGGCTAAAACAATGCGCTCAAATGCCATGAGGGGAATCGCAAACAGCATGAATTGGAACATGATGCTCAGTCCCTCATTAAAATCTTCTTTGTAGGCAAATTCCAGTATGTCATTTCCATAGAAAACGCCTACAGCAAGCACTAATATCGAAAATCCAATACTCCATGCAAATGCATTAGCCAGAGAGTTATAAAGATCCTTCTGTTCTCCTTTATCATCTGCAAAACGGGCTACAAAAATGAGGGCCCCGTCTTTAAAACCCGAAGTTAAAAAAGCAATGATGATCTCTACGGCTATGTTTGCTGTGATATAGATCCCAAATACATCAGGACCAAAAAAGCGGTTTACCACGATCAGAAAGGCAGGAGCAGCCATTTTGCCGATCACTCCCACAAAATTTACCAACGCTCCTTTTTTTAATTCGGAATCAATGCTCATGAGTTGCCGGTGAGAATAGATTCATAATGAGATTCGAGGGTCTGAACCTGCTTTTTAAGATCATATTCCTCTTCCATTTTCTTGCGGCCGGCCCGGCCGAATTCCAATCTCATCTCAGGGTCTTTGATCAGCTCTGTCATTTTCTCAGCCAGAATATCGGCATTTCGCTCCGGCACAAGGAATCCTGTTTTATTATCGTCGATGATCTCATAAATGCCACCGTGCCAGGTTCCAATTACCGGCCGGCCGGTTGCTTGTGCTTCCTTCACTACGATCAATCCGCTTTCTCTGTCGTGATCAAAGGTTACTACACTGGGAGCTACTAATACATCCGCCTTTTTCAGTTCTTCCGATACTTCCTGAGGAGAAAGGATGCCTTTGAAGTGTACACGTTTTGTAAGTTTATGTTCATCAACATAAGCTCTGAGATCCTCCTCGAGTTCACCGGACCCTACAAAAGAAAGCTCTGCATTCAGCCCATCATCGATAACTTTTTTAAATGCCTTAAGTGTGTATTGATGCCCTTTTTTCTCAGTGAATCGCCCGACCATAATAAAGGAGACTATTTCACCGGAAATGTCGGGTTCACTGTAATTAAATTTCTCCAGGTCAATTCCAAGACGATATACCTGAACCTTGTTTTCATCAGCTCCGAGTTCAATTAACAGTGCTTTTAGTTCTTCACTTGCAGCAAGTAAAAGGTCGGCTTGCTGCAGAATCTGTTTTGATTTATAGTAATATCTCCACCGGCTATAATGATATTTTTGGGTACCCATGAGGGCAGCTACATCATTTCCATGAAAAGTGACTATAAAAGGAATGGTGTGTTTTTTCACATAAGGCAAGGCATAAACGGCGCCAGTACCAAAATGGGCATGTATAAGATCAAAATGTTCTTCTTTGAAGATCTTATCAAAACCTGGCCAATATGCTATATTCTCATAGATGAACTCACTGATTTTACCCTTTGGTTTATGAAAATGGGGGTAGGGAAATCGACCTTCATTCAACCTTTCCTTGCAAAATACTTCTACAAAGTATTCCTCAGAATGTGTACGGATTTCATCATAAATGAATGTCTGGGAATAGGGTAGAAAAGAGGTAGAAAATAGAGCTATTTTTCGCCTTTCGGGCTTATGCTGCATGATAAAATTTGAATTGATTGCACCAAATATAGTAAAAAAAATAACGAGTAAACCATTAACAGAAAATTATACATTGTAATTGAAATAGTGTATTTTCGTCACCGCTAAAAAGCACACTGATAATCTATTCGGCTTAATTAATGAAGGTCTTATTCTACGCATCTACATTTGGGGCAGATCTGCTAAGTTTTGCACAATACCTTGATAAGCAACCTGATGTTACGGTAAAAGTACTATTATCTGATCCGGAACAATTTCTGGAAGAAGGTATTTCGGATTTGATTCCTCTCAATGCCGAGTTGATGAAGAAATCCCTGAAGAGTTACTTCTTCAAGCCAGGAGACTTCGAGCCTGATGTAACCATTATGGATAATAAAGTACCGCTGCGTGCGCCATCTCCAAAAGGATTTATGCTATGGCACGGCTTTGGATGGAAGGGCCCGAATGATGTAAAGGAATTCAAATGGTTGCACAATTCCATCAAAGCGGCATGGGGAAATGCAATGAAGCCAAATCCCAATTTCAGGTGGCAGTGTTTTGGTCCGTGGGACTTCAAGCACCGAACTGAGATCAGCGGATTTCATCCCGATAACTGTAGAATTTTAGGAGCGGCTTCTCATGATATGCTTCGAGATCCTTTCCCAAAAGAAAAGATGCAGCCCTACTATCCTTTTGATGTTGTAAACCGGAAAACCATTTTGATCGCCCCAACCTGGCACTATGGAGAAGTGTTTTCACACTGGGGTAGTGACAGGGAAATGTTCGAGCGATTGCTGAACCGCATTGATGAACATGATACGAACGTGATTCTACGTCTTCACGACTCCTTCCGATTTGATTCAGATTATATTGCTTTTTTGGAGGAACTTGTTCGAAATCACCCAAATACGCTTCTTAAATTCAAAGATCAAAACCCGGATAACTTATTGGATATGATGGTCTCTGATGGGCTCATCACTAATTACAGCAGTATTGCGAACCTATTTTATGCGACAGGGCGGCCTACTATTCATGTATATCCGGTTAAAAGTAAGGACGAAGATTTTCAATGGAGGAAGCATACAGCCTTTGGAACACGTAAAAAAACACTGGATTCAGTAAAGTATATCTGGAAGCTATCTCCGGAAGAAAACGGAGGCCTGATAGCAAGAGATTTCGAAATGCTGTTGGAGCAGGTAGATGAGATCCTTAATAACCCGGATTGTTGTAAGCAGAAAACGAAAGACTTTTTAGACGAGTATATGCTGGGTGCAGATGGGAAAAATTGTGAAAGAATATGGACAGCGCTTCAAGAACAGGTGAATGGTTAGAATTTGATCTTTTTCCTCTCGATAATACCCTAATAAAAGCCTATCTTTGAGAGATATTAACACAAGATTTATAAAAAAACCTATGTCTAAACATTTTATTGAGCCGCATAAAGGAAAATTATTAGTA